>Ga0114129_10003252_pt1 | contig 22804 bp, 22 predicted proteins | sample RhiMetdeltSRZDD1_FD_80071 | JGI IMG/M metagenome (GOLD analysis project Ga0114129, IMG submission 80071) | Populus rhizosphere microbial communities from Tennessee, USA - Rhizosphere MetaG P. deltoides SRZDD1 (version 2) (version 2) | ecosystem: Host-associated > Plants > Roots > Rhizosphere >... | reverse complement strand
GCTCATGTTCTTATCTTTGAAACATGAGCTTTGGTAACCACTTGCGACCCGTCCTCAACTCCAGGCTGGCTTGGTTGCGGGCGGGGGATCGTTCTGCAATAGTGCGCGCCAATACGGCCCCCTTTGCATCAAAGGAGTGATTCATGGGTTCTTTCTCGATATGGCATTGGGCCATTGTTATCCTGATCGTCGTTCTGCTTTTTGGCCGCGGCAAGATCTCCGACCTCATGGGCGATGTCGCCAAGGGCATCAAGAGCTTCAAGCGCGGCCTGTCCGAAGAGGACACCGCTGAGGAGCGAAAGGCGCTTCCCAACGAGATAAGCGAAAGCTCCAAGGAACCGGCCAAGGACAAGGTCGTCGGCTGACGCGCCGGGAACTCGACGCTCCGAGTTGGAGCGTGCGCTGAAGGACAGCGATGTTTGATTTCGGATTGAGCATGAGCGAACTCATGGTGATTGCCGTGATCGCTCTCATCGTGGTTGGGCCCAAGGACCTGCCCAAGATGCTTCGCACCGTTGGCCGCTTCGTCACCAAGTTGCGCGGCATGGCCGGTGAATTCCAGCGACATTTGGACTCCGCCATCCGCGAGGCCGGCATCGAAGACGTGAAGAAGGAAGTGAGAAACATAACCAACTTCACCGTCACGGCCGATGTCGGCAAGCAGATGTCGGAAGAGTTCAAGAAGCAGGGCGACGAGATCAAGAAAATGCTCGATGCGCCGCCCAAGAGCGAAGCTCCGGCTGCCCCGCCGGCCGAACCGGTGCCGCCGCCGCCGCCGTCACTCGAGCCCGAGGCCCGCTCGCCCGAAGAGACGAAGGCTTGAGGCTTCATGACCGACGAGGACATCGAGAAGAGCCAGGCGCCGCTGCTCGATCATCTGATCGAGCTGCGCCAGCGGCTGATCTATTGCGTGATCGGCTTCATCATCGCCCTCATCGCCTGCTTCTTCGTCGCTCAGGATATTTTCAACCTGCTCCTGTGGCCCTATCGCTGGGCGCTTGGCGATGATTCCCATATTCGGCTGATCTATACGGCGCCGCAGGAATATTTTTTCACCCAACTCAAGATCGCTATGTTCGGCGGCCTGTTCATTGCCTTTCCGCTGATCGCCATCCAGATCTACAAATTCGTGGCACCGGGCCTCTATCGAAATGAGCGGGATGCTTTCCGCCCCTATCTCATAGCAACGCCCTTTCTTTTCCTCCTCGGTGCCGCGCTCGTTTTCTTCTTCGTCATGCCCGTGGCTCTCAAATTCTTCGCGAGCTTCCAGCAGAAGGGCGACCAGGGCCAGGCCATCATCGAGCTCTTGCCGCGGGTCAGTGAATATCTGAGCCTCATCATGACCCTGATCCTGGCTTTCGGCATCTGTTTCCAGCTTCCGATCGTTCTCACGCTCCTCGGTCAAATCGGCATCTTGACCTCCGACCAGCTGCGCTCGGGGCGCAAATTCGCCATCGTCGGTGTGTTCATCATGGCCGCCATCTTTACGCCGCCCGATCCCTTCTCGCAGGTCGGCCTGGCACTTCCGCTCCTGGGCCTCTATGAGCTCGCGGTCTGGTCGGTGAAATGGATCGAGAGACGCCGCGCCGCCGCCATCGCGAAAGAGGCCGGTCAGAACGCTTGATCGCGCGGGCGCACTTTACCTCTCAATCTCTCCCGCCTATAGGTGCTGCCGCGATCTCACGCGACGGAAGCACGCAAAGCCATGTTCGACATCAAATGGATCAGGGAGAATCCGCAAGCTTTTGACCGCGGGCTGACAAGACGTGGGCTCGAGCCTCAGTCCAAACACCTATTGGAGATCGATCGCGAACGTCGCGAGGTCGTTCAGAAGCTGCAGGATGCTCAGGCGGGCCGCAACGCGGCCTCGAAGGAAATCGGCCAGGCGCTTGCCAGGAAAGATCAGGCAGCTGCCGCAGCGCTCAAGGATGAGGTTCAGAATCTTAAAACCCAGATTCAGCTGGGCGAGGAAAAGGAGAGACAGATCGCCGAAAAACTCAGGCAGCGCCTGTCCGAACTGCCCAATCTTCCACTGGATGAAGTTCCCGACGGCGCCGATGAGACTTCGAATCGCGAGGTCCTGCGCCAGGGCGAGCCGCCGCGCTTCGCCTTTCCGGTGCGCCAGCACTTCGATATCGGCGAGTCGCTGGGCCTCATGGACTTCGAACTCGCCACCGCGATCGCCGGCGCGCGCTTCGTCATATTGAAAGGTGTTCTCGCAAGGCTGGAGCGCTCTCTCGCCCAGTTCATGCTCGATCTTCACACGCGTGAAAACGGCTATGTGGAAGCTTATGTGCCCTTCCTCGTGCGCGATGCCGCCATGTATGGCACGGGCCAGCTCCCGAAATTCGCCGGCGATCTCTTTTCCACGACCGACGGCCGCTGGCTCATACCGACGGCTGAGGTCTCCCTTACCAATTTCGTCCGCGAGCGCATCCTCGAAGAGAAGGAGCTTCCGCTCAGGCTGACAGCCTATACGCCATGCTTCCGCTCCGAAGCGGGTGCCGCGGGCAAGGACACGCGCGGCATGATCCGCCAGCATCAATTCTCCAAGGTCGAACTCGTCTCGATCACGCGGCCCGAGGATTCCCGCGCCGAGCTCGAGCGTATGCGCTCATCGGCGGAGAAAATCCTGCAGAAGTTGGGCCTGCCTTATCGCGTCGTCGTCTTGTCGACGGGCGACATGGGTTTCGCTGCCCAGATGACCTATGATATCGAAGTGTGGCTGCCGGGCCAGAATGCTTATCGCGAGATTTCCTCATGCTCCGTCTGCGGCGACTTCCAGGCGAGGCGGATGGAGGCGCGCTTCCGTCCTGCAGGCGAACCGCGCGGCCCCCGCTATGTTCATACCCTCAACGGCTCGGGCCTCGCCGTCGGCCGCACCATGATCGCCATCCTCGAGAATTACCAGGAGGCCGACGGCAGCGTCCGCTTGCCAGAGGCGCTGCGCCCTTATATGGGCGGCCTCGAAGTCATAAGAGCCGATGGCTGAGGAGCCTCTCACCAACCGCGATGGAACGCCGATCACCATTCTGGTGACAAATGACGACGGAATCCACGCACCCGGACTTCAGGCGCTCGAGACCATCGCCCGCACGCTTTCGCCCAACGTGTGGGTGGTAGCGCCCGAAACCGAGCAATCGGGAAAATCTCATTCCCTGAGCTTGAGCGATCCCTTGCGTCTGCGCCGCATCGACGAACGCCATGTCGCGGTGCATGGCACGCCCGCGGATTGCGTGATACTCGCCGTCCGCAAGGTGATGCCCTCCATGCCCGATCTCGTGCTCTCGGGTGTGAACCGCGGACAGAACATGGCCGATGACGTCACCTATTCGGGTACAATCGCTGCCGCCATGGAAGGCACCTCGCTCGGCCTCAAATCCTTCGCCTTGTCCCAGGCCTTCAGCGGCCGCAGCATCGACAACCTTACCTACGAAGTCGCCGAGTTTCACGGATCCCGCGTGCTGCGCAAGCTTTACGCGGCCAATCTGGGCCCCGGCGCCTTGCTCAATATCAACTTTCCCGCCTGCCGCCCGGATGAGGTGAGGGCGGTGGAGGTGACGCGGCAGGGCAAGCGCGACCAGAATCTGCTGCTCGTCGACGAACGCATCGACACCCGCGGCCGCGCCTATTATTGGTTGGGCTTCCGGCGCGAAAAATCGAAGCCTCCGCCGGGGACCGATCTCCATGCCGTCATGAACCGCAGCATTTCGGTGACGCCTCTTCACATGAATCTGACCCAGCTCGACGCCCTGGAAGCCTTGCGGAGCGTACTCGACGGAACCGGCTGAAGTACAATGAACGGCAACCCGCGCAAGATCGAGCTCATCATGAAGCTCAGAAACCAGGGGGTGCGGGACGTCCGCATTCTCGAAGCGATAGAACGGATTCCCCGGGAGCTTTTCGTGCCGGAAACCCTGGCCCTCGACGCCTACGCCGACGAGGCGATGCCCATTGCCTGCGGCCAGACCATCTCGCAGCCCTTCGTCGTCGCTTTCATGACCGATCGCCTTCAGGTCTCGGAGCGCATGAAGGTCTTGGAGATCGGCACAGGCTCGGGCTACCAGACGGCCATCCTCTCCCTGCTTTGCCGCAGGGTCTATACGATCGAGCGCCATCGTCCGCTTCTTTCTGGCGCAAAGGCGCGCTTTGATCATTTGGGACTGACCAACATCACCACCATGCTCGGCGACGGCTTCAAGGGCTGGCCCGCGCAGGCGCCCTTCGACCGCATCATCGTCACCGCCGCCGCGGGCGAACTTCCCGAAGCTCTCCTCGATCAGCTGGCTCCGGGCGGGATCATGATCATTCCGGTCGAAGGCGGGACCGGCCAGGAGCTCCTGCGCGTGGCGAAGGAGGCCGAGGGCAACACGATCGAGAAGCTGCTCGATGTTCGCTTCGTGCCGCTCGTCGAGGGCCTGCCCCGCGACCTCCCTTGATCGCGAGATGGCCGGGTCTTGGCCCGGCCATGACGCATTTCTCAGCGCCGTCATGCGCGGACTTGATCCGCGCATCTGCCGCTCGCGACAAATCCACTGCAATTTTCGTCAATCCGTAAACCTGCTCTTAACCTAAACGCCGCAATATCCCCGGAAGTACGTATGTATCGGAGTGGTGGGTATGCGTTCCTTCGTCCTGACCCTGAAGACCTCGGTGATGATCGGCCTCGCCGGCGCCCTTCTTGCCGGTTGCTCCAGCTCGATCGATCGTTTCACGGATTATCCCGGGGAAAGCGACAGGACCTACACCGCCTCCACCCCCAGAGCTGGTGGCAGCGCCGCCTCCGACGACTATATCGAGAGCAGCAGCCTCGGCTCCCCTCCGGCAAGATCGCCGGGCAGCAACCCTTATGCGTCGTCCTATAAGCCTCCTGTCTACAATCGGGTGCAGACCTATGGTCAGCCCCAGCCTTACCAGCCTCCGGCCTACCAGCCGGCGCAATACCAGCCGGGAGCAAGCTATGGAGAGGAGGCCACCACCCTCATCGTCGAACCCGGTCAGACGCTTTATTCAATCGCGCGCGCCCATGGCCTGAGCGTTGCCCAGCTGGCGGCCGTCAACCGCCTTCACCCGCCCTATAACCTGCACGCCGGCCAGCGCCTGACAGTGCCGGGAGCGGACGAACCGAGAGCCGAAGCCACCTATGCGCCGGCTCAGCAGAATTTCTCGCGAGATGGCAGGGTGCACACCGTCAGAAGCGGCGAGACCCTGTTCGCCTTGGGGCGCCGCTACGGCGTCCACCCCTACAAGATAGCCGATTTTAACGGCCTCTCCCATGACGTGTCGCTCTCCACGGGCCAGAAGGTCCGCATCCCTGGTGGCAAGGCCGCCGAGCGCATCGTGAGCGAGGACTCTTTCGACCCTCCGCTCAAGGACACTGCCTCCTCTGAGGAGGATCAGGACTCCGAGCGCATGGATCGGGAGCAGCAGGAGAACAACACCGATATTGCCTATGCGCCTTCCGAGGATGAGGACGGCGCGACGCGGTCGCAGACAGAAGAGGAAGAAACCCAGGCAGCGCCTGAGGAAGCTGTCAACAACTTCCGTTGGCCGGTGAAGGGTCGCATCATTTCCAAATACGGCTCCAAGCCCGGCGGCACACGCAATGAAGGCATCAACATCGCGGTCCCCGAAGGCACCAGCGTTCGTGCCGCCGAGAGCGGCGTCGTTGCCTACGCCGGCAATGAGCTCAAAGGTTACGGCAATCTCGTTCTCATCCGCCATGACAGCGGCTGGGTGACGGCCTATGCCCACAACAAGCAGCTCTATGTGAAGCGCGGCGACACCGTCCGTCGCGGCGATGTCATCGCCAAGGCCGGACAGACTGGCTCCGTCGATGCGCCCCAGCTTCACTTCGAGCTGCGCAAGGGTGCCACCGCCGTCGATCCGCTGAAATATCTGGGCTCCGCGCAAGCGGCGAATTACTAGAGGATCGTAATTCTCTTGAAGGGGTCGTGCTTGACACGGCCCCTTCTTTGTTCCGTGCTAGGGCCGATGAGAGGTCAAGCGACGGGAGAACGCTGCCATGATTACGCTCTGGGGACGCCGCAACAGCATGAACGTACAGAAGGTCATTTGGGCGCTGGAGGAGCTCGGCCTGAAATATGACCGGCACAACGTAGCGGGCTCCTACGGCGGCACCGATACGCCGGAATTCAAGGCCATGAACCCCATGGGCCTCGTGCCGGTGATCAATGACGGCGACGTCACCATGTTCGAATCGAACGCCATCGTGCGCTACTTGGCGGCGCGCCATGGCGAAGGCAGCCTTCGTCCCAAGGCGCCGAAACCCTTGGGTCTCGCCGAACAATGGATGGACTGGACCCAGATCAATTTGGGGCCTCACGCCATGACACTGTTCATTCAGTCCGTGCGCACCCCTAAAGAGAAACAGAATCACGCCGCGATGGAAAAGGCCGCGGCACAGCTGCACAAGCTCCTGCCGATCGTCGATCGCGCGCTCGCCGAAACGGCCTATGTGGCAGGCGGAGATCTCTCCTTCGGCGACATTCCCCTCGGTGTCTTCATCTGGCGTCTGTCCTGCTTCGACTGGCGCCGGCCCACCTTGGGCAATCTTGAGCGCTGGCACGAGCGGCTGAAGACCAGGGCGGCCTACCGGAAGGCGGTGATGCTGCCCACGGGCACGACGCCTGAGGAATGGCACGTCTATGAAAGGCAGTTTGCCTGAGTGAGAGCAAAAAAGATGGCCGGGTCTTCGCCCGGCCAAGACGTAGTGTGGGAGTTAACCCTTACTCCACCTGCAGCACTTGTCCGCGGATTTCGCCATCGGGAGACTGGGCGGTGTGGATGTTGATGTAGGTGTTGCCCTCGCGGATCATCTGCAGTTGCTCGGCCGTCACATCCGCGGTGCCCTCGCTGAGACTAGCCGAGATATCGACGATCGGCCCCGCATTCTCGCCGACCTTGGCTGGGCCATGGAAATGCGCAGCCGACGGATCCCCCGTCAGCCCTTCGTAGGTGACCTTCCAGCTCACCTTGTTGGCGTCCGTATCGAGCGTCACATCCGCCGTGCCGGTTCCCGCACTGTTGGTGGGCGGCACTTCCTCAGACGCCTTAAGATCCGCTTTCATCTTGACCATCTCGGCCATGACCGGCGCTGGCATGGTCAGCAATGCTGCAAGCGCTATGGCTGAAAACCCCGAAATCACGATTGATTTACGCATGGATTGATCCTCTTTACGCAGCCCCCGCGGACGTCAACGCCGCTTCGCCGAAGACGTTCCGACAACAATCTTAGGCCGTCTTGACGCCCATCCTCCCGGCGAGATCCTGGACGAACTGCCAGGCCACCCGGCCCGACCGGCTGCCGCGGGTCGCTGCCCATTCGATCGCCTTTGCCGAAAGCGCTTGTCCGTCGATCTTGAGACCGTAATACCCGGCATAGCCGCGCACCATGTCCAGGTAATCGTCCTGCGAGCAATTGTGAAAGCCGAGCCACAGGCCGAACCGGTCCGACAGTGATACTTTTTCCTGCACCGACTCATGCGGATTGATGGCGGTCGAGCGCTCGTTCTCCACCATGTCGCGCGGCAACAGATGCCGCCGGTTCGACGTGGCATAGAAGATCACATTGTCCGGACGTCCCTCGATGCCGCCTTCGAGCGCCGCCTTGAGCGACTTGTAGGACGTGTCCGCCGCATCGAAGGAAAGATCGTCGCAAAACACGATGAACCGCCAGTCCGGCTCCCGGCGCAGGACCGACATGAGCCGCGGCAGGCTTTCGATGTCTTCGCGATGGATCTCGACGAGCTTGAGGCGTCCTTGGGCACGCTTGGCGATCTCGTCATGGGCCGCCTTGACGAGCGAACTCTTGCCCATCCCTCTGGCACCCCACAGTAGCGCATTGTTGGCGGGAAGGCCCTTCGCGAAACGCTCGGTGTTCTCGAGCAAAATGTCGCGCACCTGATCGATGCTCTTGAGCAGCGAAAGCTCGACGCGGTTCACCTTTGGCACGGCCTCGAGCCCGCTGCCGTCGGCATGCCACACGAAGGCATCGGCCTTCCGGACGTCTGCCGCGCGGGAATTGGCCGGAGCGAGCCGTTCCAGGGCCGCGGCGATTCGTTCGGCAAGCTCGACCAGCGATTTTTCCTGTCTGCTGCTCATGGCCTTGCATAGCCCTGGCGAGCCGGATAAGGCAAGTTGCCACCGTGCCTTCCAGTTGCAAATGGAGCTTCTATCGCTATATTCCGCGAGGCTGATGTGGCAAGCGGCCCTGCCGTTCTATTCGAGAGCTAAGCCTGATGTTCATCACACCTGCCTTCGCCCAAACCGGCGCAACGCCCGGCGTCAACGACATTTTCGGCATGATGCTGCCCCTGCTGCTCATCATGGTCGTTTTCTATTTTCTCTTGATCAGGCCGCAGCAGCGCAAGATGCGCGACCACCAGCAGTTGGTTAAGAACGTCCGCCGCGGCGACTCGATCGTGACTTCGGGCGGCCTCGTCGGCAAGGTCTCCAAGGTCGTTGACGACAATGAAGTGCTCGTCGATCTGGCGGAGAATGTTCAGGTCCGCCTGATGAAGCACGCCATAAGCGAGGTGCGCACCAAGGGTGAACCGGTCAAGCAGGCCGAGCCGGCCAAGACCTCGAAGAAGAGCTCATCGTGACATCAGCAAAGCCGTTGCCTTCGCTTCAATTAGAAGCTTTGTGACATGCTCAACTTTCCCCGCTGGAAATCCATCTCGATCCTCCTCGCCGTCGTCTTGGGCGTGATTTTCGCTCTGCCCAACGTCGTCGATCGGGAGTTCTGGTCGAAACTTCCCGTCCTGCATGATCTTCAGCCTCTGGTTCTTGGCCTCGATCTTCAGGGCGGCTCGCATGTCCTCCTCGAGGTTGACCGGGCCGATTTGAACAGCCAGCTGGCCAAGCAGCTGATCGGAGACATCCGACAGGCCCTGCGCGAGCAGAAGATCGCCTATTCCGGTCTCGGCCGCGCCGGCGCCGGGGTCAATGTTCGCATTACCAATCCCGACGATGTCAGCCGCGCCATGAGCACGTTGGGCAAGCTGTCACAGCCAGTTAACACCGGCTTCTTCGGTTCCGGTGTCGCCAGCAACGATTTCAACATTCGCCGCGAGGGCGAGGTCATAACCTTCGATCCGACGAAGGCTGGGCTCGAGGCCAAGATCGGCCGGGCCATCCAGCAGTCTCTCGAGATCATCGGCAGGCGCATCAACGCGCTGGGCACCACCGAACCGACCATTCAGCGCCAGGGCGTCGACCGCATCCTCATCCAGGTTCCGGGTCTCCAGGATCCCGAACGCCTCAAGGCCTTACTGGGCCAGACGGCGAAGCTGCAGTTCCGCCTCGTCTGCGAAAGTCAGCCTCAGGTGGCGGGCGAGCGTCCCCCGGTCGATTGCGAGGAGGTGCCAGACCTCAAAAATCCGCAGCAGATGCTGTGGGTGCAAACCTCCAGCCGCGCCACGGTCGACGGTGAAGATCTCACCGATGCCCAGCCCACCTTTGACAACCGCACCAATGAGCCCATCGTCAGCTTCAGGTTCAACCAGAAGGGGGCGCTGCGCTTCGGCAAGCTGACGCAGGAGAACGTCGGCCGGCCCTTCGCCATCGTTCTCGACAACAAGGTTGTTAGCGCTCCCGTCATCAACGAGCCCATCCTGGGCGGCACCGGCCAGATTTCAGGCCGTTTCACGACCCAGGAGGCGAACGATCTCGCCATCGTCCTTCGTTCGGGCGCACTGCCTGCCAGGCTCACCGTGGTCGAGGAGCGCACGGTCGGCCCGAGCCTTGGTTCCGATTCCATTCGCGCCGGCGTCATCGCCACCGTCATCGGGACCATCGGCGTCGTGGTCTTCATGCTGGTGGGTTATGGGTTCTTCGGTCTGATCGCGAATATCGGGCTCCTCGCACACCTTTCAATAACGGTAGGTCTCTTGTCGGTGCTCGGCGCCACCTTGACCTTGCCAGGCATCGCCGGCCTGCTGCTGACGCTCGGCATGGCGGTCGATTCCAACGTTCTTGTCTATGAGCGCATCCGCGAGGAATCGCGGGCCGGCCGCTCGCCGGTGAACGCGATCGAAACCGGCTTTCGTGCCGCGCTGGCGACGATTGTCGATGCCAATATGACCACGATGATTGCCGTTGTTGTGCTTTTCATGCTCGGCTCGGGGCCGGTGCGTGGATTTGCCGTCACGCTCGGCATTGGCACCGCCACGACGGTGTTCACGGCATTCACGTTTTCACGTCTCATCATCGCCTACTGGCTGTGGTCCTATCGCCCCAAAGTGGTTCCGCTCTAGACGCGGGAAGGAGCTCATGTTTCAGGGAATTCGCTTCATTCCGGACGACACCGATCTGCCGTTTATGCTCTATTCGCGTTTCGGCTTCCTGTTGTCCGGGTTTTTTTGCGTCGCTGCCTTTCTCGTTTTTCTTTTTAACGGCCTCAACTATGGCATCGATTTCAAGGGCGGAACGCTGATCGAAGTGCGCACGCTCGGCAATGTGAACATCGGCGACCTGCGCTCCCGCATCGGCGGCCTTGATCTGGGCGAAACGGAGCTCCAGGAATTTGGCGCCCCGAACGACATTCTCATCCGCCTCGAGACCCAGAGCGGCGGCGAGGTGGCTCAAACTGCGGCCGTCGACCAGGTGACGAAAGCTTTGGGAAAGGACGTCGAGATCCGACGGGTCGAGCTGGTGGGGCCGAAGGTTTCCGGCGAGTTGACACAGGGGGGCATCATCGCCGTCATCGCCGCCGTGATCCTGGTGCTGATCTATATTTGGTTCCGCTTCGAATGGCAGTTCGGCGTCGGCGCGGTGGCCTCACTCTTGCATGACGTCATCATCACGATCGGAGTGCTGTCCGCCTTGCGCATAGAATTCAACTTGAACACCATCGCCGCCATCCTGACCATCATCGGCTATTCTCTCAACGATACGGTCGTGATCTATGATCGCATCCGCGAATATCTCCGTAAGTTCAAGAAGAAGCCCTTCGTCAACGTCATCAACGAAGCTCTCAACGCGACACTCGCCCGCACCATCATCACCGGCACATCGACCCTGATCGCCCTGCTAGCGCTTTATGTCTGGGGCGGCGAGGTCATCCGCGGTTTCACCTTCACCATGATTTTCGGCGTCCTCATCGGCACCTATTCTTCGGTCTTCGTGGCGGCTCCGGCGCTGATCCTTTTGGGTTCGGTTCGTGACACCAAGCGGGAGCCGGCGAAGGCGAGCCCCTGACAGCGCCCGAGCCCCACTATCCTTCGCGCGCGCCGATCGATGCCTATGGCAGTGGCGGGTTTCGCTTTGCCGGCATGTCGCACACGGGATCGCTGCTCATCCTTGCGACCGGCATCTACGCCTGGCGCCCGAAGTCGGTTCAGGATCTGACGCCCGATGATTTCTCGAGCGTTCTGGCAGAGGCCGGCAGCGTCAATTTCCTGGTTCTTGGAACCGGCAAAACCATGCAACTGCCGCCGCCGTCCATCCGCAGCCTGTTCGCAGCCGGTCCTCTCCCGCTCGAGATCATGGACACGGGTGCGGCGGTGCGTACCTACAACATTCTCCTCGCGGAAGACCGGCCTCCCGCCGCGGCGCTGATTGCCGTCGGCTGACCGATGTCCGAAGGCTCGTCGCACGTCGATCACTGCCATGAGATCGTGCGCTGCCATGATAAGGACCGCTATCTCTCGAGCCTCTTCGCGCCCGACGACAAGCGTCCCCATCTTTGGGCGCTTTATGCGTTCAATTACGAGATAGCGCGGGTCCGCGAGGCAATAAGCTCGCCTGCCGCGGGCGAGGTCAGGCTGCAATGGTGGACCGATATTGTGGATGCCATTTATAAAGGCTCTCCCGTCGGTCACCCCGTTGCCGAGCCTCTCGCGCGGGCCATCGAGCAGGGGGACCTGCCGAAGACGGCGTTGAGCAACATGATCGAAGCCCGCCGCTTCGACCTTTACGATGATCCCATGCCGAGCCTGAACGATCTCGAAGGCTATCTTGGAGAAACCTCTTCGAGCCTCATCCAAATGGCATCTCTGCTTTTGGCGGGACCGGATGCCGCAAGCGCGGCTGCCGCGGCAGGTTATGCCGGTGTTGCCTATGGTCTCACCGGGTTGTTGCGCTCCCTGCCGCTCCATCGCGCCCGCGGCCAATGCTACATCCCTCGCGATCTTCTCGATGCCGAGGGCCTCACCCCGACCCATGTTCTTGACGGCCGGGAAGAAGCCGCCCTTGCACGCGTTTTTCACAGACTCATAGCCTTGGCTTCCGAGCGGCTTCTTGGGGCGCGCCAGCATCACAGCGATATTCCGGCTGCCGCGTTTCCCGCTTTCCTTCCCCTCGCTTTGGTCGAGGACGACCTCATCGCCATCGAGCGCGCAGCTTCGGGCATTCTGGAGCATGTGCCGGAAGTTTCGCAGTGGCGCCGCCAATGGCGCCTCTGGCGCAGGGCGAGAAAGAGGGAGTTTTAGTCCTTGCGGTCGACTATTCCGCCGCCAGCGATCTTTGGCCCAGCCATTGGTCGAAACACGCAAGGGCGCGCGACGTATAGGCCCGCTTGCGGGCGATTTGCAGCTCGCGTCCGCGCAGCCGTTTTCCATCCGATGTCTTGGCCACGCGTATCGGGGGGAAGAGTCCAAAATTGACGTTCATCGGCTGAAAGGATTTTCCCTTCGCGTCGGTCGTCTCGATATGACCGCCGGTGATGTGGTTGATCAGCGCCCCATGCGCGCTTTCGGCGGGCGGCAGGACGAAGACTTGCCCAAGCCGCTCAGCAGCCGCGAGCCGGCCCGCGATGAGACCGGTAGCCGCGCTTTCCACATAGCCTTCGACGCCGGTGATCTGCCCCGCGAAGCGCAGGCGGAGGTCGCACCTGAGCCGCAAGCTTTGGTCGAGAACGCGCGGCGAATTGAGAAACGTGTTGCGGTGCAGCCCACCGAGGCGGGCGAACTCGGCATTCTCCAGCCCGGGTATGCTCCGGAAGACGCGAATCTGCTCCCCGTATTTGAGCTTCGTCTGGAAGCCGACCATGTTGTAGAGCGTGCCGAGCCTGTTATCCTGCCTGAGCTGCACCACGGCATAGGGCTTCTCTTCGGGCCTGTGGAGGTTGGTGAGCCCGCGGGGCTTCATGGGCCCGTGCCGCAAGGTCTCCGCCCCTCGCTCCGCCATGACTTCAACGGGCAGGCAGCCCTCGAAATAGGGCGTGGACTGTTCCCACGCCTTGAATTCCGTCGTCTCGCCCGTCCGCAGCGCCTCGACGAGGGCGCAATACTGATCTCTCGTCAGCGGGCAGTTGATGTAATCGCTGCCCGTGCCGCCCGGCCCTTTTTTGTCGTAGCGGGATTGAAGCCAGGCAACCGACATGTCGATGCTGTCACGATAGATGATGGGCGCGATGGCGTCGAAAAAGGCGAGATCCTCTTCGCCGGTGAGCCGCTTGAGCGCCGATGCCAGGTCAGGGGAGGTGAGGGGTCCCGTCGCTACGATAACCTTGTCCCACTCGGGCGGAGGAAGGTCGGAAATTTCCTCCCTCACGATGCTGATAAGCGGGTGGCTTTCGAGTTTCCCCGTCACCTCGGCGGCGAAGCAATCCCGGTCGACCGCCAGAGCTCCTCCCGCCGGCACCTGATGCGCATCGGCTGCCGCCATGATGAGCGAGCCCGCCCGGCGCATCTCTTCGTGCAGCAGGCCGACGGCGTTCAAGGCGGCATCATCGCCGCGAAACGAATTGGAGCAGACGAGCTCTGCCAGGAGCGGAGTCTTGTGAGCATCCGTCTGCCGATGGGGACGCATCTCATGGATGATCGCGGGCACGCCTGCCATGGCCGCCTGCCAGGCCGCTTCCGCCCCGGCAAGTCCGCCCCCGATGATGTGGATCACACGATCGTCCATGGTCTTGGCTGTTAGCACCTCGTTGCGGACGGCTGCAAATATGCCCTTCCAAGGCTGCTCCAACAATGTCATTAGACTTCGCTTTTCGACGTTGGAGCGAAGAGTGCCGACCCTGCTGGATCAGATAACCGCCGAGCTCGAGATCATCCGCAGCCAGAACCTCTGGAAGACCGAGCGGTCCATCACATCCCCCCAATCGGCGCATATCGTCGTTGCCCAGAATGGAAAAAGCCGCGAAGTGCTGAACCTTTGCGCCAACAACTATCTGGGCCTTGCCGATCATCCAGATCTCATTGCTGCGGCCAAGGAGGCCCTGGACACCCACGGTTTGGGCATGGCCTCCGTCCGCTTCATCTGCGGCACCTCCGACCTGCATCGCCAGCTCGAAGCGACCATCGCCGATTATCTCGGCATGGAGGATTCGATCCTCTACCCCGCCTGCTTCGATGCCAATGGCGGCGTTTTCGAGCCGCTGTTCGGTGAAGAGGACGCCATCGTTTCCGACAGCCTCAATCATGCTTCGATCATCGATGGCATTCGCTTGTCCAAGGCCAAGCGTTACCGCTTTGCCAATAGCGACATGAACGACCTCGAGGAGAAGCTCAAGACGGCTCGTGGCGATGGCGCGCGCCGCGTGATCATCGTCACCGACGGTGTTTTCTCCATGGACGGCTACTTCGCCAAGCTGCGCGAAATCAGGGCTCTTGCCGACCGTTTTGATAGCATCATCATGGTCGATGACTGCCACGCAACAGGCTTCGTCGGGCCTGAGGGACGCGGCACCCATGCCCGCGCCGGGGTGAAGGTCGACATCATCACGAGCACCCTCGGCAAGGCGCTGGGCGGCTCGGCAGGAGGCTTCATTGCTTCGGCGCGGCCCATCGTCGATTTGATGCGCCAGCGCTCCCGTCCCTATCTTTTTTCCAATGCGCTGCCGCCATCCGTCGTGGGAGCTGCCATCAAGGCCATCGAGCTTGCCGAGAAGGGAGATGACCACCGCCGGCGCCTCTTTGACAACGCCCGTCAATTCCGCGATGCAATGACATCCGCAGGTTTCAACCTCCTGCCCGGCGAGCACCCGATTATTCCGGTGATGCTGGGTGAGGCGGCTCTCGCCCAAAAACTCGCCTCGCGTTTGTTTGAGGACGGCATCTATGTCACCGGATTTTTCTACCCCGTCGTCCCTGAGGGCAAGGCCCGCATACGCACCCAGATGTCGGCTGCTTTGACCTCATCGGATATTGATCGGGCGGTCGCAGCCTTCAGGCGCGCCGCCGAGGAATTGAGGATTGTCTGAGGAGAATTTCGAGATGCGTGCTCTGGTAAAAACCAAACCCGCGCCAGGCCTGGAAATGCGCGACGAACCGGTTCCCGTGCCAGGTCCCGATGAAGTGCTGATCAAGGTGAGGAAAACGGGGATTTGCGGCACGGACGTTCATATTTGGAATTGGGATGAGTGGGCTAAGAAGACGATTCCCGTTCCGATGGTCGTTGGTCATGAGTTCTGTGGCATCGTCGAACAGATCGGGACCCACGTCCGCACCGTCAAGGTGGGCGACCGCGTCTCAGGCGAAGGACATCTCATCGGCCTGAAGAGCCGCATGGCCAGGGCAGGCCACTTTCATCTCGACCCCGAAACCAAGGGCGTCGGCGTTAACGTGCCGGGCGCTTTCGCGGAATATCTGAAGCTTCCCGCCTTCAACGCCATTTTGCTGCCCGATGACATCGACGATGAAATCGGCGCCATCCTCGATCCCCTGGGCAACGCCGTGCATACGGCACTCTCCTTCGACCTTGTCGGCGAGGATGTGCTCATCACCGGCGCCGGACCCATCGGCATCATGGCCGCTGCCGTCTGCCGTCATGTCGGCGCCCGCCACATCGTGATAACCGACATCAACAAATACCGGCTCGATCTGTCGGCTCAGGCGGCCGATGCCATCCCCGTGAATGTTGCCGAGGAGGACCTGCGAGCGGTCATGGCGCGTCTCGGCATGAAGGAAGGCTTCGATATCGGACTTGAGATGTCGGGGGCACCCAAGGCTTTCGAGCAGATGGTTGACTGCATGATCATGGGGGGCAAGATCGCAATGCTCGGCATCCCCACCGGGCGTACGCCGGTAGACTGGGCCAGAGTCATATTCAAGGCCTTGACCATCAAGGGTATCTATGGCCGGGAAATGTTCGAAACCTGGTACAAAATGATCGCCATGCTTCAGTCGGGCCTCGAAATCCGCAACGTGATCACACACAGGATGAAGGCTGACGAATTTGCCACAGGCTTCGAGCTGATGAAACAAGGGTCTTGCGGCAAAATTGTTCTTGATTGGAGCGGCGAAACTTCCTTCGCAGGCGGTTCGGCATGAGTCACATGCGCTTTGACCTGCGCCGCGCGCGCCTGCAGCGCAGCGAGCTGGCCGTGCCGGGCTCGAACCCCAAGATGATCGAACGCGCCGCCGCCAGCGACGCCGATTATGTTTTCCTCGATCTGGAGGATGCGGTGGCCCTCGGCGACAAGTCCAGAGCGCGCATCAATGTCGTGAAAGCCCTGAAAGAGATCGACTGGCGAAGCCTCAGCAAGACGATTTCGGTGAGGGTCAATGGCATCGACACGCCTTATATGTACCGTGACCTCATCGACGTGATGGAGGAGGCAGGCGACAGGGTCGATACCATATTGGTGCCGAAAGTGGGCGTGCCCGCCGATCTCTATCTTTGTGACGCCCTCATGAGCCAGATCGAGATGGAAAAAGGGTTCAAGGCGAGGGTCGGGCTCGAAGCCTTGGTCGAGACCGCACTGGGCATGGCCAATGTCGAGGCGATCGCCCGCGATGGCTCGCCCCGCCTCGAGGCCATCCATTTCGGTGTCGCCGATTACGCCGCATCCAACAAGGCGCGCACCGTGAGCATCGGCGGCTTGAACCCCGACTATCCTGGCGACCAGTGGCATGCCGCCCTGTCGCGCATGATCGTCGCCTGCCGCGCCTATGGCCTGCGTCCGATCGATGGACCCTTCGGCGACTTTGGTGACACTGAAGGCTATGTCGGCGCCGCCAGGCGCGCCGCCGCCTTGGGCGCTGAGGGTAAATGGGCGATTCACCCCTCGCAGATCGCGCTCGCCAATGAGGTTTTCTCCCCGACCGAGGCCGAAACCAAACGCGCCGAGCGCATCTTGGCTGCCCTCGCAGAGGCGGCGAGCGCCGGTAAAGGGGCGGCTCAGCTGGACGGCAAGATGATCGATGCGGCCTCGGCCCGCATGGCCGAGAACATCATTGGCATTCGCAAGTCGATCGACGCCCGCGGTCGCGCCTGATCGCCCGCCGATCGGTCTTGATTGATTCAACTTTGTAGCTCATGAACGCATCACCGGTCGGCCGGGCTTTGGGGAAGGTTAAGGGACGCGGACGATGCTGACCATCTACGGCGTGAAAAACGGTTGTCTGTCGACCGAGAAGGGATTTGTGAAGGGGTCCCTGCCGGACGGGGCTATGTGGATCGACCTGTTTTCTCCCACCCCCGAGGAGGAGCAGACTGTCGAAAAGACGTTGTCCATCGACATTCCCACGCGTGAAGAACTAGCTGAAATCGAAGTTTCGAGCCGTCTTTACCAGGAGGATGGTGCCACCTTCATGACCGCGACCTTGATCCGCCGCGGCGAAGATGGAAGGGCGGAATCGCAGCCCGTCACCTTCATCCTCAAGGATCGGTGGTTCGTCACCGTGCGCTACTCGGAGCCGCGCGCCTTTCCGCTCTTTGTCAGGCGCGCGCAGAAGCCCGGCAATTGTCCCGCGACGGGCGACGCCATTCTGATGAACCTGCTGGAAGCCGTCGTCGATCGCGCCGCGGACCATCTCGAGTCGGTGGCCCTGATCATCGACAAGACCTCGCATGAAGTCTTCCACACTGAGAAAACCAGGCGTCCGCGCCGCCGTGATTTTCAGGGTCTGCTGCAGCGCATCGGCGAGGAAGGCGATTTCAATTCCAGGCTTCGCGAAAGCCTCGTCAGCCTGCTGCGCCTTGCCGCCTTTCTATCCTCGGTGCTCGACAGCGCCGGTGCCAAGAAGGCAAACCGCGAGGTCAAGGCGCATCTGAAGACCCTCCAGCGCGACATACAGTCTCTCACCGATCACTCGACCTTCGTCTCGGGCAAGATCAGCTTCCTGCTCGACGCCATTCTGGGAATGAGCGCAATCGAGCAGAACGCCATCATCAAGATCTTCTCCGTCGCCGCCGTGGTGTTCCTTCCCCCGACGCTGGTCGCCAGCGTCTATGGCATGAACTTCCACTCAATGCCGGAGCTTGATTGGCACTATGGCTATCCCATTGCCCTCGGCCTTATGGCGCTCTCCGCCATTGTTCCGGTCGTCTATTTCCGCCGCAAGGGATGGTTGTGAGCTGCTAACTGGGCATCGACCAGCTCAGTCCCGGGAAGCGTGCAAAATCTCGATCTAGCGTGATCCACTCGCACGCATTCTCGATGGCTAGAGCAGCGAACCAAGCATCGCTTATCAAATTACCTTTCGCTCCTGCGGTCAGACATAGTTCGCAGAAAATTTCCCAATGTCGAGGACCCGGTTGTATGGCAATTGCTTGTGGATGATCGATGAGCGTTTGACAGAAATCCAGTGCCTCCGAGACGTCGCTGGGAGGATCAAAAATTCTTCCGTTGGTAGTGATCCGCACCGCTGCGGCTAGAACTTGGAACGAGATGCTGAAGCGGCCACCTCTCAAGAGGAGACTCTCCAGCCACCGACGGCAAACTTCATGACCCACTGCATCTCTGCGGAAGGCAGAGGCCACGACATTCACATCCGCTAATATCAACGAAGTTTCTCGAAGGACGACTGGCGATCGAGTATCTCCAAAAGAGCAGAAGAGTCGCTCAAATCGACCAGGACCTTGCCTGCGGCGCGTGATACACGGGGCAATAGGGGCCTTTGTTGCTCCTTTGCCGGCGTGGCGAGTACGAGCCGCAGTCCATCCTCGATCATGGAAGTCAAGGTGACGTCGAGTGCTGCTGCTCGACGCTTAGCCTGCTTCATTAATTCGTCAGGCAGTCTCACGGTCGTTCGAGTATGTCTTGACATACCCAAAAGTATGCCGATATGTCGGAAAAGTCAAGCCACCTTCACTCCGCCGCTTCGCTCGCGCGCGCCGCCCTTCGTCCTCGCCTCAGAACTTCGCCGAGAAACCGCCCCGTGTAGCTCCTTGGTTCCTTGACGATGTCCTCAGGCGTGCCGGCAAACACGATCTCGCCGCCCTTGTCGCCCCCCTCGGGTCCCAGATCGATGATCCAGTCGGCGGTCTTGATGACCTCGAGATTGTGCTCGATCACCACAACCGTGTTGCCCTGATCCACGAGTTCGTGCAGCACGTCCAGGAGCTTTTTCACGTCGTGAAAATGCAGGCCCGTCGTCGGCTCGTCGAGAAGATAGATTGTGCGGCCCGTCGCCCGCCGCGACAACTCCTTGGCAAGCTTCACGCGCTGCGCCTCTCCGCCCGACAATGTGGTCGCCTGCTGGCCGATATGAATATAGCCGAGGCCGACGCGCTCCAGAGTTTCGAGCTTGTCCCGCACGGCGGGCACGGCGCGGAAGAACTCCGCCCCTTCCGAAACCGTCATGTCGAGGACGTCGGCGATGGATTTGTCCTTGAACTTGATCTCTAAAGTCTCGCGGTTGTAGCGCTTGCCGTGACACTCATCGCAGGTGACATAGACGTCAGCGAGAAAGTGCATCTCGATCTTGAGCACCCCGTCTCCCTGGCAGGCCTCGCAGCGTCCTCCCTTGACGTTGAAGGAGAACCGCCCAGGTCCATAGCCGCGCGCTTTGGCCTCCGGTAGGCCGGCAAACCAGTCACGGATGGGCGTGAAGGCGCCGGTATAGGTTGCGGGATTGGAGCGCGGCGTTCGCCCGATGGGGCTTTGATCGATGTCGATGATCTTGTCGAGATACTGCAGCCCCTCGATTCGGTCATGCGCCAGAGGCTGATCCCGCGAGCCCATGAGCTTGCGGGCGGCGGCGCGATAGACGGTGTCGATCAGCAGCGTCGACTTGCCTCCCCCCGACACGCCTGTCACGCAGGTGAAGAGCCCAAGCGGAATCTCGGCCGACACGTTCTTGAGATTGTTGGCTCTGGCACCCCTGACCACGATGCTGCGATGGAGCTCCGGCTGCCTCCGGCGTTTCGGCAGCGCGATCTGCTGCATGCCGGTCAAATACTGTCCGGTGAGCGAGGCAGGGCTCGCCATGATCTGCTCGGGCGTTCCTTGCGCGACGATCTCACCGCCATGGCGGCCCGCACCCGGACCGATGTCGACGACGTGGTCCGCCGTGCGGATGGCATCTTCATCATGCTCCACGACGATGACCGTATTGCCGAGATCGCGAAGCCGGGTCAGCGTCTCGAGCAGCCGCGCATTGTCGCGCTGATGCAGGCCGATGGAAGGTTCATCGAGGACATAGAGGACGCCGGTCAGGCCGGAGCCGATCTGCGAGGCAAGCCTGATGCGCTGGCTTTCGCCGCCCGACAGCGTGCCGGACGTACGCGACAGCGACAGATAGTCGAGGCCCACATCGACGAGAAACCTGAGCCGCTCGCGGATTTCTTTGAGAATCGGGGCTGCGATCTCGCGCTCTTTGGATTTGAGCGTCGGCACGAGGCCCTCGAACCACGCTCGCGCAGCGCTGATCGACATGTCGGTGACCTGGCCGATGTGAAGACTTCTCACCTTCACGGCAAGCGCCTGTGGCTTCAGGCGATAGCCGCCACAGGTTTCGCAGGGCCGGTCCGACTGATAACGGGAAAGCTCCTCGCGCATCCACTCGGAATCGGTCTCGCGCCAGCGGCGCTCGATATTGCCGATCACCCCCTCGAAGGTCTTGCGCGTTTTGTAGGTCCTGACCCCATCGTCATAGGTGATCACAACTTCCTCATCGCCGGTGCCGAAAAGAACCCCCTCGCGAGCCTTCTTCGGCAGCTTCTCCCACGGCGTGGACATCGAAATGCGGTAATGCTTGGCGAGGGCCTCGAGGGTCTGCATGTAGTAGGGTGAGGCCGACCCTGATTTCGCCCAGGGCTGTATGGCCCCGTCGCGCAGCGACAGTGTCGGATCGGGTACCACCAGTTCAGCCTCGAAATGCAGCTCCGTCCCCAGCCCGCCGCAGGCAGGGCAGGCGCCGAAAGGATTGTTGAACGAGAAAAGCCGCGGCTCGATCTCCTCGATCGTGAACCCGGAGACTGGACAGGCGAATTTTTCCGAGAAAATGAGCCGGCGAGGCAAACCGCGCTCGTCCTTCTCATCGGCAAGCTCCGCAACGGCAATCCCGTCCGCCAGCTTAAGTGCCGTCTCGAAGGAATCCGCGAGCCTCGTTGCCATGTCCGGGCGCACGACCACCCGGTCCACCACCACGTCGATATCGTGCTTGAACTTCTTGTCGAGCGCCGGTACTTGGTCGATCTCGTGGAACTCTCCGTCGACCTTCACCCGCTGGAAGCCTTTTTTCTGCAGCTCGGCGAAGTCCTTACGATATTCGCCCTTGCGGCCACGGATGATGGGTGCCAGCAGGTAGAGCCGCGCGCCTTCGGGAAGCTCCATCACCCGGTCGACCATCTGGGTGACGGTCTGGCTCTCGATGGGCAGTCCCGTCGCTGGCGAATAGGGTACACCGATGCGCGCGAAGAGAAGGCGAAGGTAATCGTAGATCTCCGTCACGGTGCCCACGGTGGAACGCGGATTCCGCGAGGTTGTCTTCTGCTCGATGGAGATGGCGGGCGACAACCCGTCGATCTGGTCGACGTCGGGCTTCTGCATCATTTCCAGGAATTGTCGCGCATAGGCCGAGAGAGACTCGACATAGCGCCTTTGCCCCTCGGCATAGATGGTATCGAAGGCCAGCGAAGATTTGCCGGAGCCGGAGAGCCCGGTGAACACGATCAGGCTGTCGCGCGGCAAATCGAGCGAAATATTCTTCAGATTGTGCTCGCGGGCACCCCGAATAGAGATGAGTTTTCGACTTTCCGCCATGGGTAAGAACTAGACCAAAACGTGAACACGGGCAATCACAACTCTGCGGCCATCCACATGGGGGCAGGGTGGCAAATGGTGCGTTGACGGCACCTTATCAAGCGCGCTGCCTCCCCGTGAAGGAACCCTCTTCGGCCTGAATGACGATTTGGACAGTGCCGCCGCTCGACGCATTACCCGTGATGTGTCGTCGAGACGAAGGTCTTGTCGTTCTGTGCGTCCCGCTCGAAGCGCAGAAAATCGTAATAGCCGCAATTGGAGACCCCTGGGTATTCGCGGCACACCGCGGGCCTTGCCTTGTAGATCGTGCACCGGCGCGCTTTCGTGTCGAAGAACTGGCAGATCTTGCCGTAATGCTGATCCTTCTTGCGGCGCATGATCCGCTTATACCCGTAGCCTGACTTGAGATATTTCTGCTCGAAGGCCTCGGGGCTCAATTGGAAATGTTTGGCAAGCCTCTCCAGATCACGCTTGCTGACGACGACCGCGGGGTAGGAGCAGCAATAGCCGGGGCACTTAAGGCAATTGTAGTTCTTCCGCATGTCGTCGACGCCTCACTTGCACATTGAACCCAATAGTGCCGCACGTCCGCGGGAGCAATAGCAAATGCTTACTTGCCAACGGAAACGAACAGGCAGCGAAGCGGCAATTGGCGCAACTCGTCATTCCGGCGAAGGCCGGAATCCAGCTTCATCTTTGGTGCATGAAACAGATGGCCGGATCAAGTCCGGCCATGACGGCTTCTTTAGGCGTCATGCGCGGGGGTGACCCGCGCATCTGCCGGTGACGCTCTTGTCTGCATCGTCATTCCGACGAAAGCCGAAATCCAGCTTCGCTTTTTTGGCGTCCAAAGCTGGACCCCGGCCTGCGCCGGGTGACGAGTGAAAAAGTGATTGGCGATGG
>Ga0114129_10003251_pt1 | contig 22806 bp, 15 predicted proteins | sample RhiMetdeltSRZDD1_FD_80071 | JGI IMG/M metagenome (GOLD analysis project Ga0114129, IMG submission 80071) | Populus rhizosphere microbial communities from Tennessee, USA - Rhizosphere MetaG P. deltoides SRZDD1 (version 2) (version 2) | ecosystem: Host-associated > Plants > Roots > Rhizosphere >... | reverse complement strand
CTGTCAAATTGCCGTTTAGGCAGGCAGGAAAACAAAGCACAACTTGTGCCTTAAATAAGCATTCATGAAAATTTCTAATGAAACAAAAGTAGGTGCACTAACCGCTATCGCGATTACCGTGTTAATACTTGGCTTTAATTATTTAAAAGGAAAAGATATCTCAAAAGGCGTTAAAGTATTTGCAGTTTTTCCGAATGTTGAAAAATTACAGGTTTCCAATCCTGTTATTATTAACGGGTTGCAGGTGGGTAAAGTAGCCAGCCTGCAGGAAAAAGATAAAAACCTCAGCGGCATTGTGGTTGCTATAAACATTACCAAAGACCTTAACATTCCACGCAACTCCGTGGCTACGCTTTCGAATGAACTGTTAGGTACAGCACAGGTAAATATTTTCATGGGTAATGGCGCCAACTATTTACAGGATGGCGATACATTACGCACCGAAAGATCGCTGGCATTGACCGACAGATTGCAAAAAAGCATTGACCCGGCTCTTAATAATATTAATAAGACCCTGCTTTCGCTGGATGAGGTCATTCAAAAACTGAATACGATCCTTGATCCCAATACACGCAACAACCTGCAGGGCATTATTGGCAACCTGGCTACTTCAAGCAAATCGCTTGAACAATTGCTGAATACCGAAACAGGTATGCTTGCCAAATCGATCGGCAACCTGAATACCATCACCACGAATTTCGCACGTAATGGTCCCAAAATAGATAGTACATTTACGAACCTGCAAACCGCTACCGATAAATTATCACACGCAAAAATTGCCGAAGCCATTGAAAGTATTCAAAGAACGATGGCACGGTTAGAGGCTGGCATTGGTAAAATCGACAGCAAAGAAGGTACGCTGGGCCTGCTGTTAAATGATCGCCAATTGTACGAAGAGGTCCGTCGCACCAATCGCAGTTTAACTATCTTGCTCGACGATTTAAGGGTTAATCCTAAACGCTACATTAACATTTCACTCTTCGGCCCTAAGGATAAAAAAGGACCTTTAAAAACACCACTCGATTCACTGAAATAATAAGGAAAGCAATATAAATGAAACGATATGTGGTTTCGCCGCTGATAGTAACGCTGATAACGTTAGTATCGTTTGGCAAAGTACATTCCCAGGTGATTACCAACCGGCCCGGAGCAGATACTATGAAAGTAGTACAGCTCATTAATGCCGACCGGCTAAGCTATAAACGTCCCGACCCAAATACCGAATTGCAAATGCTGGCCGGTCACGTGCAGCTAAGGCAGGATAATACTTTGTTTTATTGCGACAGCGCCGTGTTCAATAAAAATACACGGTTCCTTGAAGCTTTTGGCAATGTGCATATCATAGATAATGATACCGTAAACATAAGGTCGCAGTACCTGCAGTATTTTGTAGATACCAAAATGGCCAACCTAAAAAACAACGTATCGTTAACCGATAGCAAAAGCACCCTGCTCACCAATGAACTGCAATATGACCTGAACATGAAAATTGGTGAATACCACAATGGCGGAAAGCTGATTAACAAAGAATCGGTGCTTACCAGTAAAGAAGGCATGTATTACGAAGAGCTGAAGGATGTATATTTTAAAAAGAACGTTGACCTTAAAGATCCCAAATACCGGCTTACTACCGATTCATTATTATACAACACAGCTACTGAAATAGCCACTTTTGTTGCCCCCACTACCATCATCGATAGTTCGAAACGGGTTATCAAAACCAGTGATGGCTTTTACGATACCCGCAATCGCAAAGCTTTTTTTGGAAAGCGACCTGTTTTAAACGACGGAGCGGTAAAAATTATAGCCGACAGGATCGAAAGCGACGACAGTTCAGGTATCAGCAAACTTCATGGCAGGGCTGTTTATATTGATACGGCACAAGGTGTTTCGGTGCTGGCGAATTACATTGAAGCCAGACGCGAAGATGGCACCTTCTGGGCCACCCAGCATCCGCTGATGATCATTAAACAGGAAAAAGATTCAATTTATATTACTGCCGATACGTTGTACTCGGGCCTCTTAAGTAAACAGCCCTGGTACAATAAAACCGATAGCCTGAAAAAAGATTCTACCAAACAGGTTGACTCAGCCATTACAAAACCCAATGTGGCCATTATCAAAGATTCAGCCATTAGCATAGATTCGGTTACCGGCAAAAATGTAGCCGTTAGCAAAGATTCAACCATTGGCAAAGACACAGCCGTTGGCAAAAATGTAGTCGTTGTCAAAGACTCAACTGTTAAAGACTCAGTTGTTGATAAAAAACTAACCGTTGGCAAAGACTCAGTTGCTGGTAAAAAATTAATTGCCGGCAAAAAATCAACCGTTGCCAAAAAAGTTAATAAACCGAAAACAGAAACCGCTAAGCCGGCTACCGTAAAAGCCGCCAAAAGCGCCGATAACAAAAACGACAGTACCGACAGATTTTTTCAGGCCTGGCACCATGTGCGCATATTTTCCGATTCGATGCAGGCTGTTTCGGATAGTCTTTTTTATTCGGGAAAGGATTCGACCTTCAAATTATTCACCAATCCGGTTATGTGGGCCAGCAACAGTCAGATAACAGGAGATACCATTTATTTATATACCAAAAACAAAAACCCCGAACGCCTGTACGTTTTTGAAAATGGGTTCGCTATTAACCAAAGCGATAAGGAAATGTACAACCAGATAAAAGGCAACAGGCTGAATGGTTATTTTACAGACGGTGCAATAAATTATATGCGCGCCCAGGGAAGCGCCGAAAGCATCTACTACGTAAAAGACGAGAATAATTATCTTGTAGGCATCAACAATGCCACCAGTGATATTATCGACATGCGGTTTAAAAATAAAGAGCTCAATAAAGTGGTATTTATAAGTGAAGTGAATGGGACCCTGTACCCCATCAGGCAGGCAACCGAACAAAATAAATTGTTACGCAACTTTAAATGGCTCGAAGAAAGACGCCCCAAAACAAAATTTGAATTGTTTGAAGATGATAAACCGGCGGTAATTATCGACAGCACCAAAGACATCGACAGTACCCAAAACGTCGATAGCGTCAAAAGCATACTTCCACCCATACCAGGGGTAAGTTTGCCAAAGAAGGCGCCACCACAAAATAAAAACAATAAGACTCCGAAATCCGAGATGAAACTTCCAACATCAGACCTCTGATTCTGAAGTCTGAAGTCGGAAATCGGAAGTCCGATGATTTCTGCTTGTAAACTTAAATAAAAGATTGGGAAACACAGAATGTCAGCATCAAGGACTCTTCTGACTTCTGACATCAGACTTCTGACTTCCGACTTCCTTTCTCCGCGGTTTAACACTATATTGCAATACCGCCAAAGCGGTAGCGTGTAAACCGTTTCTATGTACCATTATCGAAAATTATCCTGCCTGCTGTTTTTATTAATTGCATCGCTCGCTTCCTTCAGCCAGCAATCGTACCCCAATACATTACTATGGCGCATCTCAGGAAATGGAATTACGCACCCCTCCTATTTGTATGGCACCATGCATCTTACCGATAAAAGATTATTTCAATTTGGCGATTCGGTATATAGCGCCATTGAAAAAACCGACGGGTTGGCCATTGAAGTCAATCCCGATGAAATGGGTGCTTACTATATAAATAAAGCATTGGATGAAGCCGAAGGCAAAAAACTTTCTGAGATCCTGAATCAAAAAGATTATAAAAAATACAGCATTGCCCTATCGAAAAAATTTAAAAAGAAAGCATCCGAGGTAACTACCAGCGATATTGTAAAGGAAAAGAACAAATGGTTTGCCGATTACCTCGAAAACGGTGAGATGCCCACTTTTGTTGATGCCTACCTGTATAATATCGCACGCCGCCAGGGAAAGTGGCTGGGAGGCGTTGAAGATTTCAGCGATCAGAATGGCCTGATGGATGAGTTGATTGATAAATCGGATATTGATTTTATGCTGGCAGGCGATTCGTCGCTGATTAAAAAAAGTAGCAATCATATGCTCGGGGTGATGATCGATTTATATACCAGTCAAAATATTTCGGGCATCGAATCGCTTGCCATAACATCGGGTGATGAAAAAGACCTGCTGCTCATTAAACGAAATATAAAAATGGCGCGGCGTATCGATAGCCTCATGGGCCTGCGAACGATGTTTGTTGCGGTTGGTGCGGCCCATCTTGCAGGCGACAGCGGCGTTATACATCTTTTACAGCAACGGGGTTTTACCGTAGAACCGGTTTTTTCTTCCCAAAAAATAGATCCGAAAGATTATACCTTTAAAGAAGTTCACCTTCCCTGGACAGAAGTACAGGATGAAAAAGGATTGTATAAAGTGTCGTTACCCGGCAATGCAGGTACCGTAAAGCTTTTTGGGTTTGTTGAAATGAAATTCATGTTCGACATCTTCAATCTTTCCAATTACTCAACCATGGCTGTTATCAATCCGGGCAACACGTTAAATAAAGACAGCCTGTTAAATGCCGTGGCGAAGCGCATGTTCAGAAGTAAAAATGTGGCGCCTGTAAAAAAAGTGGTAAACAATGGCATCGAAGGCAATGAATACCTGCAACAGGTACAGGGACAAAACATACGGTTACAGGTATTTATTTTAGACCGGGTGATCTATCTTGCTTTTGTAAATGCGGTGAAAAAAGAAACATTAACCTCGCCCGACGCCAATAAATTCTTCAGTTCATTCAGTATAAACAAATCCCGTCCGGCATCTGCGGGCAATTATACATTTACCGATTCAATAATGGGCATCAGCTTTATGTCGCCGGCCGAAATGAGCTATAACCCAAAAGCAAGCGGCGATAAAGACGAAGCCTGGCATGTTAGTGGATTTACCGGCACCGATATGGCCAGCGGTTCCATTGTAATTTTATTTTCAAAAGATGTTAAGCCGGGTCATTATATTACCAGCGATACGCTTATACACAGTCAGCTTGCACAACAGTTAAAGACCCAGTACTCGAACGTACGCAGGCAGGATATAAATATACAGGGATATGCAGGCGTACGGTTAAGCGGCCGCAGCATAGTGCAGCCTGATTTTTACATGAATGCGCTATCGGTAGTAAAAAATAACAGGAACATAGTTGTGCTGGTAGTGAGCGATTCAATGCACCTGCAGTTGCCCGAAACACAAAAAATATTCAGTTCGCTGCGCTTTATTCCCCCACCGGCAGTGAACTGGGCATTACATACAACGGCCGATTCGTTGTTATCGGCGCGGGTGCCCGGCGCATTCAGAACAATTGACAATAGCGTCCGCCGTATTTTGTGTTCGTTTGATACTACCACCGCATCATCGTACTACATCATTGCCGATACGCTGAACAAATATACCTGGTACAAACACGACACCAGCTTCTGGAAAGAACGGATCGATTATTTTTCAAACGGATTTTCGGTTGAAAAAGAAAGCGACATACAATTCAACGGCACACCCGGTAAAGAGTTGCTGATAAAAAAAGATATCGTGTATAAAAGAATGCGGCTGGTTTTGCACGAGAACAAAATGTACGAAGTAATGGTATCGGGCGACAAACAATTTGTATACAACAGCGATGCAACCGCATTTTTGAACAGTTTTACAATAAACACACCGGCGAAGTACACCAGGTTTATTAACCAGCCCAAAGCAACCCTGGTGTTGCACGACCTGAGCGATAATGATTCGGCGATTCGGGTTGAAGCTTATAAAAATATGTCGGCATCCCTTTTCGAAAAAAGCGATCTGCCGCTTTTACACGAAGCGCTGCTGAAACAATATCTTTCTCCATTCACCAGGGAGCAGGCCGACGCGATCAATTTGCGTATAGCCACTGTATTGAACCAGTTAAGCGATTCATCTACCATTGCTTTTATAAAAGAAAAATATCCTTCTTTAACCGAAAAACAATCGTTTAAAAATATTGCATTGACCGTGCTGGCCCATGTACATACCAAAGAAAGCTATGCTACACTGGCACAGTTGTTAGATCAATACGGCGCCCCCGCACAAAGCATGAATTACTCGTGTTTATCGGCATTCAAAGACAGTCTTGCTTTAACCGCCGGCATCATTAACAGTTTGCAAAAGCTGGCAAAAGACAGTGCGCATACCTCTTTTATTGCACAGGTATTGGTAGCGCTCAAAGACAGCAACTTTTTACAACAGGAACAACTGGTAGCCGCGCAGAACGATTATATACTAACTGCCCGCAAACTATTACCGTTGGTAAAAAGTGCTGATGATTATAATTATGGAATATTTCACATTGTGAAGCTGCTTGGCCGGTGCAATACCGTTGATGCGAATACTGTATTAAAAAGCTACCTCGGGGTAAAGGATAATTACCTTAAAAAAGCAGCGGTGATGGAACTGGTAAAAAATAATCAGCCGGTGCCATCGCAGGTACTAACCGGTTTGGCAGCTGCAAAAGAAATTCGATATGAATTGTACAACGGTTTGAAAGAACTGAAAAAAACGGCCCTGTTTCCCAAAAAATACCTTACGCAGCGATACTTTGCCGAATCAGCCATTTATCAAAATGCCAGCGATGAACAGGAACCGGAAAAAATCACATTGCTATCGTCACAAACCACTTCATATAATGGCAAACAGTATGTTTTTTACCTGTACCGGGTAGTGTACGATTCACAGGACGTATACCTTGGCATTGCCGGCGGATATAAACCGTGGAACAGGGACCTTGAGCCTGAAAAAGACATAACCGGTATATACTGGGAGAAAAACTTCGATGCTGCCAAAATAAACATGTTGTTCAGAGAATACCTGATTAGTTTGTGATCAGAATAAAGGTCAAAACTGTCCTGAGCGAAGTAGAAGGATAATTGGTACAGCCCTGAGCGGAGCCTGCCCGACCACTGGCGGGTCGAAGGGTTGACCGGCTCGTTCAGAGAGACGTGTCCGACGTAGGCGGAAGCCGAAGGATTCGTTAAAAAACAATAGCACTACTTTAACAGACAGTTAATCAATACCTTTGGCACTATTTTCGTTTTCAGCAAACAACTTTACACATCCGATGCCTGCCGGTATAAGGCAGCGTACCCCTTTCTGATGTGTGTACCATCCACCCTTAGCTGTATTGATTATTTCATCACCTGAACAATCAAAAATGGTATTCATGAAAAGGATCTCCATAACCCTGCCTGTTATTCTTATTAGTTTGGTTTTATGTAACCGTGCTGCTGCACAAAGCTACCGGTTTGCGGCAGGTGTAAGGTTGAGCAACTCATCTCCTACTTTAAATAATTCTATTTCGGGTAAATTTTTTGCTACCGATAAAACCGCAATCGAAGGACTTATATCATTCGGCAGCCGGTTTGGCGTTGGGGCCCTGCTCGAAATTCATAACCAGTTCAACTCACCCGGATTAAGCTGGTTTTATGGCGGTGGTGTATATGTGGGGTTTCAGGATGGCGATACCTATCTTGGTCCAACAGGAATTATAGGCCTTGACTATAAATTTCCCAATATACCTGTTAATCTTTCTATCGACTGGAAGCCTGAGTTAGACATTATTCCCGACATCAATTTTGTGCCCGATGCGTTTGCTTTTACGATAAGGTTTGCGATTAAGTAACAAAGCACGGAACATTCTGATAACAGCATTTATAGCAGAGTTATAGGGAAGTTATAGAGGTCTTATAGGGAACTTATAGGCAAGTTACTCCCGGGCTACTCCATACCTACTCCATACCTACTCCATACCTATTCCATACCTACTCCTTACCTACTCCCTACCTACTCCATAGTAACTCCCTGTATAACCTATATCCTTCAAATATGTCAGCCTCAAATGAAAGCACAGAAACCTGCAACAATGTTCACAAACCATGTTGCAGGTTTTTGAGATGTTATAACCTGTTATACAGTCCCATCATTTAGCTCAAAGCATAAAACCGCAAATCGTCAGTTCATTTTTGCGAGTTTACGCACAATTATGCACCTTCTATCCACTTTTAATGTTCATTATGCACTTTTGTGCAACATTTCATTTTATATTTGGGATGAAACCCAACCAAACTATGCTGAAAAAAGAACGTCAGGCATATATCCTGCATCAGGTAAATCTGCATAACAAAGTACTTTCATCCCTGCTTAGTCACGAAATACGCGTATCGGAAGATACCATTCGCCGCGATCTGCAGGAGCTGGCCGAAGAAGGCAAGCTCATAAAAGTACATGGAGGCGCCTTATCGCATTCTTTCAACGAAGTAAATTACTCAGTTAACAACGTATACTCGCAGGACCAGAAAAAGATCATTGCACAAAAAGCAGCTGCGCTTATCGAAAACGGCATGTTTGTATTGACCAGCGGCGGCACAACTATCATTGAAATGGCCAGGGCCCTCCCTCCCATGTTAAAGGCCACTTTTGTATCGGGCAGCATACCGGCCATTCTCGAATACATGCAACATCCAAATATTGATGTGATCATGATCGGCGACCGGGTTTCGAAAAACAGCAAGATCACCATTGGTGCAGAAGCGATCACAAAGATCAAAGACATCAATGCCGATCTGTGCTTTTTAGGCATCAATGCCATCGATATTAAAAGGGGCACTACCGAAAACGACTGGGAAATTGCGCAACTGAAGAAAAGTATGATCGATTCATCGCAAAAAATAGTTTGCTGTACCATTTCTGAAAAGATCAATACGCTGCAACCGGTTCATGTATGCGATATTCAGGACATCGACATCCTGATCACCGAATTGCCACCCGATGCGCCTGTATTGAAACCGTATGTTGATGCAGGGATACAGGTGTTGTAAAAAAATACAAAAGTCAAAGTTCAAAAGGCAAACAGAAATACAAGGTACCAAATAAAAAAAGCCCCGATTCATCGGGACTTTGAAGCAACCGTTTAAACTTACTACTAAAATCTTTATTTGTTTTGTTTATTTTTTAGTTGTTCCACTTGCTCCTGCAACGCTTTAATTTGTTTTTGCTGCTCTATCGCGTATAGGGTAAGCTCTTCAATTTTCTTTAAAAGTATCACCGCATGGTCGCCCAGGTTCAATCCGTCTTTTTCAACTTCTTCAGCAGTGGGCACTTCGGGCAGGTGGTGATATTGCTGAATGTATTGTTCTACTTCACTTAAAGGCCTTATGCGATAAGTAGAATGAAATACATAATCGGGATAGTTCGCGGTATTAGTTATCATTCTAAACCCTTTCACATCACCTGCAACCTCGAGTGTAAATTGGGGATTATTGGTACCTATGCCTACTTTACCATCATCCATGAGCACCATGCGGGGACCACAGAAATCTGCGCAACTGTTAGGACCGTATGCCCAAAACTGTAAACCATTACCATAACCACCCGACATATTAAAAATAGCCCAGTCATGCGCCTGGTTACTGTTTGTTTTTCCCGGGTGAACTAAATCTATAGTACCCCCAATTTGATTATTATCCATCAGGCCCGAAACCCATAACCTGCCCTCTGTCATATTCATAAATATACCTCCCGACGGATTTAGATTGAAAGCAATATTACCTCCCTGCTGCAGATTGAAATTCATGCCTCCCGCCGATTCTTTCGTGAGGTTAAAACCACTCCCGTTATCCAGGCCCATCCAGGCATGTCGATTACCGCCTCTTTTAAATTCCATAAATTGCCATGCATTATTCGGACTACTAAATGAGAGTACATTATCATAAGCCTCTATCAATGTTCTGCCGGCAATATGTACTTTTTGCTGCGGGGCACTGGTGCCCAGCCCTATATTGCCGTTACTTTTAACACTAACCTGGGCATTCAATCCCAAATGAAAAACAAGTAATGTGCCCGTGATGATCTTTTTTGATTGGTGCATGGTGTTATTTTTAATGGTGCTTGTTTTTTATTATAGCTTTTACCTGTTTCAATTCCTGTTTCAATTCTTTGATTTCTTTTTGCTGCTCAATGGCATACAGGGTCAGCTCTTCTATCTTTTTTAAAAGCATAGCCTGGTTGTCACCTACATCCAGTCCATTTTTTTCTACTTCTTTGGCAGAGGGAACCTCGGGCAGATGATGGTGTTGTTTTAAGAATTGTTCAACATCGTTTAATGACCGAAGCTTGTAGCCTGAATTAAAAACATAATCAGGCCATGATGAATATGCTTTTACTTTCACTTTGGTAAAAATGGCATCGCCATTTACAGCAAAACGGTAGCCTTTTGTATCATTGGTGCCGATGCCAACATAACCATTCGGCATAATGGCAATACCATTGGTGAACGAATTGCAACCCATATAGGCTATTCCGGCCTGGGCGCCGGCAACAAAAGTTCCCTGAAAATCTGGTCCGGTAACATAAAATGATCCTCCCCAAATATCCAATTTACCACGAGGCTGGTTCGTTGAAGTTGTTCCAATGCCTACATAGCCGTTTGCCTGAATTCGCATAACTTCTGTATAAGTGCCGGAATTCTCCAAACGCTTTCCAAATGAAATATCTCCATCCGTACCATCACTTGTGCTATGAAAAATAGTTAGCTCACGAAAACTTCCCGACATATCAACCCCAAATCCGGCCTGAACACTTGTTGCACCGCCATCATACACAAGCATTCGCTTGCCGTTCGCTGCACCAAGACTCAATCTTGCCTGGGGAATCGTTGTGCCAATCCCAACATTCCCATTATTATAATAAATATTAGAACCATTAGATGACCACTGCGCCTGAAGATTTAGCCCAAGTATCAAAACACATATTGTTGTCTGCATCGATTTAAACAGGGCAATACGTTGATAAGGTTTACCTTTTCGACTTTCGTTTTTCATTATTTACTTTTTCTTTTTTAATCCGGTTACAAGTTGCCTCTAACTGACTTACTTTTTCATTTAATTGCATCAGTTTTTTATTTTGTTCAATCTCGTACAACGTCAGCTCCTCTATTTTCTTTAATAACAGGGCCTGGTTATCGCCAACATCCAGTCCGTTTTTTTCTACTTCTTTGGCAGAGGGTACTTCGGGCAGGTGATGGTGGTGCTTTATGTATTGTTCAACTTCGTTTAAGGATCGCAGCTTGTAGCTGGCATGAAAAACATAATCGGGCAGGTTCGTTAAAGAAACCTTTACTTTTTTGGCAAGAATATCACCATTTACAGCAAGCCTGGCTTTTGGAGTATATGTTCCAATACCTATATTCCCATTTTCGTCAAGAATCAGTGTACCATCGGGAGCATCTAAATCAAATAATACCGGATTGCCCTGCCACCCATTGCCATATGTATCACCGTTAATATCATACCTGCCAAAACGTAGCGTATTTGTGCCCAGGCCACTGGCTCCATCAGATCCGTAATGAATTCCCAATTGCTTTGTAGCAGCAGTTGACTTCATAAATAGCCCGGAATACCCGCCAGTGCTTTCCAATCTTTGCTGAAACATATATTCACCGGAAATTTGTAGTTTGAGTGCGGTATTTGTAGTGCCTATACCTATGTTGTTATCAACTATAAAATTGCTATGGCTTACTCTAAGTCCAAGGCCATTGTCATTGAGCGGTTCGTAGGTAATAAAATTATCATTCCAGTCAAAAAAACCGCCATCATCTGAAATAGCAATCCCGGCGCCTGTTCTATTGCCATTATTCACCATTATTGTAGGATATTTGGCCTTTCCATGCGAATTCCATAAAGGCCCTTCCTTATCAATGGTTAAAGGGTATCCGGGTCCTGTTGTTCCAATGCCTACATTTCCAGCATCAGTTATTACCATTTTGGCCGTTTCCTGCGAACCTGTTGCGCCGGGCGAAAAAATGATCCTGCCGAATTCGCGCATTTCCATAATATTTTCAGAACGTCTGAATAAAATACGGTGCGCATTATCGAGAGACCTGATTTGTCCGTTATCGTTAAAAAATAATTCATTATTGCCTTGATTTATTGAAACCTGAGCAAACAATGATTGCCCGGTCATAAAAACACAGGCCGAAGTGAAAAGGATAGGTAAAATTCTCATAACAGTATTTGAATTGGTCACTTTTATATTTATCGGCTTACTTTCTTCAGTTGCTTTTTCAATAGATTATTTTCATGCTGTAAAGCGTTCATGCGCCTGCAGGTAAGGCAGTTCCCGCATCATATGGTGTTAAATCAATTGCACATTGAGCGCCGGGCATACCACCTCCCGTTAATCGTATTACAGGACCCAAACCACCTACAGTAGCTTTCTTTACTTCAAATAACGTAACAGGGCTCGTAGTGCCGATGCCAACGTTGCCTGAGCCGGGAAAAGTATTTTGTGCCTTTATTGAACCGGCGCCAATCATACATACCGGTATTATAATTGCAGAAATGAGGGCCTTTCTCATGTTATTGTATAAGTTAAAATATTAATAAAGCAGTTGGGATAAACGCAGGCATTGAAAAGGCTGAACTATAATGGATATAGCAGTCATATTCGATAAATTAGTTTTGATTGATAAGGTTATTATTTCATAAAAACTATTAGTGCGTTCTATTGTAGTTGTTAATAAAACGGTTTAAAATTAATCGTCCACACAACACCCTCCAATTAATTTAATAAGTGCGTTGTTTCAGGCCATAACCGTGTTGATTAGGCTAATAAGTGTGCAAGGCGTTTTGTAATTCGCAGTAATTAATTTTATAATACAACCAGGGTTATCATTTGATTTTATTGACTTGTTTCTTTAAACTGTTTATCTGTTGCTGCTGCTGCTGAAGTATTTTGTTTTGGTTTTGCAGCTGTTTATTTTGTTCAATAACATATAAGGTCAGCTCTTCGATCTTCTTTAATAACGTAGCCTGGTTTTCACCTACATCCAGTCCGTTTTTTTCTACTGCTGCAGCAGAGGGAACTTCAGGCAGGTGATGATGTTGCTTTATGTATTGTTCAACTTCGCTTAATGACCGCAGCTTGTAGCTGGTATTAAAAACATAATCGGGCCATGGATAGGCTTTTACTTTCACCTTTGTAAAAATGGCATCGCCATTTACAGCAAAGCGGTAGCCTTTTGTATCATTGGTGCCTATGCCAACGTTACCATTTGCTGTAACAAACATCAAAGGAACATAGTTATTGTTATTGTTATAGTCAGTCCAGCCAATCGTAAAACGGTCTTCAGGTTGGGGATTGTCACTAATACTAACACGCAGTTCACTAATATCACCTGCAACATTGTAACGTGATATATACATGGGATCAGAATTAGAATTGTACCCAAAATCAAGTTTTTTTCCAGGTCCTGTACCGTGGTTCTCTGCACCAAGCGATAAGTCGCCGTTAAAAAAGCCATTTCCTTCCACATGAAGTTTACTTGAAGGAGTAACAGTACCAATGCCTACCGTGCCGTTGGCATTAACCGATAAGGTTGTATACCACGGGCCCGACCACGACTGATAGCCTACAAGCATTCTGTCTGTTGGACTGCCATCATCGCTTATATTCACCCGCATCTCGGTTACATCACTGGAAATATTATAACGTGATATCCAGACCGGATCGGTATTGGAGTTGGCACCAAAACTCAATCTCGGTCCATAACCTACATTACTGTTCTCTGGTCCTATTTGCAGATCTCCGGAAAAATAGCCCCAGCCATCATATGACCATTGCGCATACATGGTTTGTGTAGTAATAAACATACACATCAGGATAATAAAGGTTTTTAAGACTCTCATAAGTTTGGTATTTGGTATTTTGATAAAGGTTAATATTTAATTGATACAGTACACCTGCGACGATTTTGTTACTGATCGGTATTATTTAAAAAAGAGGAAAGAAAATGGCTGTTATCATAGCAGCATGAATGATACAGGGGCGATAAGAATGTAAGACACATGATAAGGTTAGTTTTTGTCGGTTGGGTTTCGATTTTAAAATTAATATTCAAACATAACACCCTCCAATTAATTTAATAAGTGCGTTGTTTTAGGCCATAACCGTGTTGATTAGGCTAATAAGTGTGCAAGGGTGTTGGAATGCCTGTTATCGAATTCTTCAATTATTGTATACATGGTACTCCCCCTGAGCATAGCAATTCCGTTTTCTGCTTAACCTGACACTTAAGGCAGTATTATTCGTGACCACATACCGCATAAAGCCGCATAATTGATCATTAAAATGCGTAAATGCAGCATTTCACCTTTAATTAATGTCTGTTTTATGCAATTTTATGCGTCATTACCCTATATTTGTTTGAACCCTTACTAACTGCATATGCTTAAAAAAGAGCGCCAGGCCTATATATTACACCAGGTAAACCTGCACAACAAAGTTTTATCATCTCTGTTGAGCCAGGAAATACGCGTTTCTGAGGATACTATTCGCCGGGATTTGCAGGAACTTGCCGAAGAAGGCAAGATTATTAAGGTACATGGCGGCGCCCTGAGCCACTCATTTAACGAAGTTTACTATCACACCGACAACGTTTACTCGCAGGACCACAAAAAGATCATTGCCCAAAAAGCAGCCGCACTTATCGACAACGGCATGTTTGTATTAACCAGCGGCGGCACCACCATCATTGAACTGGCGCGCGCATTACCCCGTTCCTTAAAAGCCACTTTCATGTCGGGCAGCATTCCGGCCATTCTCGAATACATGCAGCACCCATACATCGACGTGATCATGATCGGTGACCGTGTTTCAAAAAGTTCAAAGATCACTATCGGCGCCGAAGCCATCGGCAAAATAAAACAAATCAATGCCGACCTGTGCCTGCTCGGCATTAACGCCATTGATCTGAAATACGGAACAACCGATAACGATTGGGACGTAGTGCAATTGAAAAAGGCTATGATACAATCTTCCCAAAAAACAGTTTGCCTCACCATATCTGAAAAGATTAACACATTACAACCTATCCACATCTGTGATATTCAACACATCGATGTTCTTATCACAGAATTATCGCCTGATGAACCTAAGCTGAAACCGTATATCGACTTAGGCATACAGGTATTGTAAACTGCCGTGCAGCTATTTTTTTATCGGGCCCTTATGAAAAAAGTTTGATGATAACAGCTATAACCAAACGGTTGTGGCCGAACAATGGCTTTTTAACAATCATTCACAGATTAATTGAACCAAAAACACTGTCATGAGAAAATTAAGCAGGTTCCTGTTAGCAGGTATCTTTCTTCTGTTAAGCGTCTGTGTAGCCGCCCAGGAAAAAGTAATTTCCGGTACGGTAAAAGATGCAGACGACAACACGGCGCTGCCGGGTGTATCTATCACTATTAAGGGAACCAACCGCGGTACCACAACCGATACCCGTGGTTCATTTTCACTAAAAGTCAAAAAAGGAGATATACTGGTTATATCTTCGGTGGGATATGAAAAGAACGAGATCCGTGTAGGTGATGCGGCAGCCATTTCGGTAAAAATAAAAAGCTCACAAAAGCAAATGAGCGAAGTGGTAGTAACAGCCATGGACCAGAAAAGAAACCCGCGCGAGCTGGGTTATTCGGTTCAAACCGTTAAGGGAACCGACATTCAGCAAACCCAGCGCGAAAACTTCATAAACAGTTTACAGGGACGCGTTGCCGGTTTAACGGTTACACCTACTTCGGGTGTTGCGGGCGCTTCGTCGAGTATTGTTTTAAGAGGATTTAATACCTTATCGGGAAGCAACCAACCGCTGTTTATAGTAGATGGCGTGCTGATAGATAACACCACTTTAAATTCAAACTCATACAGTGGCACAGGTGTGGGGCTTGCTTCGGATTTAAACAACCGCAATAATGATTATACCAATCGTATTGCCGATTTGAATCCTAACGATATTGAATCGGTTACTGTTTTAAAAGGCCCCGAAGCAACCGCTTTATATGGTAGCCAGGCAAGCTCAGGCGCTATTGTAATTACTACGAAAAAAGCAAACAGTGCGGGAAAACTAATAGTTAATTATGATAACAATTTCCGTTTACAAAAAATAACCCGGTTTGTAGAACTCGAAAACAGGTATGGCCCCGGTGTAAATGGCGTACCTACGGCTCCGCCGCTTTCAGGACAATTCGCCAGCTTTGGTCCGGCCTGGCCTGCCGACACAAAGATTTACGATAACGTTCATCATTTTTTTGAAACGGGGTTTTCTCAAACCCACAACATCGGCGTTGAATTTGGTACAAAGAATGCGGGTTTCAGGCTCTCAGGCACTTATTTCGATAACCAGGGAACAGTTCCGTTCAACTCGTATAAAAAATATAATTTAAAACTTTCGAACAACACCAAAATAGGCAAATACATAACCATCACCCCTTCGATCGCCTATATTAATTCCGACAATGTAAAACCCATCAAAGGTGTTTCGGGATATCTGCTCGATCTGTATGCATGGCCTGCCAATAATGATATCACCAACTACCAGAATGAAAATGGTGGTAAATTGTTAATGTTCAGCTCAAATTATAATGCCGATTATGACAATCCTTTGTGGAGCGCAAAGAATAATAAAACCGGTGATAAAAACAGCCGCTGGGTAGCCACATTTGGAATAGATATCAATCCGTTCTCATGGCTCACCTTATCGGGCAGGTTTGGATACGATACCTATAAACAGGAAGGTTACCTGTTTACGCATCCCCAATCGTACCTGTTAAGCGCTTCAACCGGCGGCACACTGGATAACTATTACAGAACATACGAAGGATATAATCATACGATTACAGCTACGGCAAAGAAAAAATTTGGCGACTGGAGCACAAGATTAATGGTAGGTACCATGTGGCAAGACTTTGAAACCCGCCAATATGGTGTTGCCGGTAATCACTTAAAAGATTCAACAAGTACCGACAGCAGCAATACCCTCGAAGGCTCCAGAACCCGCCTGCTTCGTAACTATTTCGGATTGCCCAACCTGAGCACATTAAGGGAACTGGCTTATTTTGGTGAGGTTTCGATAGGTTATAAAGACCTGGTATATCTTACTTATTCACATCGTCTCGAAAACGCCTCCCCTCTTCCCAATAAAAACAATAAGTACAATTATCCCGGTGTTAGTTTGAGCGCAATTTTAACAGACATCATTCCGGGCATAAAAGGAAATATACTGGAGTATGCAAAATTAAGAGCATCGCTGGCCAGTACAGCAAGGTTAAACGATCCCTACTCGAACCAGTCGTTTTTTGTAAACAACCTGAACAGTTCGGCAATTAACCCCAGCTACACATACGGGTATACGAAAGCCAATCCAGATCTGAAACCCGAAAGGCAGCATACCTACGAAATTGGTACAGAATTAAGATTTTTAAATAATGCCATTACGCTGGAAGCAGCTTATTATAATACACTTTGCATTGACCAGATAGTGCAAGGCTACAGAGCCAGTTATGCAACCGGGGCTGTTTTAAATACTGCCAATGCCGCTTCATTACGTAACCAGGGGATTGAGCTGTCATTGAATCTTAATCCTATCAGAAAGAAGGATTTTACCTGGAATGTGAGCCTGAACTTTAACCACATGTGGAGCAATGTTATAGATCTTCCGGCCTCAATAGGAAAGAATAATGATTTTTATAATTCCGATACTTATATCGGCGCACGGGGAGGTTTGGTGCGCGGACATTCAACCGGAACAATAACAGGCACCAGTTATGCCCGAAACAATGCCGGTCAAATTCTTATTACTCCATTAACCGGGTTACCCGAAATCAACGGCACCTTTACTATCATTGGCGATCGCACACCCGATTTCACATTGGGAACTTTAAACAGTTTCAGGTATAAAAACTGGAACCTTAGCTTTTTGTGGGATTTAAAAGCAGGCGGAGATATTTACAATGCAACCGATCAGGTAAATACCGGTATTGGTAAAAGCAAAAGAACATCCGACAGAACAACGCCGAGGGTAATAAACGGGGTACTTGACGATGGCTTACAAAATACCAGCCACCCAACGCCTAATAACATTGTAGTGGTTCCTTATTATATAACTAACTACTATGCAAGTACCAGCACCTTCGCTACCACCCTGCCGCATGAAGAGTTTATTCAGCATAACGTAAACTGGCTGAAACTAAGAGATATAACGCTTAACTATATGTTGTCTGAAAAAGTTACACATGCAATAAAAGGCATCAAAGCGTTAAGTGTTTTTGTAACAGGCAATGATTTAATACTGATCACCAATTACCAGGGCGCCGACCCCGCTGTAATTGCCAGCAACCCCGGTTCGGTTGGTGTAGGCTCTTATGGCTTTGATTTTGGTAGTCCGGCTACGCCATTAAGTGTAAGCTTTGGATTACGTGCCCGATTTTAAGCTGATACATTACTAATGCAAATTCAAAATCTTCTTATGCGAAATAAATTTCTAATTACCATATTTACCCTGACTATCGGCGCTATAGGCATGCAGGGGTGCAGTAAAAAAATTGATGAGGCATACCTGAATCCCAATGCGCCTGTGCGGGTTCCCATTGAATCGATATTACCGGGAGTAATCGGCGGCATACAATATTTCTACTCTTCGGCAGGCACCACCTTTGGCCTTCAACTGGACGCTACTTTCATAGGGCGGTATGTACAATATTTTTCAACCCAAACCGACCTGGAGAACTATGCCGAAATGGGTGGAGTAACAGGAGCAAGCGATAATACAGGTTCTATCTGGGGCGCTGTTTATTACGCACATGGAAAAAATGTAAACCGAATTATTGAATGGGGAACCGAGGAACAGAAATGGGATTATGTTGGTGCAGCCTGGGCCATCAGGGCCTGGGGCTGGCTCGAATTAACCAATGAATACAACGACGGCATATTGAAAGAAGCATTCAATGAAAATTTATCGCAGTTTCATTACGATTCACAACCTGAGTTTTATGACAGTTGCCGTGCCATTTGTTTCAGGGCGCTGAACTTTTTAAACAGAACCGATGGCAATGTAAGCAAAGAAAACTTTGCCAAAGGTGATGCATACTTTTTAGGAGGGGATGTAAACAAGTGGAAAAAATTTGTGTATGGCATCCTCGCACGCTCCTATATTGATCTGAGCGCTAAAGATCTTTTCGCGGCCAATAATTATGCATACGCCGATTCTGCCATCAAATATGCCGACCTGGCCATGACAACTAACGACGACAATCCGTATGTACAATTAGCCGGAGGATTACAAACCGGCACCAATAATTATTATGGCCCATACCGCGCAAACCTGGGCACTTACCGACAATGTGCTTATATAGCCGATCTGATGTCGGGCCGTAATTCCACAGCATTTACCGGTGTAAGCGATCCCAGAGCATGGTATATGTTGCGTGAAAATAACTCCGGCAACTTTCAGGGGTTCCTTCCCTGGAGAGGCAGCAATACACCCGGTCTTACTTCGGGCTTATATCCTTTAAATTTCTGGGGACACGCAACCTATAATGCAACAACAGCCCCCACCGTTGATACCAGCCGGTACCTTTTCCAAAACACCTCCCCATGGCCAATCATGACGGCTTCGGAAATGCAATTCATAAAAGCGGAAGCGCTGTACAAAAAAGGTAATAAAGCCGGGGCGCTCACCGCGTACACCAATGGCATCAGCCTTGATTTTGATATGTTAACCACCAAATATCCGCAACATATTCCCGCAGCGAATGTAATTACACCGGTTGTTAAAGCCGACTATCTTGCCAACCCGGCCGTTGTACCGGCTTTGGCAGACGATCTTACATTAACACATATCATGCTGCAAAAATACATTGCATTATATGTGTGGGGTACTCACCAAACCTGGATCGACATGCGTAAATTTCATTATGATGAGGTTATTGACGAAGCAACCGGTAAACCGGTATATGCCGATTTCACACCGCCTTCGGGTCAATACCTGGTTGCGACCAACAATGGCAAAAAAGTATACCGGTGCAAACCAAGATATAATTCAGAATACCTGTACAATGTTCCGGAATTAACAAGGATCGGCGCATTTGATGCGGATTATATCACCAAAGAATGCTGGTTTTCACAAAAATGATACGCTTACAGTAACAATAAAAAAATTCAGATGAGAAATAATATTTTGGTTGTTATTGCAATAGGTTTTACAATGACCTTCCTTGCGATCTCTTCGTGCAAAAGAGAATATTCGCCTGTTGCTTCATATAATACACCTGCAGGAAGTGCATATCTGCGCATCGTTCATGCAGCACCTGGTTTCGGTAAGGTTTTTAATATGCCTGATTCGTTTAATGTATTGGTAGGAGGCACTAAGGTGTCGGCATTTTTACCCGGCAGTAATCCATATTTGAGTTATGGGACCATCTTTCCTGGCAGTTCAACATTGTACGGCTATATTACCGTTCCTGCGGGAGAACAGGAAATTAAACTTTCTTCAGGCGTCTTAAATCCCGATTCTGTTACTATAAAAAGGTTCACAAAAGTTCTTGTTCCCAATGCGTATTATTCTTTAATAGTAACCGATTCGATTAACTCAGACAGAGATGCTGCGCAAATATTTGTTCGCGACACCATTAACAAACCAACCGTTGGTTATTTCAATTTACGGTTTATACATACAGTATGGAATGATACCACAGGCAAATCGGTTGATATATGGTCAACCCGCAATAACCGGTATTTGTTTAGTAATATAAAACCGGGCGCGGTTACTACATTTACCACATACGGTTATAATTCGCAACTGAACGATACGCTATTTGTACGGCGTTCAGGAACCGGTTATACACTGGCTACCTTTAACAACGTTGCATTCGGCAATCAAAGAGCCTATACCTTGTATTATAAGGGAGATGGAACTTTAACAACCGGTACGCGGGCAAGAGGCCTTGCCACTTATTTGCATCAATAAAGGTTGAAGAATAAAAAGAATTAGGGTGAGCCTCCCCGGAAAGGGAGACTCACCCTAATTCCATTATAATAAGTCGCGATTTGTTTTACGCAGCTCCTCCAAAAAACAGATAGGCCAAAATGATGGCAGTAATAACTCCTGCTAAGTCGGCCAGCAGCATAGAACCGATAGCATAACGGGTATTTTTGATCGAAACAGAACCAAAGTATACCGCTATTACATAAAAGGTGGTATCGGCTGCGCCCTGGAATATGCCTGAGAGCCGGCTGGCAAATGAATCAGGACCATTGGTGATCATGGTGCTTACCATCATACCACGGGCAGCGCCGCCGCTTAACGGGCGTATTAACGCAGTTGGCAGGCCTTCCACAAATCGGGTGTCGGCTCCCAGTAATGCAAAAAAGCTTCTTGCCCCCTCCATGATCACGTCGAACGTACCACTGATGCGCAGCATGCTTACCGCTACCATGATGCCCACCAGATAGGGAATGATGCGGATGGCTGTATCAAAACCATTTTTGGCCCCGTCGATAAAAGCATCAAAAAGATCTATCTTTTTATAAATACCTCCTAACACGATCAGCAAAAACACCAGCAATATCAACCCATTGCTCAATACACTTGAAAAAAATTGTACGCCGTTCGCATCAAGGGTAGTAATATACCAAACCAGCAGCGCAACCACGGCCGAAATGCCCAGGATCCACGTGATAATAACAGGCTGCAGAATATTTATTTTTTGCCGTAGCGACACAATGAACATGGCCGTTAACGTACCCACAAACGTAACGATCATACAGGGCAAAAACACATCGGTAGGGTCGCTGGCATGTTGCGTAGCCCTGATGGCAATAACGCTCACCGGAATAATATTAAAACCCGCCGCATGCAAACAAAGGAACATGATCTGCGCATTGGAGGCGACCTCTTTTTTCGGATTCAGCTCCTGCAGGCTTTGCATGGCCTTTAATCCAAAAGGAGTAGCTGCATTATCAAGACCCAATAAATTGGCTGAAAAATTCATGATCATATGTCCCATGGCCGGATGCCCTTTCGGCACTTCGGGGAACAGTTTTGAGAAGAACGGACCGATGATCCGCGCCAGCAGGTTAATGCCCCCCGCCCTTTCGGCAATATTCATAAACCCGATAAACAACGCCATCACACCTATTAATTTAAGGCACAATTCCACGGCATCCCAACAGGTATCAATGATGCCATTGGCAACCTGCAGCTTAACAGCCACCACCTTATCTGCTTCCTTCCGATAAATCAGGTCGCCCTGCTTTACCCGGCCAACCGTATCCAATGCCGCCGCCAGCGAAGGTTCAGCCGCAGAAACAGGCATTTCCTTCACCTGCACCGAATCACCGCGTTTGCCCACCACCATCGAGCTGAAGATCTGCTTTTGACCACCGGCGAGAAATTGAATACCAGCAACTAAAATGGAAACAATAATAAAGGCACTCCAGATACGACTTAATGCCATAAGGGAATAAGATTAAGCGTTGAAGATAAAGGAATCCCGCCATATATAATCACCCCGTAATACCCTATCTTTGCGCGCTCAAAAACTCGAAAAATGGCTTTACAAGCAGGAATTGTAGGATTACCGAACGTAGGGAAATCAACCTTATTTAACGCAGTGAGCAACAGTGCGAAAGCGCAGGCCAGCAACTATCGTTTCTGTACCATTGATCCAAATGTTGGACTGGTTGACGTGCCCGATAGCCGCCTGAACAAACTGGCCGAACTGGTACATCCCGACCGTATTGTTCCTACCCAGATTGAAATTGTGGATATTGCCGGCCTCGTACGCGGCGCCAGCAAAGGAGAAGGATTGGGTAATCAGTTTTTAGCAAACATTCGTGAAGTGAATGCCATCGTACACGTAGTGCGTTGCTTTGATAATGATAACATTGTCCATGTGGATGGACGAGTAGATCCGGTAACGGATAAAGAAATCATTGACACGGAACTTCAGTTGCGAGACCTTGACTCCGTTGAAAAGAAGATTTCAAAAACAGAGAAGGTTGCGAAGAGCGGAGATGCGAGAG
>Ga0114129_10003250_pt1 | contig 22806 bp, 20 predicted proteins | sample RhiMetdeltSRZDD1_FD_80071 | JGI IMG/M metagenome (GOLD analysis project Ga0114129, IMG submission 80071) | Populus rhizosphere microbial communities from Tennessee, USA - Rhizosphere MetaG P. deltoides SRZDD1 (version 2) (version 2) | ecosystem: Host-associated > Plants > Roots > Rhizosphere >... | reverse complement strand
GCGGGCGGCGGATCGCGATGGTCTATCAGGATCCCCGCTCATCGCTGAATCCCACGATGCGAATCGGCGCGCAGATCGCGGAGGTTCTCGAGATCCACGAGCGCCCGCCGGCCGGCGTGGCCATACGCCGGGCCCAGGAGCTGCTGGAGCTGGTGAACATCGCGGATCCCGTGGCCGTCGCGCGCCGCTATCCGCACGAGCTCAGCGGTGGGATGCAGCAGCGCGCCGTGATCGCGATGGCGCTCGCCGGTGGACCGAGCCTGCTGATCCTCGACGAGCCGACGACGGGTCTCGACGTCACGACCCAGGCTCGGATCCTCGAGCTGGTGGCCGACCTCAAGCGCCGCGTCGGCGCCGCTATCCTTTATATAAGCCATGACCTGGCCGTCATCGCCCAGGTCGCCGATCGCGTGGGCGTGCTGTACGCGGGGGAGCTGGTCGAGGTGGCGCCGACGGCCGATCTGTTCCGCCAGCCCGTCCATCCTTACACGCGCGGGCTGCTGGGCGCATTACCCCACCTCGACGGCGTGCATGGTCTCACCCCGATCGAGGGCCGCATTCCAAAGCTCACGGCGCTTCCGCCCGGCTGTGTGTTTGCGCCGCGCTGCCAGTTCGTCGAGCCCGTATGCACCGCGGAGCGACCGGCTCTGGAGAGCATGGCGCCCGGCCGCGACGTGCGGTGTGTGCGCTGGCGGACCGTGATCGCGACGCCGCGCCGAGCGCTGGCCGCGGCCAGCGCGCCACCGTCAGCCGGCCGAGACGCCCCGCTGCTCGCGTTCGAGCATGTGAGCAAGTACTTCGGGGGCGCGGCGGCGGTGGCGCGGTGGTTCGGTTTTGGCGCCCCGCCGGTGCGTGCCGTCGACGATGTCTCGTTCGACGTGCGCGAGGACGAGGTCGTGGGGCTCGTCGGCGAAAGCGGGTGCGGCAAGTCGACGCTCGGCCGGCTGGCCGTGCGGTTGCTGCGTCCGACCGCCGGTCACGTGCGCTTGGCGGCACCAAAGCTGACCGACGCGCAAATCGTCTTCCAGCATCCGGATTCGTCGCTGAACCCGATGAAGCGCGTCGGCCCGAGCCTGGCGCGGCCGCTCGTCCTCCGGGGCATCAAGCGTCAGGAGCGCGGTCGCCGTGTGCGCGAGCTGCTGCAAGCCGTGCGCCTCGATCCTGACTACGGTCTACGGCGGCCCGCGGCGCTCTCCGGCGGGGAGAAGCAGCGCGTGGCCATCGCGCGCGCCCTGGCGATGGCGCCAAAGTTCGTGGTGCTCGACGAACCGGTCTCGGCACTCGACGTGTCGACCCAGGCCTCGATCATTCGGCTCATCGCCGAGCTTCGTCAGACGCTCGGCGCCTCGTACCTGCTGATCTCGCACGATCTCAGTCTGGTCCGCCACGTCGCCACGCGGATCGGCGTGATGTATCTTGGGCGCCTCGTGGAAATCGGCACGGCGGCCGAAGTCTTCCGCGCGCCGTCGCACCCGTATACGCGGGCGCTGCTTTCCGCCGTGCCGCGGCCGGATCCCGCGGCGCCGGGGCGGCCGATCCGCCTCGAAGGCAGCGTGCCGAGCGCACAGCACCCGCCGGCGGGATGTCGGTTCCACACTCGCTGCCCGCAGAAGATCGGCCGCGTGTGCGAACAGGCGGAGCCGCCGTGGGAGCGCGCGAGCGCCACGCACTGGATCGCGTGCCACATCCCGATCGCCGAGCTCTCAAAAAGCTCGGAGGAGCGTAGGTAATGACGACGATGTCGGTCGTGTTCTCGCGTGAGGAATACGCGCGGCGGCTCGCCGCGATGCGCGCGAAGATGCGCGAGCGGGACGCCGAGATCGTGCTCGTCGACGAGGCCGAGCATCTCGCCTACCTCACGGGCTTCGACCGTTCCGCCACGCGCTATCAGGCGTGCGCGATTCCGCTCGAGGGCGAGCCGGTGATGTTCCTCCGCGCCCTGGACGAGCCGACGTTCGTCGAGCGCTCATGGCTGACCGATCGCATCACCATCGCCGACTGGGAAGATTCGGTCGCCGTCATCGCGCGTGAGCTGGGCCGGCGTGGATGGGCCGGCCGGCGCATCGGGCTGGAGCTCGACTCCAACTACCTGACGGTGCGCCGCTGGCAGTCGTTGACGGCGGCGTTGCCCGGGGCGTCGTTCGTCGATTTTGGGGAGGTGCTCCGCGACCTTCGGCTGCGGAAATCGTCCGAGGAGATCGCGCTGCTGCGCCGCGCGGCCAGCATCGCCGACCGTGCGATGGCCGCGGCCGTCGCCGCCGCCGGCGAGGGACGCAACGAGCGCGAGGCGGCCGCCGCGGCGAGCCGCACGTTTCTCGAGCTCGGCGCCGACACGCCGCGCATCGGCGTGATCACCTCCGGCAGCCGTGCCGCCTCGCTACACGGAGGCCTCGGCACCCATCGTCTCGAGCGCGGCGATCTGCTGCACATGGAGCTCGTGCCCCAGGTGCAGGGCTACAGCGCACGCATCATGCGGCCGACCGCGATCGGCGCCCCTTCTGCGGCGCAGGTCGACGCGGCGCGCGTGCTCGTCGAGCTACAGGATCGTCAGCTCGGCGCGATGAAGCCCGGCGCCGTCGCCGCCGACGTCGATCGGATCGTCCGTAACGGCGTGCTCTCACGGAAGCTGAGAGACCGGTATGAAAACGCGACTGGCTACACGCTCGGCTACTACGCGCCGTGGTCGCCGCGGACGAGCGACTTCACGCGCCTGTTCGTCCCGACTGCGACGTGGGCGCTCGAGCCTGGGATGGTCTTCCATATGTATGTCAGCGCAATGGGGATGGCGTTCAGCGAAACCGTGCTCGTAACCGATGCAGGCGCCGAGCGCCTCACCCTGGCCGAGCGCGCGCTGTTCGTGCGCTGAGTCAGCGAGACCGGAGCCCGGGTGGGTTTTCACGCTGACTTGACAGCGCCGAGCGTCGCCGCGTATGAAGGGCCGGCCGACGACCGCTCGCAAGGGAGACGACCCGTGCACGACAAGGTTGAACTGCTCGTTCCACCGCTCACGCGACGTCACTTTCTGCAGGCCAGCGGCTTTGCCGCAGTGCTAGCGGGCGCCGGCCCCGGGTCCCTCGGCTGGTCATCGATCGCGAGCGCCCAAACCCCCACACAGCTCGGACTGCAGCTGGGCTGGTTCGCCAACTCGCAGATGGCGGGCGACTTCACGGCGATCGGGAAGGGGTTCTTCAGGGACGCCGGCCTCGACGTGAAGGTGGTCCCCGGCGGGCCATCGATCGATCCCGTCGGCGTCGTGGCCAGCGGGTCGGTGCTCGTCGGAAACGTGGCGTCTATCGGTGTTCTCGTCTCCGGTCGTAGTCGCGGGGTGCCGATCAAAGCGTTCGCCAGCGCCTTCCAGCGCCATCCGTTCGCGTTCTTTTTCTTGAAGGACTCGGGCATCAAGACGCCGGCCGACTTCGCCGGCAAGACGATCGGCATCCAGGGCACGGCGCGTCCGCTGCTCGACGCGGTGCTGGCGAAGTACCAGGTGCCGCGCGACAAGGTGAACGTCATCATCATCGGTGGGACGACGACTCCGCTGCTCACCAAGCAGGCCGATGTCGTCTCCGGCTGGGTCATCAACTACGCGCAGAACCTGCCGATCCAGGGAAAGAGCGAGCACTTCCTGCTGTGGGACCTCGGAATTCGCATGTACGCGTACACGTACTTCACGACCGATCAGGTCTACGCCGGAAAGAAAGACGTGCTCACGCGCTACGTTGCGGCGGCTGCCAGGGGTTGGCTCTACGCCAGGGATCACCCGGAGGAGGCGGTGGATCTGGTGTTGAAGAGCGCCAGCGGGCTCGATCGCGACATGGAAGTCCCGACGTGGAAGGTCAGCATTCCGTATATCGCGTCCGACGCGACGCGGCAGCACGGGTGGGGTTACATGGATCCGCAAGTCTGGACGAATCTCTCCGATACCTATGCGTCCCTCGATCAGATTCCGCGGAAGGTCACGGCCGACGAGGTCATGACGAACGAGATCGTGCTCGCCGCCAGAACGCCGAAGTTCTAGTCCGTGGCCACCGCCGAGATCGCGTGCCGCGACGTCTCAATGGTCTTCGAGACGGCGGCCGGACCGGTGCGCGCGCTGTCCCACGTCACGCTGGAAGTCCAGCGCGGGGAGCTCATCGCGCTGATCGGGCCGTCGGGGTGCGGCAAGTCGACGCTGCTGCGGCTGATCGCCGACGTGCTGCAGCCGACGAGCGGCACGATCGAGGTTCGCGGAGGACCGGCCAAGCGCGCGCGTCTGGAACGGGAGTTCGGCTTCGTTTTTCAGCACCCGGGACTCCTGCGCTGGCGCACCGCGGAAGGAAATGTCTCGCTGCCGCTGGAGATCGGAGGCTGGGCACGGCGCCACGCCGCGCCGCACCAGCCGGCAGAGCTCCTCGAGCTGGTCGGCCTGAAGGGATTCGAGCGCGCGTATCCGCGACAACTCTCGGGCGGCATGCAGCAAAGAGTCTCGATCGCGCGGGCGCTCGTCACAGGGCCGCGCATTCTGTTGATGGATGAGCCCTTCGGCGCCCTCGATGAGATCACGCGCGATCACATGAACGAGGAGCTGCTGCGCATCTGGGCGGCGACGGGCACCACGATCATCTTCGTTACCCACAGCATTCCCGAGGCGGTCTATCTGTCGAGCCGCGTGTTCGTCCTGGCGCCAAGACCCGGTCGCGTGACGGATGAGGTCAAGATCGACCTGCCGTTGCCTCGCACGCCGTCGATGAAAGACACGTCGGCGTTCGTCAAGCACACGGCGACGCTTCGGCGCGCCCTCGCACAGGCGGGGTGACGCTATCGTGCTGCGACGCATTCTGCTACCGGTGTTCGTGATCGCAGCACTCGTCGTCGCGTGGGATATCGCCATCCGGCTCTTCGCGGTGCCCGAGTACGTCATCCCGACGCCGGGTTCGGTTGGACAGGCGCTGGTGCGCGAGCGTGCACGGCTCCTCGAAAACGCCATCCCGACCATCGTCGAAAGCGTCGGCGGCTTTGCGCTCGGCAACCTCGTGGCGATCGCCGCCGCCCTCGCCTTCGTTCACAGCCGAGCCCTGGAGCGCGCGCTCTATCCCGTTGCGGTGGCGGTGCGCACGCTGCCGATCGTGGCCATCGCGCCGATCTTCGTGCTGCTGTTGGGCAACGGCTATGCCCCGAAGATCGCGATCGCGGCGCTGATCACGTTCTTCCCCACACTGGTGAACATGGTGGAGGGCCTGGAATCGGCCGATCCCCAGGCGCTGGAGCTGATGCACGTGCTGTCCGCCGGCAAAACCGAGATCTTTCGCTACGTTCGGTGGCCATCCTCGTTGCCGTATCTCTTCTCCGCGATGCGGATTGCCTCGACCTCCAGCGTGCTCGGTGCGCTCGTCGCGGAGTGGATCGGAACGAACAAGGGACTCGGCTATCTCATCGTGCTGACGACATACGACTTTCGCACCGCCCTGCTCTATGCGGCGATGGTGGTAACATCGGCGATCGCGCTCGCATTCTTCTTCCTGGTGACTCTCGTGGAATGGATGTTGGTGCGATGGGAACGCTGAGTCGAGGGAGGACCTCATGGCCCAGAGTGTGAACGAGCCGGGCGGGCAAGTCCCGGTCGTCGCCGAGACGGACGTCTTGGTGGTCGGCGGCGGCCCCGCGGGCCAAGCGGCTGCCGTGGCCGCAGCGCGAGCTGGCGCGGGCGTGACGCTGCTCGAGCGGTACGGATACCTCGGTGGCCTCGCCTCCGGCGGGATGGTTCTCGTGCTCGACGACATGTGTGGGGACGGCGAGATCTCCGTAGGCGGCCTGGCACTGGAGATCATCGATCGTATGCAGCGCATCGGCGCCTGCGTCGCGCCGCCTCTGGAAGATTGCTTCCGCAACGACGACGCCGTCCGCGATCGCTGGGTGCGCTGGGGCTTCGAGGAGCTCTATGCGAGGAAGAAACCCAAGCCGATCGTGTACGCGGCGGTGTTCGACCCCGAGGGCTGGAAGCAGGTCTCGCAGGAGATGGTTCTGGAAGCGGGCGTGCGTCTGCGCTGCCATTCGTGGTTCTCGCGCGCGATCGTCGAGGACGGTGCAGTGACCGGCGTGGTCGTGGAAACGAAAGCGGGACGCCAGGCGATCCGTAGCCGGATCGTCATCGACACCACCGGCGACGGAGATGTCTTCGGCAGCGCCGGGGCGCCGGGCGTGCACGGCTCGTACATCATGACGCTCGTGCACCGACTCGCGGATGTGGACACGGACGCCGCGCTAGCCTTCGAGCGGCGCGAGCCGGCGGCGGCCCATCAGCTCGATACGGAGGTCAAGCAGCTGCTCGGCGGCGCGTGGGACATGTGGTGGATGATGACGCCGCGCCCGGGCGTGGTGTGGTGCAACTGTCCCCACATCCCCGGCTACAACGGGCTCGACCCCGAGCAGCTGACTCACATCGAGATCGAGGGCCGACGCCGCTTCATGAAGGTCATCGAGTTCGTCCGCAAGCACTACCCCGGATTCCAGCGCGCGTACATCCTCGACGCGGCGCCGCAGGTGGGCGTGCGCCAGACGCGCCTGCTCGAGGGCGAGTACGTCGTCACCAAAGACGACATCATCAGCCGCCGCACCTTCCCGGACGTCGTCGCCCGCGGGCGCGATTACTACACGCCGTATCGAAGTCTGATCCCGAAGGGCGTCGACGGGCTGTTGGTCGCGGGCCGGTGCTATGCGGCGACGCCAGACGCGCAGCGGATCAGCCGCGAGATCCCGCCCGTGATGGTCATGGGTGAGGCGGCCGGCACTGCGGCCGCACTGAGCCTGGAGTCGGGCACGCCTCCACGCAAGGTCGACGTTGCGACATTGCAGAAGCGGCTCGTCGGCCAGGGCGTCAATCTCGGCCGCCCCGTGGCGGCGGCGTGAGCGAGGCGACCCAGTTCTGTCGCGTCGAGCGCGACGGGCATCTTCTCGTCGTCACCCTCGATCGCCCCGAGGTTCGCAATGCGCTGCATCGCGCCGCGTCCGACGAGCTCGACCGTGTGTGGACGGGGTACGAAACGGATCATGAGCTGCGTGTCGCGATCCTCACCGGCGCCGGCGACCGGGCGTTCTCTGCGGGCTACGACATGCGAGAGCCCTCGACGCCGCGGGGGCAGAGCGAGGGCGCCGCGGGCTCGGCGTACATCGCTCACCGACATCCGCGCGGGCTCGGTGCGCTGACGCTTCGCCAGGGCATGACGAAGCCCATCATCGCGGCGGTCAACGGCGTCGCGCTCGGCGGCGGATTCGAGTTGGCGCTCGCGTGCGACATCATCGTGGCGGCGGAGCACGCCGAATTCGGGCTTCCGGAGCCACGCGTGGGCCGGATGGCGCTCGAAGGCGGCATGCACCGCCTCGCGCGCGCGATCTCGGTCAAGATCGCGATGGGCATGCTGCTCACGGGACGCCGGATCTCGGCCGCTGAGGCGTACCGCGCCGGTCTCGTCAACGAGGTCGTCGCTCTCTCCGACTTGATGGCTGCCGCGCGCCGTTGGGCCGACGACATCCTCGCGTGTGCGCCGCTCTCGGTGCAGGCGACGAAGGAGGCCGTCGTGAAGGGACTGCACCTGTCGCTGCCAGAGGCCGTCGAGTTGATTCCGCCGACGATGGCCAAGGCGCTGGTCTCCAGCGATCAAATCGAGGGCGTGAACGCGTTCCTCGAGAAGCGAGCGCCCCGATGGTCGGGCCGATGACCGCGGTGCAGCCGCTCGACGGCGTCGTCGTTCTCGACTTCACACAGATCGAGATGGGCCCGTGCGCTACGCAGGTACTCGGGGACTTCGGTGCGGACGTCGTCAAGATCGAGCGTCCCGGCGCTGGGGATCTCTCGCGGGTGCACATGAAGCACGCCAGCGGCGAGAGCGCCATCTTCTGGAGTCTCAACCGCAACAAGCGCAGCGTCGCCCTGGACATACGCAGCCCGCTGGGCCGCGAGGCGATCCACCGCCTTGCTCGCAAGGCAGACGTGCTCGTCCACAACTTTCGCCCTGGCGTGATGGAGCGACTCGGCTTCGGCTATCCGGAGCTGTCAGTCATCAATCCGCGTCTGATCTACGCGTTCGGCAGCGGTTACGGCCCAACCGGGCCGTACCGCGACAAGGGCGGCCAGGATGTGCTGGCGCAGGCGATGAGCGGCATCGCCTCGCGGCGAGCGGAGCCCGACGCGCCGCCGGAGCCGAGCGCGACGCCGATCGCCGACTTTACCGGTGGGATGCTCCTTACACAGGCGATCCTCCTCGCGCTGCTGGCGCGTGAGCGCACGGGTCGCGGACAGGTCGTGCACGTCTCGCTGCTCGACGGCATGCTCGCGATGCAGCTGCAGGAAGCGTCCGCGTGGCTCAACCTCGGCCAGCGCTTGAACTGGGGCAGCTTTCCGCTTTCCGGCACGTTTCGCACGGTCGACGGCTATGTCGTCATGGTCGGTGCATTCAAGCCCAATCCCTTGCAGGACATCTGTCGTGCGCTCGGGATCGAAGATCTGTCCGCGGACGCGCGCTACGCGACGCACGACGCGCAGGTTGCGCACCGCGAGGAGCTTCAGCAGCTCTGGCGGCAGGAATTCGCCCGCCGCACGACGAAGCAAGTCGTCGATGCCCTCGAGACCGTCGACATTCTCTGCGCGCCGGTCAAGGACATCGAGGCGGCGCTGAACGATCCGCAAGTCGCGCACAACCAGATGGTCGTCGACATGCGCGACCCCGAGGTCGGCGCCATCAGGACGGTTGGGATTCCGGTCAAGCTCGAGGGGACGCCGGGCTCAGTGCGCCGGACGCCCCCACGTTTGGGTCAGCACACCAATGAGGTACTCGCCGAGCTGGGCTTCTCACCGGAAGAGATCCGGACGCTTGCTCCCTAGTACGCCCACCGATCCTTGACGCCGTACATCACGTAGGCACCTGCGAGATACGCCGAACGCAAGAAAGGCAGCGGAAAGCGCGGTAGCGTCGCAGACGTGAGCGGCGTGTCGCGCGGGACGTCCTTGCCGGCGACCAGATCGGCGACGAGCCCGCCGCAGTACGTCGACATGGCGACGCCGCTGCCCTGATATGCGAGGGCGTACGCGACGCTCGGGTCACCGTCCGCCCGGTTGACGTGCGGCATCAGGTCGTACGACAGACACACCTTGCCTGACCAGAAATACTCGCTCGCCACGCCACGCAGGACCGGCCACTTCAGGACGATGTGAGCTTCGAGCCGCTCGCGACATCGGCGCTGGCCTGCCGGCGTGTCGGTGAGACCGGCACGTCCGCCGAACAGCAGCCGATCATCCGGCAGACGCCGCCAATAGAACAACAGCTTGCGCGTGTCGGAGTAGACACGGGTCGTGAGCATGCCGACGTCGTGCCACTCGGCTGTGGTGAGCGGCCGTGTCACGACGATGTTGCTCGTGGCCGGCAGCACACGGCCGTGGAAGAACGGATGGAGGCCTTCGGGCGTGTAGCCGTTGGTCGCCATGACGACCGTGCGCGCGCGCACCACACCACGCGGCGTGACCAGCACGTGCTCGCGTCCTTCGCGTCGCCACGCGACCACGGGTGAGCGCGCGCAGAGCATCGCGCCGCGCCTGAGCGCGGCCGCGGCGAGGCCGCGCACGTACTTCAGCGGATGCAGGCCGAACGCGTTTGCCGTGTGCAGGGCTCCGAAGGCCTCGGGGCCGCGGAGGTAGCCGTCGGCTTCGAGCCGAGCCCGGTCGACAAACTCGACGTGCGGATAGCCGAGCACGTCGCGGTAGAGCCGCACACGTTCCTGCAGGTCGGCAACTGCGGAGGCTCGATGGGCGACCACGAGCGAGCCGTCCTTCCCGGGATCGCAGGCGATGTGCTCGCGAGCGATGAGCTCGCGCACCGTTTCGATCGCCTCGACGCCGAGCGTGATCGAGCGGCGCGCCGCCTCGACTCCCCAGCGCCGAATGCGCTCCTCGAGGCCGACCTTGCCGAGCGTGATGAGCGCAAAGCCGCCGTTGCGGCCCGAAGCGCCCCAGCCAATCTCGTTGGCCTCGATGACAACAGTCTCGAGGCCATGCGTCCCCGCTAGCCGATAGGCGGCGGCGAGCCCCGTGTAGCCACCGCCGATCACCGCCACGTCGACGCGGCGATCGCCCTCGAGCGTCTGGATACCGTTCGGCTCGGGTCCCGCCGTCGCCGCCCAGTACGATGCGACGTGATCCTCGGTCCTCATGACATGTCGCCCATGGCGGCGTCCGAGAGCATACACTGTGGGGCCGAGGAACGACGATGCGTGCTCCGATCAGCTGGCCGTCCGGCGTCCGCTCCGCGGCGTGCCTGACATTCGATCTCGATGCGGAGACCGCCTGGATCTCGCGCGATCCCGCCAACATCGACCGGCTCAGCGTCATGTCGCAGGGGGCCTACGGCCCGAAGGTGGGGGTGCCCCTCATCCTGGATTTCCTCGATCGCAATCGCATCACGTCGACGTTCTTCGTGCCGGGCTGGACAGCGGAGCGCTGGCCAGATGTCGTGGCCGAGATCCACCGTCGTGGCCACGAGATCGGGCACCACGGATACCTGCACGAGGCGCTCGAGGGCAAGACGCGTGAGCAGGAAGAAGAGATCCTCGCGGGCAGCGCGCGCATTCTCGCCGATATCACCGGCGCATCACCTGTCGGCTATCGCGCGCCGCTCTACGAGATCACGCACGCGACCGTCGACCTGCTGCGCAAGCACGGGTTTCTTTACGCGAGCAACCTGCAAGATTCGTTGTGGCCCTATCGTCACCACGGAACGCCGGGACTCGTCGAGCTGCCGGCGACGTGGATCCTCGACGACGGTCCGTTCTTCGCCTTCGGTATTCGACCGAATCTCTATCGGCAAATCTTCCCGCCGGCGGCGGTGCTCTCCGTGTGGCGCGACGAGTTTCGCGGCATCCACGAGGTGGGCGGGCTCACGATGCTGATTCTGCATCCGCAGTACACCGGACGACCCTCGCGACTCGCCATGCTCCAAACGCTCGTCGACGAGATCAGGAATGCCGACGGGGTATGGCTCACGCACGCAGCCGAGCTGGCGCGGTACGCGCTCAGCGACGCCGCCGGCATCGGCGCCGATGGCCGACCACGCGCCGGTTGACAGGTCGGAAAGCCGCGTGTTAACGAAGCGCACACTCCAGGCACCACCGCCGATCCACAGGGAGGTGCTGTATGCCGTTCGCCCATAGCACCGGCGTCAGCCGCCGCCACGTTCTGACCGGCACCGCCGCAGCGCTCGCCATCGCGGGCACGCCGATCATCAGGCCGCGCCGCGCGAGCGCAGCAGGGAAGATCGTGCTGCGCACGATCGGCGGCGCCTACGAGGAGGCGGTGGTCAAGGCCATCATCGAGCCGTTCACGAAGGCAACCGGCATCGAGGTGGTCAAGGTGCCCGCCACACTGGGCAAGCTGCTTGCGATGTTCGAGTCCGGCAACATCGAGCTCGACGTCGTTGACGCGGGTGAGCTCGGCATGATCGCGCTCAGCCAGAAGGGCGCACTCGAAAAGATCAACTACAAGGGTTGGAAGCTCTCCAATCCCGACGACATGGATCCGTTCGTCCGTCGTGACGACATGGTCGGTGACATCTATTTCTCGTCCGTGCTCGGTTACAACACGCAGTCGTTCCCCACCGGCAAGCAGCCGCGCTCGTGGGCGGAGTTCTGGGATCTCAAGAAGTTCGCTGGTCCTCGGATGCTGGCTGATCTCGCGTCGGGCAACATCGACCTCGAGTTCGCGCTGCTCGCCGACGGCGTGCCGAAGGACAAGCTCTATCCGCTCGATATCGAGCGCGGATTCAAGTCGCTCGACCGCGTGCGACCGGCCATCCGGAAGTTCTGGGACACGGGCGCGCTGTCCGCACAGATGCTCGCCGACAAGGAGGTCGTCCTCGGCAGCATCTGGAACGGGCGGCTGCAGGCGGTGGCCGACAAGGGCGCGCCGCTCGCGATCGAGTGGAACGAGGCCAGTCTACAATCGCAATACTGGGGCGTCCTGAAGGGCGCGAAGAACACTGAGAGCGCCCAACGCTTCATCGATTTCGCCTGTCAGCCTGAGCTGCAGGCGAACCTCGCCCGGCTGATCCCGTACGGGCCGACGAACCGGCAGGCCTTCAAGTCCATTCCCGCCGACGTCGCCGCACGGCTGCCCTCGAGCCCCGAGCACAAGGCCAAAGCATTTCTCCAGAACGGCAAGTGGTGGGCGGACAACCGCGCGAAGGTCAGCGAGCGCTGGTCGCAGTGGCTGCTGCAGAAGGGGTAAGGGGCGGCGCCGAAGTCCGTCTGCAGGGACTGACCAAGCTCTTCGGGCCAGTGACGGCGGTCAGCGACGTCTCGATGACCGTACCTGCCGGATCGTTCTTTACTCTCCTGGGTCCGAGCGGCTCGGGCAAGACGACGACGCTCATGATGGTGGCGGGATTCGTCCATCCGAGCCGAGGCTCGATTGCGATCGACGGTACCGACGTCGCCGGACTGCCTCCGCAGAAGCGCGACCTCGGCATGGTGTTCCAGAGCTACGCCGTGTTCCCGCACCTCACGGTGGCCGAGAACATCGCGTTTCCGCTCCAGGTGCGCAAGGTATCTGCTGCCGACATCCGGCGGCGGGTCGGTGAGGCGCTCGAGTTGGTGCGGCTCACAGGCTACGAGCGCCGCTTTCCGCGCCAGCTCTCCGGCGGCGAACAGCAACGGGTCGCGCTCGCGCGCGCGCTCGTCTTTCATCCGCGTGTGCTCTTGATGGACGAGCCGCTGGGCGCGCTCGACAAGAAGCTGCGCGGGCACATGCAGGGTGAGCTGAAGCGCATCCAGCGCCACCTGCACGTCACCGTCATCTACGTGACCCATGATCAGGAGGAGGCGCTCACGATGTCCGATCGGGTGGCCGTCATGCGCGGCGGCCGGACCGAACAGGTCGGCGCGCCGGCCGAGCTGTACGAATCACCCGTCAGTCCTTTCGTCGCCGATTTCGTCGGTGAATCGAATTTTCTCGACGGTGTGGTCGTCTCGACCGATCGGGCCGGCAGCGCGGTCGTGCGCGCGGAGGGCGGGCTGGAGCTGCGCGGGCTGAGCCGTGAGCCGCTGCAGGTCGGCCAGCGGGTCGTCGCGGCGATTCGGCCGGAGAAGATCGTGCTGCAGGAGGCGCGCGCCTCGGAGCTCAATCGCGGCAAAGGCGTCGTCGATCAGGTCGTGTACGCGGGCGATGCGACGCGGTACTCGGTGGCGCTGGGCGCGGCGGGGACGCTGACGGTCAAGGTCCAGAACCGGCTCGCATCCCGCGCGTTCGCGACTGGCGATCCCGTCGAGCTGACGTGGGACGCCGGAGACACACGCCTCTTCGCGCGGGCGTCCGATGAAGGCTGAGGGCACGATCGACCGTCGCGAGACGCAGCGGTACCTGCTCCTGCTGCTGCCGGCCCTCCTCGCGCTCGGGGTCTTCTTCGTGTATCCGCTGTTTGGAATTCTTCTGCGCAGCGTCTACAAGAACGGCTACACGCTGGACTCCTATCGTCAGATCGTCGGCACGAGCGTGTACCTGGCAGTCATCGGCCTGACGTTCCGGACGGCGGCGGTGGTGACGGTCATCGCGCTCCTCCTCGGCTATCCGCTCGCGTACGTGCTGGCCACCGCCCGGCCCCGGCTCGCGCGCGTGCTCGTCGTCATCGTCGTCCTGCCGTTTCTCACGAGCATCATCGTGCGTACGTACGCGTGGATGGTGCTGCTCGGGAGCAACGGCGTCGTCAACCAGTACCTGCTTGCGCTCGGCGTGATCCGGGCTCCACTCCGGTTGCTCTACAACCAGGCCGGCGTCATCGTCGGCATGACGTATGTGCTCTTGCCGTTCATGGTGCTGACGCTCGCCAGCGTTATGCGCGGGATCGACCCCTCGCTCGTTCGCGCCGCGCACAGCCTCGGCGCTAGCCGGTGGCAGGCGTTCCGCCGCGTCTTCCTTCCGTTGAGCGCGCCCGGGATCGCCGGCGGGACGTTGCTCGTTTTCATTCTGAGCCTCGGGTTCTTCATCACCCCGGCACTCATGGGCGGCCCCTCCGACGTCATGATCGCCATGCTGATCGAACGCGAGGTCGAGTTCACGCTGAACTGGTCGTTCGCCTCGACTCTCGCTGTTGTCCTTCTCGCACTGACGCTCATCGGCTTCGCCGTCTACTACCGTCTGACGCGGCTCGAGCGGCTCTTCGAGGGACTGGGATGATCGGCGCCGAGGGGCAGCGCACGGGACCCGGCACCGTCGGCGTCGTTGCGATCGCGGCCGCGGTGCTCGTGTTCCTGATCGCTCCGGTGGTGATCATCGTGATCGTGTCGTTCAGCGGCGCCGACTACCTGACCTTCCCGCCGCCCCGTCTGTCACTGCGCTGGTACGAGCGGTTCTTCGGCACTCCGGACTGGCGGCGGTCCATCGTGGTCAGCGTGCAGGTGGCGGCCCTCACGATGGTGTTCGCGACGATGCTCGGGCTGGCCGCGGCCATCGCCCTGGTGCGGGGCCGCTTCCGGGGCAAGGGCGCGGTCTATGCGGTGCTGCTCTCGCCGATGATCGTTCCGACCATCATCACGGCCATTGGCCTCTACTTCTTCTTCGTCAAGCTGAAAGCCACCGGCAGCATCCTCGCTATGGCGATGGGACACACGGTGCTGGCCTTGCCGGTCGTCGTCATCATCATGACCGCAACGCTGCAGGGCTTCGACCTCCGCCTCGAGCTGGCGGCGCTCAGCCTCGGCGCAAGTCGCCTCACCGCGCTCCGGCGCGTCACGCTGCCACTGATCGCGCCGGGCGTGGTGTCGGCGGCGCTGTTCGCCTTTCTCACGTCGTTCGACGAGCTACTGATCCCGTTGTTCCTGGCCGGAGTGGAAGTGCAGACGCTCACGGTGCGCGTCTGGAACAGCCTGCTCCTCGAAGTCGATCCCACGATCGCGGCCGTGAGCTCGTTCCTCATCGCGGTGACGTGCGCGGTACTCGGCGCCAGCGCGCTGCTGCGCCGGCGGACGGACGTCTGATGCTGCACTTCACGAAGCAGGAGCTCGCGCGCCGCCGTCGCGCCGCCTGCCGGGAGATGGCGGAGCAGGGCCTCGACGGGCTTCTCATCTTCCGTCAGGAGAGCATGTACTACCTGACCGGCTACGACACGAGCGGCTACAGCATGTTCCAGGGGATGTACCTCGGCGCCGACGGCGCGCTCGCGCTGTGCACGCGCTCCGCGGATCTGCGGCAGGCCCGCCTGACCTCGGTGATCGAGGACATCCGAATCTGGCGTGATCGAGAAGGCGCGAACCCGGCGGAAGATCTGCGCGACATGCTCGACAGCTATCGCTGCCGCGGCAAGCGTCTCGGCGTCGAATACCACGCGTATGGCCTCACCGCGCAGCGCGGGCAGATGGTCGACGCCGCGTTGCACGGGTTCTGCCGGACGGAAGACGCCTCCGATCTCGTGCGGCTTCTGCGACTGGTCAAGAGCCCGGCGGAGCTCGCCTACGTCCGCCGCGCCGGTCAGCTCGCCGACGCCGCATTGGCCGTCGCTAATCGCCTCACGGTGCCCGGCGCGCGCGTGGGAGAAATCTATGGCGAGATGCAGAAGGTGATCCTGGCCGGGGACGGAGATCCCTCGGCGAGCCGCTGGCCGATGGGAAGCGGCGAGGAGGCGCTCCTCGTCCGTTACCACACCGGCCACGGGACGGTGGGCCGGACGGATCAGGTGACATTCGAGTTCGCTGCCGCCTACCGCCATTACCACGCCGCGCTCATGCACGTCGCGCTGACGGGGAAGGTGGATCGGCGCCACCGCGATATGTTCGCCGCGTGCGTCGACGCGCTCGATGCCGCGCAGGCAGCGCTCCGGCCGGGGCGCACCGTTGGCGAGGTCTTCGACGCACACGGGCGCACGCTCAAGAAGGCGGGCTACGAGGGCCACTACCTCAACGCGTGCGGCTACACGATGGGCGCCACATATCCGCCGACGTGGATGGACTGGCCCATGGTCTACACGGGCAATCGACAAGTATTGGGTGCGGGGATGGTGTTCTTCCTGCATATGATCCTGTTGAACAGCCGGACCGGCCTGAGCATGTCTCTCGGCGAGACGTCGATCCTCACCGAGCGCGGGTCCGAGTCGGTCACGCACGCGCCGCGCCAGCTGTCCGTGAACTGACCACTGTCACCGCCGGCGACCGCGCGGCGCGTGGGCGCGTGCTACCGCACGGCGCGTGCTATAGTCGCGTGCGTTTTTCGACAGACGCGGACGCCGCAGAGGAGAATCAGCATGATCAGCCGTCGTGCGTTCCTTGCCGTCACCGCTGCGGGGGTCGCAGGAGCCAGTCTCGACGCACGCCGGGCCGCTGCCCAGGAGCCCAAGCGCGGCGGGACGCTGCGCGTCCTCCAGATCGAGCCCGCGATCGGGTTCAATCCGGCGCTCGAGGGGACGAACTGGCCCGAGACGATGCGCATGGTCTACAACGGGCTCACCGACTTCAACGAGAAGGGCGACCTCGTCCCCGGGATCGCGCGCAGCTGGACGGCGTCCGAGGATGCCGACGCGGTCACGTTCAAGCTCTCGCCGGGCGTGCAGTTCCATGACGGCACGCCGTGCACGGCCGACGACGTGCGGTTTACGTACGAGATGATCGCGGACGCGAAGGTCGCCTCGCCGATGAACGTGTACGTCGCCAACTTGAAGTCGATCGAGACACCGGACAAGCAAACGGTGACGATCCGATTCAGTGGGCCCAACGTCCTGTTCATGCCCGGCGTGTCTGCGATCGGCATTCTGCCGAAGCATCTCTGGGCCAACGGCGATCCGCGCAAGAGCCAGTATCTCGCGCAGCCCATCGGCACCGGGCCGTTCAAGTTGAAGGAATGGCAGCGCGGTGACCATCTGACGTTCGTCGCGAACCAAGACTACTTCCGGAAGGGCCGCCCGTACCTCGATCAGGTCATCTTCAAGGTGGTTTCGGACGCCGCGACCGGCATCCAGTCGTTCCGTAATGGCGAGCTCGACGCGGTGCTGTCCCAGGGCGTCCCCGGAGGGCTGCCCTATGCGCTGGTGCGTCAGATCGTGGATGGCAAGCCGGCAAACATTGCCTACAACGAGTTCGTGCAAGCGTTCTCGCAGATCCTCTGGATGAACTGTGCGGCGCCGCCCTTCGACAATCCCAAGGTTCGCCGCGCGATCGCGCACGCGATCAACAAGGACCTCATCGTCAAGGCTCTGCTGCAGGGCTTCGGGCGGGTTCAGGATTCGATCATCGGGGACTTTCCCTCGACGCGCTGGGCCCACGATCCAACAATCAAGACCGAATACAACCCGGCGCGCGCGAACCAGCTGCTCGACGAAGCGGGGTACCCGAAGAAGGCGGGCGGCCGTTTCAAGATCACCATCCTCGCCACCGAGGGCTTTCGCGTGAAGCTCTCGGAGGCGCTGCGGGCAATGTTCGCGGCAGTCGGGATCGAGTCCACGATCCAGTCCTCGACATGGGCGCCGTACATCCAGCGGATCCGGGCGGACCGCGACACCGCCGGGATGATCTGGACCATTTTCATCCCGCGCCAGGTCGATCCCTCGCTCCTCCTCGACTACTTGAGCCCGAAGAACGTGAAGCCGGGTGGCTCGAACTATTCCCAGTGGACCAACGCCCGGGCCGGAGAGTTGATCGAATCGGCGCGAGCCACCGGAAACCAGGCCAGGCGCAAGGCGATGTATGCCGACGTCCAGCGCATCGTGGCCGATGAAGCCCCCGTGGTGCCGCTCTACAGCGCGCTCGGCGTCGACATGTGGCAGCGTAACGTCGAAGGCATTCACAGCATCGACAGCCTCACCGGAACGCTGTCGATGATCGATACGGTGTCACTCAACCGAGCTTGACGGGCGTCGCGCCGTACGTCCTCGGGCGGCTGCTGCAGAGCGCGGTGCTGCTCGCCTTCATCGTGACGATCGGGTTCTTTCTGATCCGGACCGCGCCCGGCGATCCCGTCCTGTATCTCTACGGGGCGCAGAACATCAGCGCCGAGACACTCGCGGCGCTCCGCCAGGTCTGGGGCTTGGATCGTCCGCTCGCCGAGCAGTACTGGATCTATGTGACGAACGTCGCGTCCGGCAACCTCGGCTATTCGCAAGTCAACCGCGAGCAGGTGTCCGCCATCCTGCTGCGGAACGTTCCGAACACGCTGCTGTTGATGGCGCCGAGCATCCTGCTTGCCGCCGTCGGCGGCGTCGTGCTCGGCACGACGGCGTGCCGACGACTGAACACGCCGGCTGACTACATCATCGGTGCAGTCTCGATGGTGGGTTATTCCATGCCGCCGTTCTGGCTCGCGATCGTCTTGATCGTGATCTTTGCGAGCACGCTCCGCTGGCTGCCGACCCAGGGCATGTCGACGCTGGGCGCCTCGTATCGCGGCCCCGCGCACGTGCTGGACGTGGCGAAACACATGGTGCTGCCGGTTGCCGTGCTGACGTGGTGGTATCTGGCGGCTTTCGCGCGGCTCACGCGCGCCTCTATGCTCGAGGAATCGCGGAAGCCGTATCTCTTGACCGCGCGGATGAAGGGGCTGACCGAAACCCGGGTGTTCTATGGCCACGCACTTCGAAACGCGTCGAGACCCGTCCTGACGATGCTCGGTGTGTATCTTGGGACCATGCTCGCGGGTGCGGTGATGACGGAGGTGGTGTTCGCGTGGCCGGGCATGGGCCGCCTCACGTTCAGCGCAATCGTTCAGCGTGATTATCCGGTCGTGCTGGCGGTCTTCATCGTCAGCGGCGTCGCCGTCGTGTTGATGAACCTCATCATCGACGTCGTCTACTCGCTCGTCGATCCTCGTATTCGCTATGCGTAACGCCCTGGCCGACGTGTGGCGCGTCTTTCGACGGCAGCGCGCCGCCCTGGCGGCGCTCCTCGCGCTCGTCGCCATAGCCGTAGCGAGTCCGTCCTTCGTCATCCTCAGTCGGCTCGATCCGGACGCGATCTCCGTCGACGTGCTCGGTCGCCCGTCGCTTGCGCATGCCATGGGCACCGACTATCTCGGCCGTGACATCCTCGGCCGGGTTTTGCACGGCGTGAACACGTCGCTGCTCGTCGGCGCGTCGGTCGCCGGGCTTGCGCTCGCCATCGGCCTGGTCCTCGGTACGACCGCGGGTTTCTATCGCGGCGCCATCGAGCATGTCATCATGCGCGTCGCCGACGGGCTCATGATCGTGCCGACGTTCTTCCTGGTGCTGACGGTGGCGTTCATCTTCAGCGGGCGGCTCGCGTTCGTCATCGTGTTGCTGGGCATCACGATGTGGCCACAGATCGCGCGGATCGTGCGCGCCGAGGTGCTGGCTCTGAAGGAAGAGGCCTTCGTGCTCAGCGCTCGCGCGGTGGGTGCCGGTGACGTTCGTCTGATGTTCCGCCAGATTCTGCCGAATACGTTGCCGCCCGTCGTGGCGATGATCGCGCTGCTCGCGTCGTCCGGCATCCTGGCGGAGGCTTCCCTGAGCTTCCTCGGCGTGGGCGATCCAAACGTGGTGAGCCTGGGGCAGATGCTCACGAGCGGACTCGAGTACGTGACGAACGCCTGGTGGGTGCCGGGATTCCCCGGGGCGGCGATTTTCGTGCTCGTGATACTGCTCAACATGCTCGGCGACGGCCTGAACGTCGCGCTGAATCCGAGACTGCGTAGGGGCGCTTCGTGAAGTTCTCCATCGCCGTCAACATGACGCGCCGGCGCCCGGACGTGTCGATGGAGACGGTCGCCGGGCAGGCGCTCGAGATGGTGGTGGCGGCGGAGCGGCTCGGCTTCGATATCGCGTGGGCCGCCGAGCATCACACCATCGAATACACGATCGCGCCGAACCCGCTCGTGCTGATCATGCACTGGGCTCCGCACACTCGGACGATACGCCTCGGCACGGCCGTGATCACCGCGCCGTACTGGAATCCGCTGCGCGCGGCGGGGGAGATTGCGCTCGCCGACATCCTGACCGGCGGTCGTCTGGAAATCGGCTTCGGGCGCGGCGCATATCAGTACGAGTTCGATCGGATGGCGGACGGAATGGCGCAAGAGAAAGGCGGCGACCATCTCCGCGAGCTGATACCGGCCGTGCAGAAGCTGTGGCAGGGGGACTACGCGCACGATGGCACGATCTGGAAGTTTCCGCGCGCGACCTCGGTTCCCAAGCCGCTGCAGCGACCTCACCCGCCGCTGTGGGTGGCGGCCCGCGACCCGGATACGTACGACTGGACCGTGCGCCACGGTCTCGACGTCATGGCCACGCCGCTCAGCAAGCCGGACAGCGAGGTCGAGAACCTGGCGGGCAAGCTCGCCAAGGCCATCGCCGACCATCCTGGTGCGCGTCGTCCGCGGTTCATGGTGTTGCGTCGCACCTGCGTCTACGAGGACGGCAAGGACTGGCGGATGCCGGCGGAGACCGCTGTGGAGGACCTGCGCGTGTTCAACGGTCTCTTCTACAACGCGGCAGGTGTGGTCAACGGCTTTCCGACTCCGATGGATCCGATGACGCCAGCCGGCGCCGCCACGCCGCTCGGGCCCGAGGCTCTGCGCGACAACCTGATGTTCGGCACACCTGACCAGGTGATCGCCCGCCTTAGACACTACGAGCGGCTCGGCGTCGATCATTACTGTTACGGCGCGAGCTTCGGCCTGCCGCATGACGTCGCGATGCGGTCGCTGGACCTCTTCGGCCGCCACGTGATGCCGCACTTCGCGGCAACTCGCAGGGCCACGCGATGATGACGTCGCGCGACGAGGTCACGATCAACTACGACGTGGAGGGGCGCGGCCGTCACGTCACGCTGATTCACGGGGTCGGCTCGCACTTACAGGCCTGGGACGGCGTCGTTGCCGCCCTGCGGGACGAATTCACGCTGCTCCGCTATGACCTTCGCGGCCACGCGAAGTCAGGCAAGCCGTCAGGGCCCTATGCTCTCGACGACTATGTCGCCGACCTCGCTGCGTTGCTCGACGCGCAGTCGGTCGATCGGACCACGCTCGTCGGCTTTTCGTTCGGAGGGATGATCGCGCCCGCGTTCACCGTCCGACATCCGAATCGCGTGCAGGCGCTCGCGATCGTGAGCGCGGTGGCCGGTCGAACGGCCGAGCAGCGAGCGGCGGTGGTGAAGCGTGCCGAAGACCTCGCACGCGGCGGAGCGACCATGACGGTCGGTGACGCGGTCGAGCGATGGTTCACACCGGAGTTCCGGGCACGGCACCCCGAGATCATCGAGCGCCAGATCCAGCGGGTGCTCGGCAATGACCCGGCGGGCTATGCCGCGGCGTATCGCGTATTCGCCGAGTCCGACGCCATCGACGAGCTGCACAAGATCACGTGTCCGACGCTGGTGATGACCGGCGAGCACGACGTGGGCTCGACGCCGACGATGGCGAAAGCCATTCACCAGCGTATCGCCCGCTCACGTCTCGTAATCCTGCCGCGATATCGTCACAGCCTCCTGATCGAGGCGACGGCGGACGTCGTGCGCGAGCTGCGCACGTTTCTGAAGGACAGCTGAGGACGGTGGCCATGGACCTGTTCGAAGCGCTATATACGACGCGCGCGATGCGCCGGATGCAGTCGCGCGACGTCCCTGACGAGCTGATTCCCCGCCTCCTCGATGCCGCCGTCCGTGCGCCGAGCGGCGGCGGCTTTCAGAACTGGTGCTTCATCGTCATCCGCGACCGCGCCATGAAGGCGTGGCTGGGCACGCTGTTCGAGGGCGACATCAAGGCCGCGCGCGCCGGCCGCTACAAGCCGCTGGAGGACGCGCTCGCGCGCGGCGAGCGCAGCGAGCGGCTCGACGCGCACGCGGCGTTCGTCCGGTCCATGGTGCACCTGTGCGCCCACTTTGGCGAGATCCCGCTGCTCGTGGCACCGCTGATCCAGTCGGGTGAGAACGCCATTTGGCCCGGCGGCTCGATCTATCCCGCCGTGTGGAGCCTCCAGCTCGCGGCGCGGGCGCACGGGCTCGGCAGCGTACCCGTCGGAAGTCTGGCCCGGCACCAGGCGGAGATCCTTCCGCGGCTCGGCGTGCCGGACAACGAAGGCTGGATGCTGGCGAGCATCGTGGCGCTCGGCTTTCCGACGGGTCGCTGGGGCGTGGCGCCACGAAAACCAGCGCATGAGGTAACCTTCGTCGAGCGATTCGGCCAGCGGCCGACGTGGACGGTCCCCAAGCCGCTCTGGCCCTGACTCGATCCGCCGTCAACAAGGGAGATCGTCATGAGGTCGATGACCCGATGGCTTCTTGTCCTGTTGCTCGCGATGTTCCTCGTCGAACCCTCGTTCGCGCAGGCGCCCGGGGTCACGCTGAACCTCGTATCGTGGAGCTACGGCGTCGAGATCGTGCGCGACAACATCATCAAGTTTCAGCAGAAGTACCCCGGCGTCACCGTCAACTACAGCGACTTTTCGTGGGCGACGTATCACGACGCCATGGTCGCGCGCTTCGTGAGCAAGACGCCGACCGACGTCCTCTATTCGTCGGATCACTGGCTGCAGGAGTGGGCGGCCGCGGGGTGGATCGTCCCCGTCGACGAGTCCTTCCCGCAGGTGCGCCAGTACCTGACGGAGTACTCGCCGTTCGTGCGCGAGGCGCTGACATATAAAGGGCGCATCTACGGCACGCCGTACTATGCCGATACGTTCATCTTCGTGTACAACGCGGATCACCTGCAGCGCGCAGGCTTCGCGGCGCCGCCCGCCTCGCTCGAGGAGCTGACGAAGCAGGCGGAGGCCATCAAGGCCAAAGGCATCGCGGACTTTCCGCTGGTGTTCGGCTGGGGACAGCAGGACCCGTTCTCCATCGAGAGCTTCACCGCTCTCG
>Ga0114129_10003249_pt1 | contig 22815 bp, 20 predicted proteins | sample RhiMetdeltSRZDD1_FD_80071 | JGI IMG/M metagenome (GOLD analysis project Ga0114129, IMG submission 80071) | Populus rhizosphere microbial communities from Tennessee, USA - Rhizosphere MetaG P. deltoides SRZDD1 (version 2) (version 2) | ecosystem: Host-associated > Plants > Roots > Rhizosphere >... | reverse complement strand
GTCAGCTTCAGATTCGTCCAGGCGAGCATCGCGAGCGCGCCGACGAGCAGCAGCGAATTGCGCACGGCGAGCGAAAAGCCGTAGCCGATCACCGCCTGCAGCAGCGTCGTGTCGTTGGTGAGCCGCGAGATGACTTCGCCGGTGCGCACGCTCTCGAAATAGCTCGGCGCGAAGGACAGGATGTGATCGAACACCGCGCGCCGGATGTCGGCGACCACCCGCTCGCCGATGCTCATCATCAGGTAGAAGCGGGCATAGGTCGCGCACGCAAGCACGATCGACAGCACGATCACGCCGAACAGCGCCCGGTCGAGCACAGCCGAGTCCGCCGACGCAAAGCCCGTATCGATTACGCTGCGCAGCCCCTGCCCGAACGCAAGCACGCACGCGGCCGCAACGAGCAGTGCGACGATCGCCGCAGCGACTCGCCCTCGGTACGGCACGACGAAGCGAGCCAGGCGCGCGAACTGCGCCCAGTCGCGGCTTCCCGCGCGCTCCGGGATGTGCTCGGGGAACATGCTAGCGGAAGACGCGAGCCGGGAGGCTCAAACCTTCTCGACCTCCACGAGGCAATCGTAGAACGTCGCGGCGCCGCCGAGATCGGCGATGCGCTGCGAGGTGACGGCGTTGGCGTTGCGCCCGTCCGGTGCGTGCTTGCGCCACCAGACCGACGGCGCGACGACCACGCCGCGGCGCGGCTTGTCGTTGACGCGGGCGCGCAGCTGATAGCTGCCGCGATCGTTGTACACGCGCACCAGGTCGTCCTCCTGGATGCCGCGCGCCGCGGCGTCCGCCGCGTGCATTTCCAGCCGCGGCTCGCCCTCGATGTCGCGGAAGCGCTTCATGTTCGCGAAGCTCGAGTTGAGGAAGTTGCGCGCGGGCGGCGACAGGAACGCGAGCGGAAAGCGCTTTGCGAGTTCCGGATTGCTCACCACCGACTCGGCCGGCGGATTGAAGAACGGCAGCGGATCCATTCCCTGGCGTTCGAGCAGCGAGCTCTTGAACTCGCACTTGCCCGAGGGCGTCGGAAAGCCGCCTGCGGCGAACGGCGCGAAGCGCTCCGGCACCGCGAGCCGCTGCCAGCCGCTCTCCTTCACCGCTTCCCATCCGACATTACGCATCCGCGGCTCTTTCGATTCCAGCGCGGTGCGGCAGATCTCTTCGTCGGAATCCTTGAAGCACGGCTCGTCGAATCCCATGCGCCCGGCAAGCCGCCGGAAGACTTCGGAATTCGGCAGGGATTCGCCCACGGGCGCGATCGCGGGATTGTTCGCGAGCACATAGAGATGGCCGTACGACTTGTGTATGTCGTAGTGCTCGAGCTGCGTCGTCGCGGGCAGCACGATGTCGGCGTAGTCCGCGGTGTCGGTCAGAAACGAATCCATCACCACGCAGAACAGGTCTTCGCGCTCGAAGCCGGCCACGACCTTGGCGGAATCCGGGCAGACCGCGACCGGGTTGTTGTTGTAGACCAGCACCGCGCGCACCGGCGGTTGCGCCGCAGTCAGTGCATCGCCGAGCGCCGAATGATTGATGACGCGCGGCCGCCGCGTACCGAGCAGGTCCGCGCGCTCCAGCCCCTCATGGTTGAAAGAATAGAAGTCCGAGGTCGTCAGCACGATCCCGCCGGCGACATCGCGCCACGCCCCGGTGAGCGCCGGGAGACAGGCGATATTGCGCGCGGCGATTCCGCCGCCCGCGTGGCGCTGCATCCCATAGTTGAGCCGGATCGCGGCCGGCTTCGTCGTGCCGTACTCGCGCGCGAGCTGCATCACTTCCGCGACCTCGAGCCCGCAGGTCCGCGCCGTCCATTGCGGCGTGTATTGGCGCACGCGCTCGGCGAGCTCATCGTAGCCAACCGTGTAGCGCTCGATGTAGTCGCGGTCGATCCATTCATTGGCAATCAGCAGATGCATCAGGCCGAGCGCGAGCGCGCCGTCGGTACCCGGCAGCAGCGCGATGTGCTGCGTGCATTTCTCGGCCGACAGGCTGAGATACGGATCGATCGCGATGATCTTCGCGCCGCGCCGCTTCGCCTCCTGCACGCGCGACCACAGGTGCAGGTTGGAGACGACCGGGTTCGCGCCCCAGAGGATGATCAGCTTCGCCTCGTCGAAGCGCTCGGGGTCCATTCCCAACCAGCCGCCGAGCGTCGCTTTGATCCCGGCCTTGCCGGCCGAGGAGCACAGCGTGCGATCAAGCAGCGACGCGCCGAGCCGGTGGAAGAAGCGCCGGTCCATCGAAGCGTACTGCACCATGCCCATCGTGCCCGCGTAGCTGAGCGGCAGGATCGTCTCGGGGTCTTCGGCCGCGAGCGCCTTGAAGCGCGCTGCGATTTCGTCGAGCGCCTCGTCCCAGCTAATCCGCTTGAATTCGCCCTTGCCCTTGGCGCCGACGCGCCGCAGCGGATGGAGCAGGCGGTCCGGAGAATACGTGCGCTCGAGGTAGTGCGCGACCTTGGTGCACAGCGTTCCGTCGGTGAACGGCATCGACGGGTCGCCCTGGATCTTCAGCGCGACGCCGTCCTTTACGGTCACCAGCATCCCGCAGGTATCCGGGCAGTCGTGCGGGCACGCGGTCTTTACGACCTTGACCTCGGAATCTGCGCTGGCGAGCCGGTCGGCAGCGACGGGAGCGTTCATGGCGAAATTCTACTCTCGCAGCGCCTCGTCGAGCAGTTCGATCCAGTGCCGTACCGGCCTCGCGGTTCCGCCCTGCAGGTGCGTAAGGCAACCGATGTTCGCGGTGGCGATCGTCGCGGGCGCGCCCGATTCGAGCGCCGTGATCTTGCGCGCTCTGAGTTGCAGCGACAGTTCGGTCTGGAGGATCGAATAAGTGCCCGCGGATCCGCAGCACAACTGCGCGTCTGCGACCGGTGTCAGCTCATACCCTGCTTTCTGCAGCAAGCCTTCGACGACGCCATGGATCTGTTGCCCGTGCTGCAGCGTGCAGGGCGAATGAAACGCAACCCGCCCGCGGGACTTGCGTGTGGCGAGCAGCTTTTCCAGTGCCGGCGCTTCGGCCGCGATCACTTCGGAAACATCCTTGGCGAGCAGCGAGATCCGCGCGGCACGCACGCGCTCGTCCGGGTCGGCCGCGAAGTGGTGCGCGTACTCCTCGACCGTCACGCCGCAGCCGCTCGCGGTCATGCAGATCGCCTCGGTTTGCTTTTGCTCGGTAAACGGCCACCATGCGTCGATCAACCGGCGCATGTCGTCGAGGCCGCCGCGCTGGTCGTTCAAGTGAAACCGCAGCGCGCCGCAGCATCCTGCACCCGGCGCCTCGATGAACGAAATCCCGAGCCGGTCGAGGACACGCGCCGCAGCGGCGTTGATCGACGGCGCAAGCGCGGGCTGCACGCAGCCGGCGAGCGCGAGCATCCTGCGTTCGTGACGCGGTGCGGGCCACGGGCCGGGCGCCGACGCTGGCGGCGGAACCTTGGCGCGCAACGCGCGCGGGAGCACGGCGCGAACGAGCTGCCCGAGCCCGAGCACCGCGCGGAACAGCGCCGTTCGCGGCAGCACGAATCCGAGCACGGACCTCTTGCAGCGGTCCCACGCGCTGCGCGTGGTGCGCGATTCGACGAGCTTGCGCCCGATGTCGACGAGTCGCCCGTATTTCACTCCGGACGGACACGCCGTCTCGCACGCGCGGCAGGTCAGGCAGCGATCCAGGTGCAGCCGCGTGCGTTCGGTGATCGGCCCGCCTTCCAGCGCGCCCTTGATCAGATAGATCCGGCCGCGCGGCGAGTCCAGGTCGTCGCCCAGCAGCTGATAGGTCGGGCAGGTCGCGGTGCAAAACCCGCAGTGCACGCACTTGCGCAGGATCGCTTCGGCCTCCAGTCCCTCCGGCGTAGCGCGGATGAAGTCGGCGAGTTGCGTTTGCATCGCGGTGCGCCTCGCTATACTTTGTCGATGGCGAAGATGTTCAACGTTCTCGCGATCGCGCTGCTCGTGGCGTGCGTGGTCGGCGTCTGGATCACGGTGCGCAGATACTCGGCGCGCAAGCGCGTGGAGGAAGAGCGCGCAGCCGCGTTCGTCGCCGAAGCCGCAAAAGCACTGCGCGATGCGCGCACGCCTCCCGACAAAACCTAGGTCTCCGCATACAGCCGGCCGCGGTTGAGAATCCCGGCCGGATCGAAGACGGCCTTCAGCTCGCGGTGCAGCCGCGCGAGCGCTGGAGACAAAGTGGAGAAGACGCCCGCGGACCGGTCCCCACGAAACAGAGTCGCGTGTCCGCCGACCTCGTGTGCGGCCGCTCGCACCGCTGTCGCGGGCGCGCTCGTCCTCGCCCAGCGCAGAGCGCCGCTCCACTCGATCAGTTGTACGCCGGGGAGCTCGAGCGGCGGCACGGCCGGGGGCACGGACAGGCGCCATAGCGGGTCCGCCCCGGAAAAGAATCCATCGGTCTGCTCGCGGATTCCTTCCCAGAACTGCTCCATCCCGGCCCCTTCGGTCCGTTCACCGCCGAGGCGCTTCGCCGTCTCGAGCAGCGCGCTCGGCGCGCCGGAGAGCCGTACAAGGAGAACACCGTCCTGCCACGCGGTCGCAGAGACGGGCAACGGCAGCCCGGCCCAGCGATTCATCGCTTCGATCGCGCGGGATTGCGGCATTTCGAGCTGCAGCGTGCACTCGGACACCGGTCGCGGCAGGACCTTGAGCGAAACCTCGACGAGCACGCCGAGCGTCCCGAGCGACCCGGCGAGCAGGCGCGAGACGTCGTAGCCGGCGACGTTCTTCATGACCCGGCCACCGAACGAAAGCAGCCTGCCGCGGCCATCCACGATCCGCACACCGAGCACGAAATCACGCAGCGCGCCGGCGGCGGCGCGCCTCGGACCGGACAGCCCGGCCGCGATGCAGCCGCCGAGCGTCGCGCCGGCGCCGAAATGCGGCGGCTCGAACGCCAGCATCTGGCCGTTTGCGCGCAGCGCGGACTCGAGCTCGGCAAGCGGCGTACCACAGCGGGCGCTGACGACCAGCTCGCTCGGCTCGTAGCTGACGATGCCGGCGCAGGCGCGGGTGTCGAGAATCTCTCCGTCGGGTTCGCCGCCGTAGAAGTCTTTCGTCCCGCCGCCGCGCAGCCGCAGCGGCGTGCCGGCCTCGGCCGCCGCGCGAATCCGTCCGCCGAAGGACGCAGACGCTGCGTCCATCAGAAGCGCGGCAGCTCCGGGTGCGAGAGCTTGCCGCCGCGCACGTGCATGCGGCCGAATTCCGCGCAGCGCGAGAGCGCCGGCACCGCCTTGCCGGGATTGAGCAGGCCTTTCGGGTCGAACGCGCGCTTGAGCGCGTGGAATACCTCCAGCTCTTCGCTGCCGAACTGCACGCACATCTGGTCGATCTTCTCCACGCCGACGCCGTGCTCGCCGGTGATCGTTCCGCCGACCTCGATGCATTTCTCCAGCACCTCGGCGGCGAACTGCTCGGTCCGCTCGAGCTCGCCGCGATCGTTCGCGTCGAACAGGATCAGCGGGTGAAGATTGCCGTCGCCCGCATGGAACACGTTCGGGCAGCGCAGCCCGTATTTCTTCTCCATTTGCGCGATGAAGGTCAGCACTTCGCCGAGACGCTTTCTCGGGATCGTGCCGTCCATGCAGTAGTAGTCGGGCGAGATCCGTCCCATCGCGCCGAAAGCCGCCTTGCGGCCCGACCAGAAGCGCAGCCGATCGGCCTCGTCGCGCGACACGCTGAGCCGCGTCGCTCCCGACGCTTCGAGCACGGCCTTCATGCGCGCGATCTCGTCTTCGACTTCCTCGGGCGAGCCGTCGGATTCGCACAGCAGGATCGCCACCGCCTCGAGGTCGTACCCGGCGTGAACGAATTCCTCCACCGCACGGGTCGCCGGCTTGTCCATCATCTCCAGCCCCGCAGGCAGGATTCCCGCGGCGATCACCGCCGCGACCGCATTGCCCGCCTTCTCGACGTCATCGAACGAGGCCATGATCACTCGCGCGCACTGGGGCTTCGGCAGCAGTTTCACGGTGACCTCGGTGATGACCGCGAGCAGTCCCTCGGAGCCGATGACGAGCGCGAGCAGATCGTAGCCCGGCGTGTCGAGCGCTTCGGAGCCGAACTCGATCGGCGCTCCGTCGATCGTATAGCCGCGCACGCGCAGCACGTTGTGCACCGTGAGGCCGTACTTGAGGCAATGCACGCCGCCCGAGTTCTCCGCGACGTTGCCACCGATCGAGCATGCGATCTGGCTCGAAGGATCGGGCGCGTAGTACAGGCCGAACGGCGCGACCACGTCGGAAATCGCCGCGTTGCGCACGCCCGGCTGCACCACCGCGACGCGCGCAACCGGATCGATGCGCACGACGCGCATGAACTTGGCCATCGACAGCAGCACGCCGTCGCCGAGCGGCAGCGCGCCGCCCGAAAGCCCGGTCCCGGCGCCGCGCGGCACCACGGGTACGTTCATCGCGTGGCAGGTCTGCAGCACGCGCTGCACCTGCTGCTCGGTGTCGGGGAGCGCAACGACCATCGGCACGTGCCGGTACGCGGTGAGGCCGTCGCACTCGTACGGACGCGTTTCCTCCTCGTGCCACAGCACGGATGGCTCGGGCAGGAAATCGCGCAGCGCGGCGACCACTGCGCGTTGCCGCTCGACGTTCACTTGCGCTACAGGTAGGGCTTCGCCCACGCCAGGCCTTCGTTCGTGTCGCCCTTCGGGTTGTATTCGCAGCCCATCCAGCCGGCGTAGCCGATCCGGTCGATGTGCCGCAGCAGGAAATCGAAATGGATCTCTCCGGTCCCCGGCTCGTGACGGTCCGGCACGTCGGCGAGCTGCATGTGCCCGATGCGCGGCAGCAGCCGCTCGATCGTGCGTGCGAGGTCGCCTTCCATGATCTGCATATGGAAGATGTCGTACTGCAGCCAGGCATTCGCCGAGCCGGCGGCGTCGAGCACCTCGATCGCCTGGCGCGACGTCGTCAGGAAAAATCCCGGCACCGTGCGCGTGTTGACCGGCTCGATCATCAGCTGGATGCCCGCCGCCGCGAGCCGCCCGGCGGCGAACTCGACGTTCTCGACGAGCGTGTCGAAGTGGCGCGCGCGCACCGCTTCCGCAGGCACGATTCCGGCCAGGCAGTTGAGGCGCGGGCAGCGCACCAGTCTTGCGTACTCGATCGCACGCTCGATGCCCTCGCGGAACTCGCTCACTCGCTCGGGCAGGCACGCGATCCCGCGATCTCCCTTCTGCGCATCGCCCGCCGGAACATTGTGCAGCACGACCTCGATGCCCGCGGCGCTTGCACGCTCGGCGATCGCCGCCGCCGGCCACGCGTACGGCAGCTGGTACTCGACGTAGCGGAACCCAGCGCGCGCAGCAGCGGCGAAGCGATCGAGAAAATCCACCTGCGGAAAGAGCAAGGACAGGTTCGCGGCGAGCTTGGGCATGCGGCCCATTCTACAATCGTGCATGAACGCCCCGTCCGCGTGGCTGCTGCGTCTGTTCCCGGCGCTGCGCTGGTGGCCGCTGGTCAATCGCCAATCGTTGCGCGCCGACCTCGCCGCCGGTGCAGTCGGAGGGATCGTCGTTCTGCCGCAAGGCTTTGCGTTCGCGACGCTTGCCGGGATGCCGCCCGAGTACGGTCTCTACGCGGCCATGGTGCCGGCCGTCGTGGCGGCGCTGTGGGGCTCCAGCTGGCATCTGGTCTCGGGTCCGACCAATGCGATCTCGCTGGTCGTGTTCGCGACCATGACGCAGCTGGCTACGCCGGGGAGCGCCCAGTACGTCAGCCTGGTGCTGACGCTCACGTTCATCGTCGGCCTGGTGCAGCTGGCGGCGGGACTCGCGCGGCTGGGCGTGCTCGTCAACTTCGTCTCGCATACCGTGCTCGTGGGGTTCACTGCCGGCGCGGCACTGCTGATCGTCGCCAGCCAGATCGGCAACTTTTTCGGTATCCCGATGCCGGCGGGGGCGTCGTTCTTCGACACGCTGCATGCATTTGCCACGCGGGCCGGCGAGATCGAGCCCTATACGGTGCTGGTCGGCGTCATCACGCTGGCGACGGGATTCGCAGTGCGTCGCTGGCTGCCGCGTTTCCCGTACATGATTGCGGCGATCATCGCCGGCAGCGTTGCAGCGTATCTGCTCAACCGCTGGCCGGACTCCGGCCATGCCGCGATCCGCACGCTCGGTGCGCTGCCTGCCGCGTTACCTTCTTTCACGGCGCCGCAGCTCTCTTTCGAGACACTGCGTGATCTGTTCGGCGCCGCCATCGCGGTTTCGGTTCTCGGGCTGGTGGAGGCCGTGTCGATCGCACGCTCCATCGCGGTCAAGTCCGAGCAGCGTATCAATGGCAACCAGGAATTCATCGGTCAGGGCCTGGCGAACCTGATCGGCAGCTTCTTCTCCGCCTATCCATCGAGCGGCTCGTTCAACCGCTCGGCGGCAAACTACGAGGCTGGCGCGAAAACACCGCTTGCCGCAATATTTGCGGCCGGGCTGCTGGTGTTGATCGTGGTCGCCGTTGCGCCGCTCGCCGCGTTCATTCCGGTTGCCTCGATGGCCGCGATCCTGTTCCTGGTCGCCTGGGGGCTGATCGACGGCCATCACATCACGACGATCATGCGCGCCAGCCGCGGAGAAACCGCGGTGCTGGCAGGAACGTGCCTGGCGACGCTGGTCATGCATCTCGAGATCGCGGTGCTGGTCGGGATCGTGCTGTCGCTGCTGCTCTACCTGCGGCGCACCTCGCGCCCTGCGTTGCGCTCGATGATTCCCGATCCGGCTTCGCCGCTGCGCAGATTTCGCGAGCGGCAGCCCGGAGAAGCGGAATGCCCGCAACTGCAGGTGCTGAGGATCGAAGGCTCGCTGTACTTCGGCGCAGTGGATCACGTCGGCGAATACCTGAGCCAGATCGAGGAGCGGCGCCCGGCGCAGAAGCACCTGCTGGTGTTCGCGAGGAGCATGAATTTCGTCGACGTTGCCGGCGCCGAACTGCTGGCACGCGAGGCCCGCCGCCGTCGCGCGCGGGGCGGCGGGCTCTATTTCCACGGCCTGCGCGAGTCGGCCCGCAGGATGCTACAAGGGCCCGGGTTCGCCGCCGAATTCCCGCCCGACACAAGCTTCGCGACCAAGCGCGAAGCGATTGCCGAGATCTACAGACGGGTCGACCGCTCGGTATGCCTGACGTGCAGGGCGCGCATTTTCCAGGAATGCCAGGAAACGCGTTAAAGTCCGCCGCGCCATGCGCCGGTTGACGCGATTCTTCCCGTTCCTGCGCTGGTTCCCGATGCAGCGCGCCGTTGTGCGCGCTGACGTCGTCGCCGGGATCACCGTCGCGCTGGTGCTCGTGCCTCAGTCGATGGCGTACGCGCAGCTTGCCGGATTGCCGGCGCACTACGGGCTCTATACCGCGTTCCTGCCCGTTCTCGTGGGCGCGCTGTGGGGCTCGTCCGGCCAGCTCGCGACGGGACCGGTCGCGGTCGTGTCGCTGCTTACCGCGGCGGCCCTGACGCCGATTGCCGCGCAGGGCTCGGCGCAGTATGTCGCGCTCGCGATCACGCTGACCTTCCTCGTCGGCTGCATGCAATTCGCCCTCGGCGCGCTGCGGCTCGGCTTCGTCGTCAACTTTTTGTCTCACCCGGTGATTGCCGGCTTCACCAGCGCTGCCGCGATCGTGATCACGCTGTCACAGCTGAACAAGATCCTCGGCGTGCCGATGCCGCGCAGCGAGATATTCCTGGCGGACGTCCTGGGCGTGCTGCAGCAGCTTCCTCAATCCCATCTGCCGACCGTCGCATTCGGCGCCGGCGCGTTCGCGGCAATGCTCGCGTTTCGCCGCTACCTGCCGGCATGGCCGGGCGTGCTGATTACCGTTGCGATCGCGACGGCGATCAGCGCCGCGATCGGATTCGAGCGCGCGGCAAGCGGCACGGTCGAGCAGCTCGCCGATTCGGAAGCGCGCGCGCTCGCGACCGAGTACGTCGAAGCGCGCGCACGGGTGCAGCAGCTCGAATCCGATCGCCGGGCGAAGATGGCTGAACTCGCGCGCACCGATCGCGGCCAGCCGGCGGGCAGCCAGCACGCGGCGGCGCTGAACTACGAGATCGAGCTGCTCGCGCTGCGAATTGCCGACCGCAACGCGGAGAACCGGCGCCGCCTGCGACTGCTGCGGCAGCTCGTCTTCGAGAAGGGGCACGAGGCGGGAAACCCGCGGTTCTATCCGCCGGGATCGGCCGTTTCCGGGGACGGCATGCGCTGGCGAATCCAGTCGCTCGATGCGGGCGACATCCGCTTTCAGGGCGGCGGCGAGGTCGTCGGTCGCATCCCCGCCGGCCTTCCCGAGGTGCGGCTGCCGCCGCTGGATCTGGCCACGATCTGGAGTCTTCTCGCCACCGCGCTCGTGATCTCGGTGGTCGGATTCATGGAAGCGATCTCGATCGCCAAGGCGATCGCCGCGCGCACGCGGCAGCGAATCGATCCCGACCAGGAGCTGATCGGCCAGGGGCTCGCCAACCTCGCCGGCAGCGTCACGCAATGCTTTCCGGCGAGCGGCTCGTTTTCGCGCTCCGCAGTCAATTTCCAGGCCGGCGCGCGCACCGGGCTGGCTTCGGTCGTTACCGCCGGGATCGTGATGCTGACGCTGCTGTTCCTGACGCCGCTGCTCTACCACTTGCCTCAGTCGGTGCTGGCGGCGGTCATCATGCTGGCCGGGATCTCGCTCATCCATTTCGCCGCGATCCGGCACGCGTGGAAGGTGCAGCGGCACGATGGCATCGCCGGCGCGCTCACGTTCGTTGCCGCGCTCGCGCTCGCGCCGCACCTGGACATTGCGATCCTCGCCGGCGCCGGAGTGTCGATCCTGCTTTTCCTGTATCGCACGATGCGCCCGCGCGTGGCCATCCTCGGGCGCCATCCGGACGGAACGCTGCGCGATGCGGCGGTATACGGCCTGCCGGTCTGCCAGCACATCATCGCAGTGCGCTTCGACGGGCAACTGTACTTCGCCAACGTGCCGTACTTCGAGGACTCGCTGCTCGAGATCTCGGCGCGCTTTCCCAAGGCGAAGTACATCCTCGTCGTGGCCGACGGAATCAACCAGATCGACGCCTCGGGCGAGGAGACCATCCGGCTGCTCGCGCAGCGGCTTGGCGATCACCGGGTCGGCCTCGCGTTCAGCGGACTGAAGAAGCAGGTGCTCGATGTGCTGAGCGCGACCGGCACCCTCGAAGTGATCGGCGCGGACAAGATCTTCATCCATGAGGACCAGGCCCTTGCCGCGCTTGCCGATCGGGTCACGGATCCGGCGTTCGACCGCGCCGCATTCCCGCTGCTGTCCCGGGCGCTGCGGTGAGCGCTGTGCTAGACTTTTTTCGCCAGACGAACAACCACTAGAGGAGGAAAGCCATGGCAGCGATACTCCAGTCGCTCGGCCGCACCGTGATCGCAGGGATCGTGGTGCTCATCGTGATCCTTATCCTTGCGGGAGTGGCCACCGGGCAAATGGTCCACCTTGACATGAGGTGGTCGACGTTCTTCATGCGCTGGCTGCACGTGCTCTCGGGCGTGATGTGGATCGGCCTGCTCTGGTACTTCAACTTCGTGCAGATGCCGTCGATGCCGAAGATCCCGGACGAGCAGAAGCCGGCGGTCAGCAAGGTGATCGCGCCCGAGGCGCTGTTCTGGTTCCGCTGGGCGGCGCTCGCGACCGTCGTGACCGGGGTGCTGCTCGCGTGGATGAACGGATACATCGTTGAAGCGCTCTCTCTAAGCAAGGGCATGCATCCCATCGGGATTGGCATGTGGCTAGCGCTCGTCATGGCGTTCAACGTCTGGTTCATCATCTGGCCGAACCAGAAGAAGGCGCTCGGCATGGTAACGGTGACCCCGGAGGAAAAGGCGGCCGCCGCGCGCAAGGCGATGCTCGTCTCGCGCTTCAATACGATGTTGTCGATTCCAATGCTCTACTGCATGGTGTCCGGGCAGAATCCTGCCGGCTTCTAGTAGTTCCAATACTAGGACTAGCAAACGCGGCTTCGGCCGCGTTTCTTTTTGCGCAGCCCGCTTCAGCGCGGCGCGGCGAGCTTCTCGATGCCGCGCAGCTTGGCGCCCGGCTTGATCCCGCGCTCGGCGAACCACCCCCGGTTCATCTCGAGCGCGTAGCGGGATGGACGCGTCGCGCAATGTGACTGCTCGTTGTGCGGCTGCATGTCGACGATATTGATGATGGCGCCCGCTTCGTCGATGAAAGCGACCGAGAGAGGGATCAGCGTGTTCTTCATCCACATGCACTGGATTGCGGCTTCGTCGAACCGGAACAGCATGCCGGCGTTGGGCGCCAGCTTCTCGCGATACATCAGTCCGCGCGCCCGGGTCGTGAACGTGTCCGCGAACTCCGCCTTGATCAGGTGCACGCCGGCGCTCAACTCGACGACCGGCAGCTCGGCGCGCGCGGCGAGCGTGAACGCGAGAGCGAGGATGGAAAGCGCGAGGCGCATGCTGGAAAAGAAAAAGGCGGGAGGTTCGCCCCCGCCTTTCTGAGGATACCTGAAGACGGAAGACCTACTTCTTCTTCTCGTCCTTCTTTTCGTCCTTCTTCGCCTCGACCTTCTTCTCTTCTTTCTTCTCGGCGCCCTTCTTCTCGCCCTTGGCTTCCTTCTTCTCCATCTTCGCCTTGTCGGCCTTCTTCTCGTCGCCCTTCTTCTCGCCCTTGGCTTCCTTCTTCTCCATCTTCGCCTTGTCGGCTTTCTTCTCGTCGCCCTTCGCAGCGCCCGCATGCGAGGCGGCGATCGCACTGACGCTGACCGCGGTGAACATCGCGGCGACGATCATGGACAGCAGCTTCTTCATTGCATTCTCCCTGGTGAGTGGTTGAAAAACGGGTAGACGCGAACCATTCGCCGCCCTCCCCCATGTCTAGCAACGCGTGATGGCAAGGCAGGTTGACCAGAGTAAAAATTTCTCTTTTGATACAATGAGTTGATGCGTGCATGGCTGCTCCTGATTCTGGCTTCGGCGACGTTGGCGTCGGCCGCGCCTCGCGTACCGGGGGATGACCGGGAGGTGCTCGAGCGACTGCCCGTACGCCCCTCGGACCCGCTGGCCGCAGAGTTGAGAACGCTGCGCGCCGACGTCGCCGCGGATCCGTCGAATCCCGTGCCGGCCGTGCGGCTTGCGCGGCGCTACTTCGACCTCGCGATGGCGCAAGGCGACCCGCGCTACGTGGGCTATGCCGATGCGGCGCTCCGGCGCTGGTACGCCGTCGCCGGCCAGCACCCGGGCGTGCTGACGACGCGTGGGTTGCTGCGCCAGTACCGGCATGATTTCGACGGCGCTCTCGAGGATCTCGCCGCCGCCGCACGACTCGACCCGCGAGACCCGGAACCGCACGCCTGGCGGGCGGCGATCCTCATGGTGCGTGCCGACTATCCGGCCGCCCGGCTCGAATGCAACGCCCTGCGCGATCGCTCGAGCGCGTTGCATGCCGCGGGGTGTATCGCCTACGTCGACGCGACGACGGGGAAGGCGCGCATCGCCTACGCCGCGCTCGGTGGAGCGCTCGCGCGCAACGCGTCCGCGCCTGCGAGCCTGCGCCTGTGGGTGCTGACGCGCCTTGCCGAGATTTCCTGGCGACTCGACGACGCGCGCGCCGCCGAGCGCCACTTCCGCGATGCGCTGGCGCTCGACCTGACCGACAACTTCCTGCTCGCGGCCTATGCGGATTTCCTGCTCGAGCAGAACCGGCCGGCAGAGGTCGTAGCGCTTCTCAAGGATTGGACGCGCTCCGACACGCTGCTGCTGCGCCTGGCGCTCGCCGAGCGGGCGCTCCGCGCCCCGGGCGCGGAGCCACACGCGCGCATGCTCGGCGAGCGCTTCGCCGATTCCGCGCAGCGCGGCGAGCGCCTGCACCTGCAGGAAGAGGCGCGCTATCTGCTCGAATTGAAAGGCGATGCACGCGCGGCGCTCGCTGCAGCGGTGGAAAACTGGAAAGCGCAGCGCGAGCCGCGGGATGCCGCCGTGCTGCTCAAGGCTGCGCTCGCTGCAAAGGATCCTCGCAGCGCCGCGCCGGCGCTCGAATGGCTTGACGCAACCGGCTTCGAGAGTCCCGCGCTGCGGCGCGTCGCAGACGGCCTGAAGGCCGCGCGATGAAAGCCGCGTTGGCGCTGCTGCTCGCCTTCTGCACAGCGCTCGCGCACGCGCACAAGCCGAGCGACAGCTATCTCGCGATTCGCGCCGACGGCACGACGATCGAAGGACAATGGGACATCGCGTTGCGCGATCTCGAGTATGCGGTGGGCCTCGATACCGATGGCGACGGCGCGATCACCTGGGGCGAGCTGCGCGCGCGGCACGGCGAGGTCGCGGCCTACGCATTGGCGCGGCTGCAGATCCGCGCCGACCAGAAGACGTGCGCGCTCGCCGCCGCAGACCATCTTGTAGATCAACACAGCGACGGCGCGTATGCGGTACTGCGTTTCGTCGCTCGTTGCGAAGTTCGGCGCTTCAGCGAGGCGCAGATCGAGTACTCGCTCTTTTTCGACCTCGATCCGACGCACCGGGGGCTGCTGCGGGTAGAGCGTCCCTCCGGGACGGTCACCGCGGTGCTGGGCCCGGAAAAGCCGCGTCTCGTGGTACCGCTCGCGGCCGTCTCGCGGCTGTCCCAGTTCCTCGACTACGTGGCGCACGGGATCTGGCACATCTGGATCGGATTCGACCACGTGCTGTTCCTTCTCTCGCTGCTGCTTCCCGCGGCGCTGATTACGGGCGCGCGCGGCTGGGAACCGGCAGCGCGCTTCGCGCCGGTGTTCTGGGAAGTGTTCAAGGTGGTCACGGCATTTACCGTCGCGCACTCGATCACGCTTTCGCTTGCTGCGCTCGCCGTGATCCAGCTGCCGTCGCGGATCGTCGAATCGGCGATTGCGCTCTCGGTACTGCTGGCCGCGCTGAACAACCTGCGGCCGCTCGTGCTCGGACGGCGCTGGATCGTCGCGTTCGCGTTCGGGTTGGTGCACGGGTTCGGCTTTGCAAGCGTGCTCGCCGACCTCGGCTTGCCGCAGGATGCGCTGCTGATCGCGCTGGTCGGCTTCAACCTCGGCGTCGAAGCGGGGCAACTGGCGATCGTCGCCGCATTCCTGCCGGCCGCGTTCCTGATGCGGCGCACGTGGCTCTACCGGCGCATGGTGTTCATCGGCGGCTCGGCGCTGATTGCGCTCGTCGCCGCGGTGTGGCTGCTCGAAAGATCTCTTGATCTGCGTCTATTCCCGGCCTAGTGCGACACAGGATCGCTTGCGCCCTCTTATATAATCATCCCTTCCCCGACGCACCCCCTCACGGAGTTCCTCATGGCGTTCAAGCACATCCAGGTACCGGCCGGCGGCACGAAGATCGCCGTCAACAAGGACTTCTCTCTCAGCGTGCCCGACCAGCCGATCGTCCCGTTCATCGAGGGCGACGGAACCGGCGTCGACATCACGCCGGTGATGATCCGAGTCGTCGATGCTGCGGTGAAGAAGGCCTACGGCGCGAAGAAAGCGATCGTCTGGATGGAAATGTACGCCGGGGAAAAATCCTGCAAGGTCTACGGGGAAAACGTCTGGCTTCCGGAGGAGACGCTGCAGGCGGCGCGCGAGTACGTCGTCTCGATCAAGGGGCCGCTGACGACCCCGGTCGGCGGCGGCATCCGCTCGATCAACGTCGCGCTGCGGCAGGAGCTCGATCTCTACGTGTGCCTGCGCCCGGTGCGCTGGTTCAAGGGCGTGCCCTCCCCCGTCAAGGAGCCCGAGAAGACCGACATGGTGATCTTCCGTGAGAACTCCGAGGACATCTACGCCGGCATCGAATGGGCCGCGAAGACGCCCGAGGCGCAGAAGCTCATCAAGTTCCTCGTCGAGGAGATGAAGGTGCGCAAGATCCGCTTCCCCGAGACGTCGGCGATCGGGATCAAGCCGGTCTCCTCGCAGGGGTCGGAGCGATTGATCCGCAAGGCCTTCCAGTACGCGCTCGACAACAACCGCAAGTCGGTCACGCTGGTGCACAAGGGCAACATCCAGAAGTTCACCGAAGGCGGCTTTCGCGACTGGGGTTACGCGCTCGCACAGAAGGAATTCGGCGCCAAGCCGGTCGACGGCGGGCCGTGGCACAGCTATAAGAATCCCAAGACCGGCCAGGACATCGTCGTCAAGGACGTCATCACCGACGCGTTCCTGCAGCAGATCCTGCTGCGGCCGGCGGAATACGACGTGATCGCGACGCTGAACCTGAACGGCGACTACATCTCCGACGCGCTCGCTGCGCAGGTCGGCGGCATCGGTATCGCCCCCGGCGCCAACCTGTCCGACTCGGTCGCGATGTTCGAGGCCACCCACGGCACCGCGCCCAAGTACGCCGGCAAGGACTATGTCAATCCGGGATCCGAGATCCTCTCCGCCGAGATGATGCTGCGCCACATGGGCTGGGTGGACGCGGCGGACGTCATCGTCCGCTCGATCGAGCGCGCAATCGCCGACAAGGTCGTGACGTACGACTTCGCGCGCCTGATGACCGGCGCAAAGCAGGTCAAGTGCTCCGAGTTCGGGAGCGCGATGATCGAGCGGATGTAGGCACGCAGCAGAAACAAAAAAGGCCGCCTGGTCGGCGGCCTTTTACGGCGGAAGCGGAGTTCTGTCAGGCCTTCTGGATGTTCGACGCCTGCTTGCCCTTCGGGCCCTGCACAACGTCGAAGCTCACCTTCTGACCTTCCTTCAGGGTCTTGAAGCCCTGCATGTTGATCGCGGAGAAATGGGCGAACAGATCCTCGCTGCCGTCATCCGGCGTGATGAACCCGTAGCCTTTCGCGTCGTTGAACCACTTCACCGTGCCTGTTGCCATTGCTGCTCCCTTGCTTGTTGGTTGGACACTCCGGGCGGGCCGCCCGGGCCATGCTTGAAACTCGCGGCTCCTTCGCCCCTCTGAACGGCGTTACAGGACAGCCTGAATCCAAACATGGGGCGGCTTTTACGCGCCTTCAGGGGTTGCGTCAAGTAGCGTACCGCGCGGTCTTTTGCGTGGCGCAGCGCACGCTGCGTGTTTGCGGCGCGTTGCGCTTCGCCGCTCCATTGGCTACGATAGCCTGCGGCATGCAGCAAAAGGACGACGCGGTAGTCGAGTCTCGCAAGGCGAAGCTCAAGCCTCCGCCGATGTTCAAGGTCATGCTGCTGAACGACGACTACACGCCGATGGAGTTCGTCGTGGCGGTGCTGCAGAAGTTCTTCGCGATGACGCGCGAGCGTGCAACGCAGGTGATGCTGAAGGTGCATCGCGAAGGCATCGGGGTGTGCGGCGTCTATCCAATGGACGTGGCCGCGACCAAGGTGCAGCAGGTGGCTGGTTATGCGCGCAAGCACCAGCACCCGCTGCAGTGTGTGATGGAGGAAACGTAGCATGATCGCTCAGGAACTCGAAGTCAGCCTGCACATGGCCTTCGTGGAAGCGCGGCAGAAGCGCCACGAGTTCATCACCGTCGAGCACCTGCTGCTTGCGCTGCTGGACAATCCGACCGCCGCCGAGGTGCTGCGCGCCTGCGGCGCGAACATGGAGGAGTTGCGCAAGCACCTCGTCCAGCATATCGGCGAGCAGACGCCGCGCATCGCCCAGGACCGTGAGATCGATACGCAGCCGACGCTCGGATTCCAGCGCGTGATCCAGCGCGCGATCCTGCACGTGCAGTCCTCGGGCAAGAAAGAGGTGACCGGCGCCAACGTGCTGGTCGCGATCTTCGGCGAGAAGGATTCGCACGCGGTGTACTACCTGCAGCAGCAGGGGATTACCCGTCTCGACGTGGTCAATTACATCTCGCACGGCATCACCAAGACGCCGCAGCCGCACCAGGGCAAGAGCGAGCAGGAAGCCGAGCAGGAGGGCGAGGCGCAGACCGCGAACAGCCCGCTCGACAACTACACCCAGAACCTGAACGCGCTCGCGCTGGCGGGCAAGATCGATCCGCTGATCGGCCGCGACAAGGAGCTGGAGCGGGTGGTGCAGACGCTGTGCCGGCGTCGCAAGAACAATCCGCTGCTCGTCGGCGAAGCCGGGGTCGGCAAGACGGCGATCGCAGAAGGCCTCGCGCGGCGCATCGTCGAAGGCAACGTACCGGACCTGCTCGCCAAGTGCACCGTGTTTGCGCTCGACATGGGCGCCCTGCTCGCCGGCACCAAGTACCGGGGGGATTTCGAGCAGCGACTCAAGGCGGTGCTCAAGCAGCTGGTCGACAACCCGAGCGCGATCCTGTTCATCGACGAGATCCATACGGTCATCGGCGCGGGCGCCGCGTCGGGCGGCACGCTCGACGCCTCCAACCTGCTCAAGCCCGCGCTGCAGAGCGGCCAGCTCAAGTGCCTCGGTGCGACCACGTACACCGAGTATCGCGGTGTGTTCGAAAAGGACCACGCATTGTCACGCCGCTTCCAGAAGATCGACGTGGTCGAGCCTTCTGTCCAGGAAACCGTCGAGATCCTGAAGGGTCTGAAGACGCGCTTCGAGGCCCACCACAGCGTGAAGTACACCGCCAACGCGCTCTCCACGGCGGCCGAGCTGTCGGCCAAGTACATCAACGACCGGCACCTGCCGGACAAGGCGATCGACGTCATCGACGAAGCCGGCGCGGCGCAGCGCATCGCGCCGAAAGCGAAGCAGAAGAAGGTCATCGGCAAATCCGAGATCGAGGAGATCATCGCCAAGATCGCGCGCATCCCGCCGCGCAGCGTGTCGACCGACGACCGCAGCGCGCTCGCCAACCTGGATCGCGACCTGAAAGCGGTCGTGTTCGGCCAGGACAAGGCGATCGACGCGCTCGCCGCGGCGATCAAGATGGCGCGCAGCGGCCTCGGCAATCCGCAGAAGCCGATCGGCAATTTCCTCTTCAGCGGGCCGACCGGCGTGGGCAAGACCGAGGTCGCGCGGCAGCTCGCCTATTGCATGGGGATCGAGCTGATCCGCTTCGACATGTCCGAGTACATGGAGCGCCACGCGGTGAGCCGGCTGATCGGCGCGCCGCCGGGATATGTCGGGTTCGAGCAGGGCGGCCTGCTCACCGAAGCGATCACCAAGAAGCCCTACGCGGTGCTGCTGCTCGACGAGATCGAGAAGGCGCACCCGGACATCTTCAATATCCTGCTGCAGGTGATGGACCACGGCACGCTCACCGACAACAACGGTCGCAAGGCCGACTTCCGCAACGTGGTCATCGTGATGACCACGAACGCGGGCGCCGAATCGCTCGCCAAGACCTCGATGGGTTTTACTCACAACCGCCAGGTCGGCGACGAGATGGAGTCGATCAAGAAGATGTTCACGCCGGAGTTCCGCAACCGGCTGGACGCGATGATCTCGTTCTCGGCGCTGGACCACGAGGTGATCCTGCGCGTCGTCGACAAGTTCCTGATGCAGCTCGAGGAGCAGCTGACGGAGAAGAAAGTGGAGGCGCTCTTCACGCAGAAGCTGAAGGAGCACCTGGCGAAGAAGGGATTCGATCCGCTGATGGGCGCGCGGCCGATGGCGCGCCTCATCCAGGACACGATCCGGCGCGCGCTCGCCGACGAGCTGCTGTTCGGCAAGCTGCAGCACGGCGGCAAGGTGACGATCGATGTCGACGACGCAGAGAAGATCGCGCTCGTCTTCGAGCCCGAAGTCGCGCCGCCGCCGGCGACACCGGCACCCGCAGCGCCGGTAGCCTGAGCGACGGCGTTCCCGGCGCTCAGCCGGGCTGCGGCACGATCCGCAGGTAGGGTTTCGGGGCGTCCCAGCCCTTCGGGTACTGCTTCCTCGCGTCCTCGTCACTGACCGAGCCAGCGATGATCACGTCCTCGCCGCGTTCCCAGTTGACCGGCGTCGCGACCCTGTGCTTCGCGGTGAGCTGCAGCGAATCGATCACGCGCAGCAGCTCGTCGAAGTTGCGCCCCGTGGTCATCGGATAGAACAGCATCAGCTTGATTTTCTTGTCCGGACCGATCACGAACACGGTGCGCACGGTCTGGTTGTCGGCAGGCGTACGCTTGCCCGGAACCGCTTCAGCCGGCAGCATCTCGTAGAGCTTGGACACGGAGAGGTCGGCGTCGCCGATCATCGGGTAATTCGGCGCCGTGCCCTGAGTCTCCTCGATGTCCTTGGCCCAGCGCCGATGGTCCTCGACCGGGTCGGCCGACAGGCCGATGACCTTCACGCCACGCTTGTCGAATTCCTCCTTGATACGCGCCATGTAGCCGAGCTCGGTCGTGCAGACCGGCGTGAAGTCCTTCGGATGGGAGAAGAGCACCCCCCAGGCGCCTCCGAGCCAATCATGAAATTTCAGGCGTCCGGCTGTCGTTTCGGCTTCGAAATCCGGCGCCATGTCGTTGATTCTCAGTGTCATCGGCTTCACCTTGGCAGCGACGGGAAGGATCGCAGGCTAGGGCCGCGCTGGCCAGGGTGCTATCCGGGACCGGCAGCGAATATCCGCGGCACGCACCAATCTGACTGCTGTCCGAAAATCGCAGGATTGCGCCGCCGCACACCCGCGCGAATGTCCATACCGCTATCATTTTCCCCATGCAAGCCCTGCTCGAATGCCGGCCGATCCTGCACAGCCGCGATATCGACGAGACCCGGGCGTTTCTCGCCGCACGCGCGATCCAGCTCGAGGTGCTTGGCTCGGCACGTGACCGCGCTGCCTTCGCCGTGCACTACAACGGGATCTATCTCAAGAGCATGTGGCTGGGCTATATCCGCTACGGCGCCCGAGTCGCAGCGCGCGTGTCGCCCTCGCGCGGAGACTACTGGGTGCACCTCCCTTTGCATGGCCGCATCGAGGTGGTTGCGGGATGGGATTCGCTCGAGTGCGACCCTCAGCGCGGCGCAGTGACTTCGCCGTTCGATACGCAAGTACTGAAGAGCGACCCGGAGTCGGCGCGGCTGAGCCTTTCGGTGCACGGCGATGCGCTGACGCGCCAGCTCGCGGTGCTGCTCGATGACGCGCCGCGCGAGCCGCTGCGCCTTGCGCGCTCGCTGGAACTCGAAGAGGGCTTCGGCGGCGGCTTCGCACGGCTGCTGCACGCCGTTGCGGGCGACTTCTGCCGCTCCGGCATGCTTGCCAATCCGCTCGCCGCGAACGATTTCGAGCAGTTCGTGATGACCAGCCTGCTGCTCTCGTTGTCGCATAACTACTCGGACGCGCTGCGTCGGCGGGAGACTCGCGTGGCGCCACGCGACGTGCGGCGCGCTTCGGAATATATCCGCGAGCATGCGGCAGAGCCGATCACGCTCGCCGACCTCGTCCGCGCATCGGGTGTCGCGGGACGGACTCTGCTGCAGCATTTCCGCGATTTCTACGGCGTTTCGCCGATGCGCTACCTGCGCAATCACCGCCTGCAACGGGTGCGCGACGAGCTGGTGGCAGAGACTGCCGGACCGGTAAGCGAGATCGCATCGCGCTGGGGCTTCGCACACCTCGGACGTTTCGCGATCGAGTACCGCAGACGCTTCGGCGAATGCCCTTCGATTACGCGCGTGCGTGGCGCCCGCTGAACCGGTGAGGCGCGCCTGGCGCAGCAGGCTTGACACCGGTTGTCCGCGCGGCGGAAACTGAGCCGCGCCAAATCCAAGACAGGGGGCCTTGATGCGAATCGTCGCCGTTTTCGCAGCAGCGCTGGCCGCTGCTCCGTTTTGTGCATCCGCGCAGGACACAGCCGGGCGCAATCTTGCCGCCGGGTGCGCGATCTGCCACGGCACCGAAGGCCGTCCGGTCACGAAGGACGTGATCCCGCTGGCCGGGTTGCCGCGGGACCATATCGTTACCCAGATGAAGGCGTTCCGCGATGGCAAGCGCACCGCCACGGTGATGCACCAGATCGCCAAGGGCTATAGCGACGAGCAGATCGACCAGCTCGCGAGCTGGTTCGCGGCGCAGAAGCGTTGAGGAGAGCGGCGATGAAACAATTCAAGCGACGCGATTTCCTGAAGGTCGCGGCATCGGCGGCCGCGCTATCGGCTGCCGGTTGCGCAACGATGGCACCCGCCAAAGGACGGGTGGTCGTCATCGGCGGCGGCTTCGGCGGCGCGACCGCCGCGAAGTACATCCGCATGTGGGATCCGGGGATCGCAGTGACGCTGGTCGAGCGAGACGCCGCATTCGTTTCCTGCCCGATCTCGAACCTCGTGCTCGCCGGCTATTCGACGATGCAGGAGATTACCCACGGCTACGACGGCCTGCGCCGGCACGGCGTACAGGTTGTGCGCGACGACGCGGTCGCGATCGACGCCGCAAAGAAAACCGTACGGCTGGCGCGCGGTGGCGACCTGGCGTACGACCGGCTCGTCGTCTCACCCGGGATCGATTTCACGTTCAACGATGTCGCGGGCTACGAAGCCGCGATGGGTACGGGCCGCGTGCTGCATGCGTGGAAAGCAGGCCAGCAGACGGTCGACCTGCGCCGCCAGCTCGAGCAGATGAGGGACGGCGGCGTCTATGTCCTCTCGATCCCGGTCGCGCCGTACCGCTGCCCGCCCGGCCCGTACGAGCGCGCGAGCATGGTCGCTGCGTACTTCAAGCAGGCGAAGCCGAAGTCGAAAGTACTGGTGCTGGACGCGAACCCCGACGTGACTTCGAAGCCCGGCCTGTTCAAAGCCGCATGGAAGGATCTCTACGGCGGCATCCTCGAGTACCGCGGCAACGCGAAGGCCGTCGGGGTCGACACGAAGACGATGACGGTGAAGCTCGAGGTCGAGGATGTGAAGGGCGATGTGCTCAACGTCGTGCCGCCGCATGCCGCGGGCACGATCGCGCGGCAGGCGGGACTCATCACGACCAACAACCGCTGGTGCGACGTCGACTGGCGCACGATGGAATCGAAGGCGGTC
>Ga0114129_10003248_pt1 | contig 22815 bp, 22 predicted proteins | sample RhiMetdeltSRZDD1_FD_80071 | JGI IMG/M metagenome (GOLD analysis project Ga0114129, IMG submission 80071) | Populus rhizosphere microbial communities from Tennessee, USA - Rhizosphere MetaG P. deltoides SRZDD1 (version 2) (version 2) | ecosystem: Host-associated > Plants > Roots > Rhizosphere >... | reverse complement strand
GCGGAGCCGGTCGTGATCGCGTCTTCGGCGACGCCGGCAACGACCAGCTCTATGGTCAGAGAGGCGCCGATTACCTGGACGGCGGCAAGGGCCGCGACCGGATCGTCGGCGGTCCCGGCAAGGACAGCGCGAAGATCGACAAGCGCGACTTCCGGATGCGCTCGGTCGAGCAGGCCTCGCGGTAGTCCACCCGTTCAGAGGGAAGCTTTGACGCCGGCTCCCTCGGGGGCCGGCGTCATAATGTTCACTCGTCCATGATCGTCGACTGTGCCGTTTACGAGGGAGGGCGGCGTCGCGAGGGCGAGTTGAGCCTGGAGGGCGCGGCGCACGCATGCCGGCAGGACGGAGCGTTCGTCTGGCTCGGGCTGTTCGAGCCGACTCCCGACGAGCTCGACGCGGTGCGCCGCGAGTTCGATCTGCACGAACTGGCGGTGGAGGACGCGCTCCACGCGCATCAGCGGCCGAAGCTCGAGGTCTACGACGAGACGCTGTTCGTGGTGCTCAAGCCGGCCCGTTACATCGACTCGCGGGAGGTGGTCGAGACGGGGGAGATCCATCTGTTCGTGAGCGACGCCTTCGTGGTCGCCGTGCGTCATGGAGAGGCAAGCTCGCTCAAGGAGGCTCGTAAACGCCTCGAAGGGCGGCGCGACCTCGTCGCCGCCGGCACCGGCGGCGTGCTCTACGCGATCGTCGACAAGGTGGTCGACGACTACGAGCCCGTGGTGGAGGGCCTCGCCCACGACATCCAGGAGATCGAGGCCCAGGTGTTCTCAGACGACCGCTCCAACCCGGCCGAGCGGATCTACAAGATGGAGCGGGAGGTGCTCGGGTTCAGCCGGGCCGTCACTCCGCTGACCCCCGCGATCGACCGGCTCGCGCGCGGGCACTTCGCCCTGATCGACGACGACCTGCACGAGTACTTCCGCGACGTACACGATCATCTGCTCCGTGAAGGGCAGCGGATCGACGGCTTCCGCGACCTGCTCTCGAGCGCGCTCCAGGCGAACCTCACCCAGGTGAGCGTGCGCCAGAACGAGGACATGCGCCGGATCACGGCGTGGGTCGCGATCCTCGCGGTGCCGACCCTGGTGGCCGGTATCTACGGCATGAACTTCGACCACATGCCGGAGCTTCACTGGACCTACGGGTATCCGGCCGTGTTGCTCGTGACGCTGGCGATCTGCGCGCTGCTGTACCGGCGCTTCCGTGGAGCGGGCTGGCTCTAAACCGCGGCGCCGAGCAATTCCGCGATCGCCTCCGCCGGCCGTGGCCGCGCGAAGTAGAGACCCTGGCCGACGTCGCAGCCGAATGACTTCAGGAGCTCAACCTGCTCGCGCGTCTCGACGCCGTCGGCCACCGTCAGGATGTCGAGCGCACGGGCCATGTTGATCACCGCGGCCACGATCGCGTCGTCTTCGCCGTCCTCTCCCAGTCCGCTCACGAACGACTGGTCGACCTTGAGCACGTCCAGCGGGAAGCGCTTCAACGCGCCGAGCGAGGACTCGCTCGAGCCGAAGTCGTCGATGCTGAGGACCACGCCGATGCCCTTGAGCGCGCGGAGCGTCTCGATCGCGGAGTCTGCGTCGCTCATCACGACCCGCTCGGTGATCCCAAGGCAGAGACTCGATGCGTCGATACCGGCCTGATCCACGATCCGCCGCACGGTCTCGACCAGACCAGGATCCCCGTGCTGGCGCGCGGACAGGTTCACGCACACGCGCAGGGGGGTGCGACGCGGACCCGATTCCTGCCATTGGGCAGCCTGTCGACACGTTTCCTGAAGCAGCCAGTCGCCGATCCTGGTCATGAGCCCGGTCTCCTCGGCGAGCCACAGGAACTCGGCTGGCTCGAGCAGCCCCTGGGTGGGATGGTCCCAGCGGAGCAACGCTTCCAGGCCGACGATCTCGCCGCTGTGCAGATCGACCTGCGGCTGGTACAGAAGTCGGAAGTCTCCCTCCAACAGCGAGCGCCGCAGTTGCCGCTCCATCTCGACGCGCTCGCGCACGCGCGTGCGGATGTCGTCGTCGAACACCTCGAAGGGAACGCCCTGCTCCTTCGCACCGTACATCGCCGCGTCGGCGTTCCGAATCAGACTCTCGGCCGTGTCGCCCTTGCCGTCCGTGATCGCGATGCCCATGCTGGCCCGCACCTCCAGGCGCTCGTCGTCGATCACGAAAGGTTCCTCGATCGTGCCCAGGATTCGCTGCGCGATGCTGATCACGTCCTGGAGGCCCGTGACGTCTTCGCACAGGATCATGAACTCGTCGCCGCCGAAGCGGGCGGCGGTGTCGCTTCCGCGCAGGCCCTCCTGGAGCCTGCCGGCGAGCGCGACCAGCAAACGGTCGCCCACATCGTGGCCGTATGTGTCGTTGATCGGCTTGAAGCCATCGAGATCGACGAACATGACGGCCATCACCGAGTGGTGGCGCTTGGCGCGCATCACCGCATGCTTGAGGCGGTCGAGGAACAGCGTGCGGTTCGGCAGTCCGGTGAGCGCGTCGTGCATCGCCTTGTGGGAGAGCTCCATCTCGGCGTGCTTGCGTTCCACGGCATAGGTGATCGAGCGGCCGATGGCGTGTCCGTCCACCCGCCCCTTGACGAGGTAGTCCTGCGCTCCCTCCTGAACGGCCTTGATTGCCAGCAGCTCGTCCTGGAGCCCGGAGAGGATCACGATCGGCACGTCGGGAGCCGCCGCGCGAAGCTGCATCAGAGCCTCGAGCCGCGACGCGTCGGGCAACGAGAGGTCGAGCAGTACGCAGCCGGCGCCGGTCTCCATCAGCGACTCGCGAGCGTCGGCGAGGCGCTCCACGTGCGAGACCTCGAACCGGCCGGTCTCAGCATCCTTGAGCAGCTCCTGAACGAGCCGTGCGTCTCCCCTGTTGTCCTCGACGAGGAGGACCGGGAAGGTCTGGGCCTCGTCAAGCCGCAGCGTCATGTAGCTGTCCCGCTAGCTCGCCGGCAGGCGCGCGGTCGTCAGCCAGAAGTCCTCGATCGCGCGCACGACGTCGAAGAACTCGTCGAGGTCGAGGGGCTTGGTGATGAAGCAGTTCGCCTGCAGGTCGTAGGAGTGGAGGATGTCGGCCTCCGCCGCCGAGGTGGTCAGCACGATCACGGGGATCCGGCTGAGCGCCGGATCGGACTTGAGCTCTTGCAGCACCTCGCGGCCGTCCTTGCGGGGAAGGTTGAGGTCGAGCAGCACCAGCTTCGGGCGTGGGCTGTCCGCATACGGGCCCTCGCGGCGGAGGAAGGCGAGCGCCTCCTCGCCGTCCGCGACCACGTTCAGGTGCGTCGAGAGGCGGCCGCCCTCGAACACCTCGCGCGTGAGGCGCGCGTCGGCCGGGTTGTCCTCGACGAGCAGGATCTCGACGGCGCCGTCCATGCCATTCGCCGTCATCGGGATATCGACGGGACGTGGCTGCGGGGCGGCGGGCAGCTCTTCGGTGGCCGTCATTCCCATGCCACTCTCTCTAAGCACCCGAAAACCCAAAGCGTCCGCCTTTCTGTCGTGCGCAGCGGGAACGCCCCGCTGCTTCCTCTATGTATTTGTCGAGACCGGCTGTGACACGTGCCATCCAACATCTGTCCGCGGCGTCATTCCGCTGACTCCGGAGCGGGCATCGTGAAGCAGAAGCGGCTCCCCCCGCCCTCGTTCGGCTCGACCCAGATGCGCCCCTTGTGGCGCTCGACGATGCGCTTGCAGATCGACAACCCGATGCCGCTTCCTGGATACGCCTCCCGCCCGTGCAGCCGCTTGAACACGGCGAAGATGCGCTCGGCGTGCTTAGGGTCGATCCCGATCCCGTTGTCCGCGACCGCGAACGACCATTCCTGGCCCTCGCGCCTGGCGGACACGTGGATGCGGGGCGGCCCGTCCTCCACGAACTTGATCCCGTTCGAGATCAGGTTCTGAAACAGCTGGCGGAGCTGGCCCGGATCGCCGGACACGGTCGGCAGGCCGTCCTGCGTGACGATCGCGCCCGACTCGCCCACGGTGGCGCGCATCCCCTTCAAGGTGTCCTCCACGAGCTCCGCGAGGTCGATGGTCTCTTGGCGGTACTCGGACGTGCCCACCCGCGAGTAGGCGAGCAGATCGTCGATCAGGCGCTGCATGCGGTTCACTCCGTCCACCGCGAAATCGATGAACTCGCGCGCGTCCGAGTCGAGCCGGTCGCCGTACCGGCGTTCCAGAAGCTGCACATAGCTCGACACCATCCGCAGCGGCTCTGAAAGGTCGTGCGACGCGACGTAGGCGAATTGCCCCAGGTCCGCGTTGGAGCGCTCGAGCTCGACCGCCCGCTGCTCCAGCTCGGCCGCCACACGGGCGAGCCCTTCCTCGGCACGCTTGCGCTCCGTGATGTCCTGGACCTGGGCGATCCCGTAGAGCGCGCGGTCGGCGGCGTCGTGCACGATAGAAACGTTGTGCATCACCCAGACCGGCCTCCCGTCGCGCCGCACGAAGCGCTTTTCGATCTGGTAGTTGGGGATGCGACCGGCGAGCAGGTCCTCGGTCAAGGCGACCTCTTCCTCTTGGTCGAGCGGGTGCGTGATGGCATGCAGGCTCGACCGCAGCAACTCGTCCGACCCGTACCCCGTGATGGCGCACAGGGAGTCGTTGACCTGGAGCAGCCTTCCGTCGTCGTCTGGATCCGCGCTGAAGAGCGCCATGCCGATCGGGGCATCGACGAAGGCCGCGCGAAACGCTTCTTGTACCTCGCGGAGCGCTTCCTCGGCGCGCTTTCGCTCGGTCCGGTCACGCGCGATCACGGACGCGCCGACCAGCGCCCCCGACGAGCCCCGGATCGGCGACACCCCGAGCGAGACGGCGACGAGGCTGCCGTCGGCGCGCAGCTGGTCGGTCTCGTAGTCGTCGAGCCGGCTTCCGTGCATCGCCCGCCTCAGCACCTCGAAGTCCTTCGGCGCGCGATCGGGAGAGATCAGCATCGCGAACGCCGCCCCCACCGCCTCCTCCGCGGTGTACCCGTACAACTGCTCGGCGCCGGGATTCCAGCTCGTGATCACGCCGCCCGGCGTGGTGGCGAAGATCGCGTCACCGGAGGCCTCGATGATGTCCGCGAGCCGACGCAGCGCCTGCTCGGCCTGCTTGCGCGAGCTGATGTCGTGCAGGAACGAGTTGAACGTGTAGCGACCGCCGACGCGCACGGCCGTGATAGTCATCTCGATCGGGAACTCTCGGCCGTCACGGTGCAGCGCCTCGAACTCCACCCTGCGGTTGAGCATCGCCGCGCGCCCGCTGGCCAGGAACTGCTGAATGCCGCGCTGATGGCCGCCGCGGTGGCGAGCGGGAATGATCGTCTCCGCGAGGTTCCGGCCGATCGCCTCCTGCTCGCTCCATCCGAAGGTGGTCTCGGCCTCCGGGTTCCAGGCGGTGATCCGGCCCGACTCGTCCATCGAGACGAACGCTTCGTGGGCGGTCTTGACGATCTCGCGGAAGTGGCGCTCACTGGAGCGGAGCGCCTCCTCCGCAAGCTTTCGCTGCGTGATGTCGGTCGAGATGCCGCAGACGCCGTACGGCCGGCGGGAGGAATCGAGCAGTGGGAACTTGGTGGAGAGATAAGTACGCGCGTTGTCCCCGGCCGGGATCGCCTCCTCGAGCTCGAGCGGGATCTGCTCACGGAGCACGCGCAGATCGTTCGCTCGCAGGACCTCGGCGAGCTCCGGCGCGAAGAGCGCCGCGTCGTCGCGCCCGATCGCCTCGTCCCGGGTGACGCCGAACAGCGACTCGAACTCCCGGTTGACGAGCACGTAGCGTCCGTCGGTGTCTTTCAGGTACACGACCGCGGTCGTGTTGTCGAGGATCGCCTGCATGTTCGCGCTGGTCTCGCTGAGCTTGCGCTCCGCCTCCTTGCGCGCGGTCAGGTTCTGGAGCTGGGCGATCAGGTACAGCGGCCTGCCATGGGCGTCGCGGACCAGCGACACGTTGAGCAGCACGTCCAGGGATCGTCCGTCCGCCCGGCGCATGAGCGTCTCGGTCTCGAAGTCGTTGAGCTCCCCCGCCAGCATCCACGGCACGTAGCGCCGGTCGGCGTGATCGGCCGCTCCGGGCTCGATCAGCTCGGCCAGCTCCATCCCCACCAGCTCTCCGTGTACGTACCCGCTGATCTGCTCGAGGGCGTTGTTGACACGCAGGAAACACCCGGCGCGGTCCGCCTCGATGCTCACCAGCGCCATCCCGATCGGCGCCTGTTCGAAGGCGCTGCGGAACCGTTCCTCCGCCTCCTGCACCGCCTCCTCCGCGCGGCGGCGCTCGGCCGCCTGCTCGCGCCCGTCGCGATCGAGCACGGTCAGCTGCTGAATCGCGGCCGCCACGATCGCGGTCAGGTCGTCATCGCAGTCGGCGGGATCGTCGACGAAGAACTCCAACACGGCGATCACGTGGTCATCCGCCACCACCGGGATGGCCACCCCTGCGCGGAGTCCCGCGTCCTTGGCCGCGGGGGCCCGGGCATACTCACCGCCGGCGCCCATGTCGGGCAGCACGACCGGCGCGCACGATGCCAGCGCCCGTCCGGGAAGTCCGAGTCCGGAGGCGAAGACGATCCCTTCGCTCACCTGCCGGAAGGCCTTGAACCGTTCCGACGCGCCGTGCCGGGCGGCGCTGCACGCGAGGCGGCCGTCCACGTTCGGGACCCAGGCTTGGCCCAGCGGCCATCCCATCCGCTCGCACACCGTTCGAAGCGCCGCCGCAAGTGCCTGCTCCTGGCCGTCGGCCCGCCCCATCTCGCCCGCGAGAGCCCGGGCGAGGTCGATCTGAATCTCGAGGCGGCGGCGGCCTGTGACGTCCCTGCCGACGGTGTAAAGCAGCTCTTCCTCCTCGATCGGGACGGTGGTGAACGAGAACCAGCGCACACCGCGCCCGTCGGGTGTCCTGAGGCGGGTCTCGACACCGTCAGCCCCGATCCCCGTCTCCGCGAGATATGGCTTACCGATCAGCTCGCCCGGAGCGCGGCCCAGCAACACCTCGTGAGCCTCATTCGCCCATCTCACGCGGCCGTCGAGGTCCGTGATTGCGACCAGATCGGGAGACACCTCCGCGAAGCGCGCAAGTGCACGCGTGATGCGCTCGTCCCCTTCCCCGGGGGCAAGCACGCTCACGGCCGGGCTCTCGTCGAAGGGTCGGTGGGCCACCGTGCACCGTCTCTTCGACAGCACATCGGCCGCCTTCGCCGCTTACTGAAGCATTAGCGCGACCGCACCACCGGAGGAAGCAGGTCGCGCAGCTTCGCGAGCATCCGTCCGGGGCTCTCGAAGACGTCCCCGTACGTGTAACGGCGAAACTCGTCGCCTCGGGCGCGCGCCTCGCGTTCGCGTCGCCGATCCTGCTCCCACGCGTGGCGCGAATGGTGATACCGGTAGCTGTCGAGCTCGACGGTCAGGCGATGGTCCGGCCACCGGCAGTCGACGCGCCGACCGCCGGCTCGACGGTTGGTCTCGGGGAGCTCGAGTCCAGCTTCCCGCAAACGTGCGAGAAATCGCGATTCGAGTTTGCTCAGTGTCACGCGAATCTCGCCACGAAGCACCTGCCGAAGCTGCCGGGCGCCGCGGGTGTTCGGACGGCGCGCTAACACAGCGTCGACCTCCGCCGGCGTAGCGCCGTGGCGCACCCCCGCTTCGTGGCATGCTCGCGCGAGATCATCGACGGCCAGCCTCGCGGCCAGATCGACCAGGGTGCGCGCCACCGACGTAACAGGAATCCTGCGCCAGGACGTCGCATCCCTCGGCTCGAAATTGCGCGAGCGTCGCGTGACGACACCCGCGACCCGTCGTTCCGTGGTCGTCGTGACCTCGGGCGGGGGCGGGGGCCCTCTCAGGAGACCGAGGAGATGGGCAGCCGCGAGCCCGCTCAGGAGTGCGTGCTCACCGCATGCACGAACTGCGGCGAGGTAGCGCGCTTCGACGCTCGGTGCACGATGTCCCACTCGATAGACGCCGCGATGCTCGCGAAGTAGGGCACCCGTGCGGATGCGCTGTTTGATCTCGGCTCTGGTGATCCCGGCCCGGAGCAGCTGCGCGAGAGTGACGACGCCGTGCGCCGATCCCGCGATCCGGGCCATTTCTTGGTCCGCTGTCCTGCCTTGTGGTCGCACTACGACCTTTAAGCAGGACAGTGGCGAAATTCGCCTCCATCGGTTGGACAGCGGAGAGGGAGGGATTCGAACCCTCGAGGCAGGTATTAGCCGCCCACGCGATTTCCAGTCGCGCTCCTTAAGCCGCTCGGACACCTCTCCGGGCGCTTGAGAGCCTAGCGGTCGCGGCTGGCGCAGTCGGGGCAGACACCCACGATCGGAAAGTGCGTGAAGCGAACCTCGAAGCCGGTCTCGCGCCGGACCGAATCGCGCGCCGGCTCGAGCCGCTCTGCCGGCAGCGCCAGGTACCGCGAGCAGCGTTCACAGACGACGTACTCCTGATCCGTCCTGCCCGCGAGCGTATAGAGGCCCGCCGCGTGCCCGAGATGGACGTGACGGACCAGCCCGAGCTCCTCCAGCACCTCCAGGTTGCGGTACACAGAGGTGAGGTCCGATTTCGGGAGCCGCCCGTCCAGCCCGCCCGCGATCTCCTCGGCCGAGAGCGGCTCCGGGGAAGCGAAGAGCGCCTCGATCACGGTTCTGCGGGGCGCGGAGAGCCTGAGGCCCCGCTCCCGCACCGCCGCCACGGCCGCCTCCACATCGGCCGCCACGATCGGCTGTCTCGTGCGCGAGACGGTCACCTACCGAACTGTAATCTCTGCGCCTCGGACTCTTTAATACGAACGACTTGCAATTTCGAGCGGTTCGCATTACGACCACTGATCCGGTCGGGGAAAAGCTGCGTATGGAGTGTTCGGCGAAGCCCAACTGCAAACGATTCGCAGCAGGTCCATGGTCGCCTGGCCAGGGCGTCCCGGAGAGGGGTTGAGATGGAGGCTCAGTCGGTCGCAGGTCCCATCGCCGCAGCACTCCCAAGCCGCTGGCGGCGGATCAGGGGCGCGCTGACGCGCGACGAGTGGTTGCGAGCGGGGGCGCTCGCGGCGGCCGTGCTGGGCCTCCATGTGGTCGGCTTCTTCATCCTGTTCGTGCTCGTCGCGCCGCACGACTTCAGCCTCGGCTCGGCCGGCGCCTTCACGGTGGGAATCGGCCTGACGGCTTACACGCTCGGGCTTCGCCACGCGTTCGACGCAGATCACATCGCCGCGATCGACAACACCACGCGCAAGTTCATGGCCGAGGGCAAGCGACCGCTGAGCGTCGGCTTCTTCTTCTCTCTCGGACACTCGACGATCGTGTTCGCGCTTGCGTTCCTGTTCGCGGTCGGCATCCGTTCGATCGCCGGCCAGGTCTCCACCGACACGTCGACCCTCCAGAGCACGACCGGCCTCGTGGGCACGCTCGTGTCGGGCACGTTCCTGTATTTGATCGGCATCATCAACCTCGTGATCCTGGTGGGGATCGTGCGCGTCTTCCGGCGGATGCGGCAGGGCGAGTTCAGCGAGGAGGAGCTCGAAACGCAGCTCAACTCCCGCGGGGTGATGAACAGGTTCTACGGCAGGTTGACGCGCTCGATCCGGCACCCCTGGCAGATGTACCCGCTCGGGATCCTGTTCGGGCTGGGCTTCGACACCGCCACCGAGGTCGCGCTCCTGTTCCTGGCCGCCGGCGCCGCGCTCGGCGGCGTGCCGTGGTACGCGATCCTGTGCTTGCCCATCCTGTTCGCGGCGGGCATGTCGCTGCTCGACACGATCGACGGCGCCTTCATGAACTTCGCCTACGGCTGGGCCTTCTCGCAGCCGGTGCGAAAGGTCTACTACAACATCACGATCACGGGGCTCTCCGTCGCGATCGCGCTCATGATCGGCACCGTCGAGCTGCTTTCGATCCTGGTCGACAAGCTTGGCCTCAGCGGCGGAGTGTGGGACTTCGTCTCGAACATCGACCTCAACTCGGTCGGTTACATGGTCGTCGCGCTGTTCGTGATCACCTGGGTGATCGCGCTGGCGGTGTGGCGGTTCGGGCGGATCGAGGAACGCTGGGCCGCGGACATGCGGCAGTCGTAGGCCGCTCACCTGCTCTACGCCGGCGGCTACTGATCCGACGGCGGAACGTCCGGCGGCTCGTCCACGAGCGGCAGCAACCGCTCGGTGCCGGTCATCCTGAAGATCTTGCGCGCCGCATCGTCCTGCGTGCTGACGAGCGACAGCGCGAAGCCGCCGTCCCGTGCCATCTCGTTGATACCGAGCAGCAGCGCGAGTCCGGTCGAATCGATGAAGGTGAGCTCCCGCAGGTCGATCACGATGTGAGCCGGCTCATCCTCGGTCGCGTCGGAGAAACGACGTTTGAACGCGTCCGCGCAGACGACGTCCAGCTCTCCCCCGAGAGTCATCACGATCGCACCCGGCGTCTGCGCGACGTCAAAGGTGAATCGTCGGCGGCGACCCGCGTACTGGCTGTCCCTGGAGGTCAGCTCCATCACGCGCCTCGCCAGCATACGCCTCTTCTCGCCACCGCTACTTGACGGGGCAAGGCTCTCCTCGCAGCGTGTACCAGGCCAAGTGGTCGCCATCCCAGCTGATGCGCTCGCCCTCGACCTTCCCGAAATCGACAGCAAGCAGCTTGCCAAGCGCCTCCTGAGGCAGCTCAGACGTGAGCGCCACCTGCACGTCGGTGCGCTCATCCGTGAAGACGACGCTGCCGTCGGTGGCCTTGAAGGCCTTCCGGGTCTCCTGGATGAAAATGCCCAGGCCCGGCCCGAGCTCATCGGGCGGGGCGTCCTCGGGAAGCCGCACGAAGCGCGACGAGAACCAGACAAGTGGCGCCGACAGGTACATGACCCAGGGTGAGTCGACGCTGAACCGAGCGATCTCGTCCTCCACCAGGACAGGGATCTCCGCCAGGCGAAATACCTGCTCGAGGGCCTGAATCTCCTCTGCGGTCGTCTCGATGCCCACCGAGACCCGCATGAATCCCTTCATCCGTCCATCGTCGGCGTGGCGGGCGACGTGCTTGATCGCCCTGGGCGCGGCCTCTCGGTTCTCCAGCCGGGCGCCGCCATTGTTCGATATATCTCGAACGAACGTGCTACAATCTTGTTCGACGCACATCAAACAAGTTCGGAGGGCGCCTCGGAGCGCCCTCTTTTCACCCCCTAGGAGGGATGGAACTACGGAAACCGTGAAGCTTCCTGAAGTAACCCTAGAGAACGTCGAGACCGGCGACACGACCGACTGGTTCTCGCTCTTCTACCGTCGCGCGAACCGCTACTCGCTGCTCACCAAGGAGCAGGAGGTCGAGCTCGCGCAGGCAATAGAGCGCGGAGACCTGGACGCCAAGGAGACGCTGATCAACTCCAACCTCCGCCTCGTGATCTCGAATGCGCGCAAGTACCAGAACCTGGGCCTGCCGCTCCAGGACCTGATCCAGGAGGGCATGTTCGGGCTGATCCGCGCGTCCGAGAAGTTCGACTGGCGCCGCGGCTACAAGTTCTCCACGTACGCGACGATCTGGATCCGGCAAGCCATCGAGCGCGCGCTGGGCAACACCTCGCGGGTGATCCGGCTACCGGTGCACATCGGTGCGCGGCAGCGCAAGATCGTGCGCGCGGAGGAACGGCTGCGCAACCAGCTCGAGCGTGATCCCACGATCGAGGAGCTGGCCCAAGCGACCGAGCTCGAAGTCGAGCACGTGCGCGCCGCGCTTGACGTCGCCAAGGTGACGACGAGCCTCGACCAGACGGTCCAGGACGACAGCGAGACCTCGCTCGGCGAGCTGATCGCAGACGAGCGCCCCTCCCCCGAGGAGGAGGTGGCGGAGACCCTCCGCGACGAGGCCGTCGACCGGGCGCTCGCGGAGCTGCCGGAGGTCGAGCGCAAGGTGGTCGAGCTTCGCTTCGGGCTCGGCGACGAGGAGCCGGTGAGCCAGCGCGAGACCGGCAAGCGCCTCGGCATCAGCGAGGACAGCGCCCGCGACGTCGAGATCCGAGCGCTGTCGCGGCTCTCGGGCAACGAAGATCTGGCCGCCCTGCGCGAGGCGGCGTAGACGTGACCGTGGGTCGCAGTCTCCCGGCAACCACTGACGGCGCTGCGATCCGCAAACTCAGCGGCCCGCCGCGAGGGGATCTCTCCCTCGCGGCGGTGCTCGCCGCGCTCAGCGACCCTGTTCGCCTCGAGATCGTCTGCACGCTGGCGAAAGGCCACGAGCGATCGTGCGCGTCGCTGGGACTGCCGATTCCCAAGTCCACCCTCACGCATCACCTCAGGGTGCTGCGGGAGGCCGGGGTGATCGTCCAGCGTCCCGTCGGCACGTCCCGGATGACCTGCCTGCGCCGCAAGGATCTGGACGCACGCTTCCCCGGTCTGCTCGATTCCGTGCTGACCGCCGCACGCAAGCGCCGCGGAGCCGGCTACACCGACAGGCGCCACCTGCTCTAACGGGTTTCCAAAGCGGAGGGGGAGGGATTCGAACCCTCGGTGGACTTGCGCCCACAACGGTTTTCGAGACCGCCCCGTTCAACCGCTCCGGCACCCCTCCGGATTCGGGGTCGAACCTTAGCGGCAGCCGGTGCCGCTACCGCCGCGGCGCGAAGAAGGAGGAGAGGAGCGCTGCGCACTCGTCCGCGAGCAATCCTCCCGCCACCTCCGGCTGCCAGTTGAGGCGCGGCTCGCCCAGCACGTCGAGGACGCTGCCGGCGGCGCCGGTCTTGGGGTCGGGCGCTCCGAACACGACGCGCGGCACGCGCGCCCACACGATCGCGCCCGCGCACATCGCGCACGGCTCGATCGTCACGTAGAGAACCGCATCCGTGATGCGCCATCCACCCAGCTTCCGGCCCGCCTCGCGGAGCACCAGCACCTCGGCGTGGGCGGTCGGGTCCTTGCGCAGCTCCCGCTCGTTGCAGGCGGCCGCCAGCACCTCGCCCTCGCGCACGATCACCGCGCCGATCGGCACGTCGTCGTGCTCGAGCGCACGCTCGGCCTCGCGCAGGGCGAGCCGCATGTAGTACTCGTCGCGGGGGAAGAAGTGGTCTCGGGCCATGGTGCTCAGATAACGGTCCTGCGACCCGCCAGGTTGCCGCCCACCTTCAGCGGGAGGAGCAGGCCGAACCGGTCGGCGAGGTGGATCGCCGAGCTCGCGACGTCGAACGAGCGTGTCCGGTGGGGGGGCAGGCGGTCGTCCTCGATCAGCTCGAGGTACCAGTCGACGGTGCGCCGGAGGGTCTCCGTCGCCGAGCGCGGTGCGTACCCAAGCTCGCGACGCGCCTTGGCGGACGAGTAGCGCCAATCGGGCGCCATCAAGCGCATGCCCTCCATCGGCCCGAAGCCGGCCCCGAGTCTGCCCAGCGCGCCCGCCGCGGTCGCGACGCCGGGCGGCACGACCAGCAGCGGGTGCTCGATGCCCGACAGCTTCGCAACGCGATCGATCACCTCCGACCACCGAAGGTTGTCTCCGCCAAGGATGTAGCGCTGGCCCGCCTTGCCCTTGCGAGCGGCGAGCACGTGACCTCGCGCAACGTCCTCCACGTCCACGACGTTCGTGTACGAGTCGACCACCGCGGGCAGCCGACCGCGCATGTAGTTGGCCACGATCCTGGTCGACGTCTCGCCCGCGATCATTCGGTTGAACGCCGCCCCGAGCACGTACGCAGGGTTGACCGCGATCACCTCGAGCCCGAGCCGGTCCCCCGCCTCGAAGGCCGCGAGCTCACCCTCGTGCTTGGCGTCGGTGTAGAGGAACCCCGTCCCCTCCTCCGGCCACGAGTTCTGCTCGTTCGCGGCCCGGCCGCCCCGCGCCGGCCCGAGCGCGCCCACGCTCGACGTCAGTACCAAGCGGCGCACGCCCGCGCGGGCGGCCGCCTCAACCGCCAGACGCGGCGCGATTGCGTTCACGCGCCAGACCTCGCTCTCCGGCCGCGACGCGACGAGGCCGGCGGCATGAAACACGAGCTCGCAACGCGCGAACGCACGGCGCATCGCCCTTCGGTCGAGCACGTTCGCCTGAACAGACTCCACCTCGAGGCCTTCCAGTGCCCTCAAGCGCCGGCGATCGCGCACGGTAACCCTCACCTCGTGCCCCGCCGCGACCAGCTTGGCCGTGATCTGTGCACCGATGAACCCGGTCGCGCCGGTGACGCAAACCCTCATCGGAGCATGCCTTCCCCGTCCCGCAACGGCGGGGCCGCCGCGGGAAGAACTGTGGCTTTCGCGTGGCCGCTCACCGATACTTATGGTCCCTTCTGCGTTAATTCAGGTAGACGCACGCACCCAAGTATCGGCGAACCCTAGATCTCTCCCGTCTTGAAGTCCCGGTCTCGAGCCGTCCTGGTGACGGCCGTTGCATCAGTGATGGCGCTGCTTGCGGCTCCCGCGCAGGGCGCACCCCACGTACCGCGCGAGTTGGTCGTGAAGTACCGGGTCGGCACCACCGGCGCCCAGCGCGAGCAGATCCGGCGTGCGGCGGGCGTGCAGTCGGCGCGGCTCGTCGACGGCCGGACTCAGGCCGTGCGCGTGCTCGACGGCCGGTCAACGGCCGTGGCGGCGGCGAAGCTCAGGTCGGACCCTCATGTCGTTCACGCGGTCCCGAACTATCTGGCGAAGGCGACCGGCTTCATCCCGAACGACCCCGGCCGGGAGGGGCCGGGCGGATGGGCGAACCTCCAGTGGAACTTCACGGGGCCCTTCGGCGTCGACGCTCCCGACGCGTGGCAGAACGCGATCAACGCCGGAGCGCCCGGCGGCGCCGGCACGGTCGTGGCCGTGCTCGACACCGGCGTCGCGTACCGCACCTCGCGCGACGGCCAGTTCCTCAAGGCCCCTGACCTCGATCGCAAGCGTTTCGTCAAGGGTCACGACTTCGTCCGGCGTGACTCGTATCCGTATGACCGCAACGGGCACGGGACCTTCGTGGCGGGCGTGATCGCCCAGTCCACGAACAACGCGATCGGCGTCACGGGGCTCGCATACAAGGCGCGCATCATGCCGGTGCGCGTGCTCGACTTCGAGGGCAAGGGCGATGTCGCCACGATCGCGCGCGGCATCCGGTTCGCGACCCGCCATCACGCGAAGATCGTGAACATGAGCTTCGAGTTCGACATCGGGCTCACCGCGGCGCAGATCCCGGATGTGATCTCTGCGCTGCGCCGCGCGAATCGCGCCGGAGTCGTGCTCGTGGCGGCCGCCGGGAACACCGAGGACACCCAGGTCGCGTACCCGGCGCGCGCGAAGCACACGATTGCCGTGGGCGCCACGACCGAGCACGGGTGTCTCGCGGAGTACTCGAACACCGGGTCGGGGCTCGACATCGTGGCGCCTGGCGGGGGCGCCGACGCGGCGATCGACGGCGACCCGGATTGCCGTCCGCTCGAGGACCCCGGTCGCGACATCTACCAGTACACCTTCACCGGCACCAGCCCCCGCCGCTTCGGGCTCCCCGGCGGGTATGAGGGCACGTCGATGGCCGTGCCCCACGTGTCGGCGACCGCCGCGCTGATCGTCGGCGAGAAGCTGCTCGGTCCGAACCCGAGTCCGGAGGCGATCACGGCGCAACTCGAGCGAACCGCGCGCGACCTCGGCCCTCCCGGGCCGGACACCGAGTACGGCTACGGCCTCCTGAACGCGGCCGCCGCCACGGCACCTCTTCCATAGGCTGCAGCCTCTCCGCTACCCGGCCGGATGCTTTGCAGCCGGACGGCCTTTCTTATGTCGTTCGGACGATCAGCACCGAGCAGGGTGCGTGGTGCGAGACCTTGTTCGGCACGCTGCCGAGCAGGAAGCGCTTCGCCCCGGTCATGCCCTTGTTGCCGACCACGATCAGGTCGGCGTTCTCCTCCTCGGCCACGTCCAGGATCGCGTCGGCTGCCTCGCCCTGACGCGCGAAGGTCCGCACGTTGACTCCCGACCCCTCCACCTCACCCGCCGCCTCTGCCAGGATCGCGTCGACGTCCTCGTGCGGATTGACTTCGTGCTCGATGTCGCTGGGCGCCTCGAGGCGCTCCTCCCGGAGGCGCGACGAGGGCACCGGCTCGAACGCGCTCACGACGTCGAGTGAGGCGCCGGTCTGCTTCGCGAGCTCGGTTGCCTCGCGCACAGCCTGCCTGGCGGTCTCGGACCCGTCGGTTCCAACCACGATACGAGAGAACATTGGCGCGGGGCATCCTATAGAGAAAGGCCGCCGCTGATAGATTCGGTCGTGCTGATGCAACGGCAGCCGATACCGCCGTTTTGGCTCGCGGTCCAGGTCGCGATCGTGATCTGCGTCCTGATCTCCGCCGTGATCACGATCATCAAGCTCTGAGCGCCCGCGGCGGCGCCGCGAGGTCTACGGGCCGGTCGTCCCGGCGGGCCCGGCAGCAGCGCCGGTCGCACCGGGTGGCGGCACAGAGCTGTTCCCGGCCACGGGTGCCGGCGGCTTGGCGTTGGCCGGCGGTGGCGCGGCGCCGCCCGTTTGGGTGGTGCCGCCCTGCGGCCCGGTCGTGCTGTCGCTGACCACCGGAGGAGCAGGCTGAACGCCACCGGCTGACGTGGAGGGCTCGGTCCCGGTCGCCCCGGTCCCGCCTGTCGCGCCCTCCGCTCCGGTCGTGCCTGCCTTCAAATCGTGCTTGGCCCTGTCCCGCGCGTGGTCGCTCGCCCTTGCCTTGGCCTTCTCGACCAGCGCCGGGGGAGCTCCCACGAGCGAAGCGCCGCCGGTCGTCTGGGCGGGTGAACGAACGATCGCCCTCGCCGTGGGTGGAGGCGCGTGCTTGGAAGGCTGGTCGACCGCCACGCGCTTGGCCTCGACCGCGCCGCCCGCAAGGATCGCGGTGACCGCGAGTCCGGCGATCGCCTTGGATGTCGCGGCTCCCACGACCGCGCCGCCGGCGATGCCGCCCGCTGTGGCGCCGCCCGTGGCGCCGGCGGCCGCCACGCCGCCCGTGGCGGCGGCGCCGCCGCCGCCCCCGCCGCTCGCGAAGGCGGCCGCGCCGGCCTTGGCGAGCACCAGCTTCTTCAGCGCGAGCAGCGGCGCAACCGGGAACACCGCCGCCATCGCGGTGGTCGTCTTGCGCAGCTCCTTGCGGTAGCTCTGGCACTGCTCGCAGTCGCGCACGTGACGCTTCAGCGGCGGCGTCGTGCGGCGGAGGCCCTCGGCCACCTCCGCGAGCTGCATGCGCACCTCGTCGCAGGTCAGCTGGCGCGCCTCCGAGGCCTCCGCCAGCGACATCCGCGCCCGCACCAGGAGCGACTTGACACTCGGCACGGTGGTCTCCATCGCCTCGGCGATCTGGTCATACGAGAGCGCGTCGATCTCGCGCAGGAGGAGCGCCGTGCGCTGCGTTTCGGGCAGCTTCTGGACGTCGGCGAGCAGGTGGCGAAGGTCCGCGCGCTTGTGCACCACGTCCGCCGTCGAGGCGCCGCCATACGCGAGCTGGTCGTCCATCGAGTCGCGGCCGTCCGGGACCGGCCGCCGGAGGTGGTTGAGGCAGCGATTCCGCGCGATGCGATAGAGCCAGGGACGCGCGTTGATCTCGCGCGCGTCGGCCAGGATCGCGTTGTACGCCGATGCGAAGACATCCTGCAGGATGTCCTCGGCGTCCTCCTTCGAGCCGAGCATGTGCCGGCAGAAGGCCAGGAGGCGCGAGCGGTACCGGCTGAACAGGACTTCGAAGGCGGCGTCGTTGCCGGCGCGCAGGAGCGCGATCAGACGCCCGTCCGATTGCAGGCGAAGCAGCGGCGACCGCCCGCCGAGCACTCCAACCCGGGTACTTGTGGCGATACCGGCTTCCACCTCGTACTCGCTGGAACACCGTAGCAACGACTTTGTTGCGAACTGCAGGTTCCGCTCCCGTTAGATTCTCATCACGGCGCCCGGGTGCTGGAACTGGCTAGACAGGGCGGGCTTAAACCCCGCTGCCCGAGGGGCGTGTGGGTTCGAATCCCACCCCGGGCATCCTTGAACGTCCACCGCGTGATCCTGCGCGACGGCTCGTCGATCTTCATCAGGCCGATCGAGCCCGGTGACAAGTCGGCGATCGTCAGCGGGTTCGAGCGGCTCAGCCCCGAGTCCCGGTACCGGCGGTTCTTTTCGCCGCTGCAACGGCTGAGTGAGCGGGACCTCGTTTACCTGACCGAGGTCGACCACCACGATCACGAGGCGCTGATAGCCCGCAACGAGCACCACGATCCCATCGGCGTGGCGCGCTTCGTGCGCGGCGGCGACCCGCACAAGGCGGAGGTCGCGGTGGTGGTCGTGGACGAGTGGCAGGGACGGGGCGTGGCGACCGCGCTGCTCACCCAGCTCGCCGATCGCGCCCGGCACGAGGGCGTGCGGGTGTTCACGGCCACGATCCTGGCCGAGAACCGCGATGCGCTCGGCCTGATGGAGGCGCTCGGCGACCCGCGGCGCGTGGGCGCACCGTCGACGACCACCGAGCTCGAGATGGAGCTTCCCCCGCTGGGCCTCGGCGAGCGGCTGCGGGACGCGCTCCGGCACGCAGCCGCCGGCCTTTGGAGCGGGCGCGACCCGGCGCACCCGCGCACGAGCCTCCGGCGCTAGGAGTCGGCCACCCGCTCCAGCTCGGACCGCAGGTCCGACCCTACCAGCGGGTCGGCGTGGCCCGGCCACACCGCGCGCGGTTCGAGCGCCGCCAGCTTGCGGATGCTCGCCCGTGCCTGCTCGGTGTCGGCGTTGAACGCGACGTGGGGCACGCGAGGCGGCCCCTTTCGACCGGTTTGCGGATCGAGCGTGTAGAGCGTGTCGCTTACCAGCGCGAGCCGGTCCGACTCCCGCCAGAGGCCGATCATCCCGGGCGCGTGCCCGGGGAAGTGCTTGACCTCGAAGCCGGCGATCTGGTCGCCCTCGGACACCGTCCCCTCGATCTTCACCGGTCCGCCGTCCCAGGACTTCAGCAGGAAGGGCATGCCGACGCGCGCAAACCCGCGCTCGAGCCGCGAGAAGTCGAAGTAGTGAGCACCGCCGTCGCCCTCGGCGTCGGCCACCTCGTCCGGATGGCAATGGACCGGGACGCCGAGCCCCGGAGCCGCCCCGCGGTGGTCCGGGTGACCGTGGCCGAGGACCACGCGGGTGAGGCCGCCAAGTCCGGCCGCCACCGGTCCGATCTGCCGCGTCATCGCGCGGATACCGGCGTCGAAGCACAGCACGCCGTCGCCGTCCTGGATCAGGTACACGTTCATGACCTTCTGCGGAAAGCCACCCTGCACCAGCCACACTCCGTCCGCGACTGTCACCACGTTCGGCTTGAACAGCGACCGGGTGATGCGAGTGCGCGTGTTGAACGCGTTGGTCATCCCGCGTTCGGCTGCGCTCTCGCGCGGTGGGAGCATCCCGATCTGACGCGCGAACTGAGTGCCGTCGTAGTAGGCGTCATTGCGCTGGATCAGCCCGTCCGCGACCGTCAGCAGGTCCAGGCCCTCGAGCCGAATCCGGCTGCCGGTTGGCTCCACGCCCTGGAAGGGGCCGCCGCAGAAGGTGCCGGTCGCCCGCCACCGAACGGCCGCCTGATTCCGCGCAGCGATCAGGTCGAGCACCTCGAACCTCTGATCGGGGACGGCCGCGAACAGCTCCGTGAATAAGGCGCGCACTTCGTCCGGCGCGGACAGCTCGCCGATCGGGGCGATGCTCTCGATGCCGCCGGGCGCCCAGCAGGCCATCATGGCGTCGATGTCTCGGGCCGCGATGGCGTCGAAGTAGGTTCGTGCGACCCGTGCGGGCCCGGGGGTGCGGGTGGCACGTTCGCGCGCGGTGGTCTCGGTCGCCTGGCCGGCTGTGATCGACTCGGTTCTCTCGCTGGCTTCCATCCTGCCTCCCTCCTCGTCGCTCGTCCGGAGCATATTGGGATGGCCGTGGTCAGACCAGGCTCAGCGCCAGCGCTCCCAGCGATCCGAGGTCGACCTCGATGCTGTCGCCGGGCTCGACGAACACGATCGGCGTGAGCGAGCCGGCGATGATCACCTGGCCCGCGCGAAGCTCCTCCCCGGCAAGTGCGAGCCGCTCAGCGATCAAAGCGATCGCCTCGGCCGGCTCCTCGCCCGTGTCGGCGAACCGCGCGCGCTCCGCGAGCACCCCGTTCTTCGTCACGGACGCCGTGACCGTCGCAAGCTCGCTCGGTCGCAGTCCCGCGACGGGCGGACCGAGCACGACGCCGCGGTGGAACACGTTCCCGGCCAGGATCGCCTCCAGCTCCGTGGTCGCCGGGTCGAGATCGACCACCTCGATCGCCGGGCCGAGTGCCTCGATCGTCCCGCTCGCGCCCAGATGGATCGCGACCTCGGGCTCGACCCCGAGGTGGACCCCGCCCGCGGTCGGATGAGCGGCGCCCGGCTCGATCAGGGAGCCGGTCGTCAGGTGTCCGAGCACCGGGCGCGAGATCCCAAGCTGCTCCTGGACCGGGGCGGCGTTCAGACCGACCTTCCACCCGACCAGCTCCTCGCCCGCGGAGCGCTTGCCGTGGAGCGATTCGAACTGGGACCGCAGGCCGCGCACGACGCGGTCGCGGGCAGGCTCGGTCAAGCGGGCTTGTAGCGCGTCGCCAATGTGAGCAGCAGGAAACCGAGGCCGATCACGATGAAGTAAATGGTCGCGCTCGCGTCGTCCTTGAAGCCGAAGAGGAACGGAGCAATGAGCATGAACAGGCTCGCCACGTAGTCGAGCACGACGTGGGACGCAATGGGAAGGCTGCGCGTGACGCCGGTGGGCGCCTCGGTCATGAAGCCGAAGACGATGATGGCGGCCCCGAGCAGGATCGAGACCACCTTCGCGACATCGTTGTCGAACGAGAAAAGAAACGGCGCCACGATGAAGAGCGCCCCCACCCCGTACTCGACGAGCCCGTGCAGGAACAGCGGCACGGAGTTCCTGCGAAGCCGCCGGTCGCGCCGCACGGGCGGTTTCGAGGCCTCGTTCACGGGCTCATCCTAGTCTGCAGGGTCCTCTAGACTGAGCCTCGTGACCAGCCCCGCTGCGACAGCGCCGGAGGCGAAGCCGGGGCAGACACGCGAGGTCTCGCCGCGGATGTTCGACAACCCGCTGCTCGAGTGGGGCTCGCGGGTCCACCCGGTCGTGCCGCCGCTGATCTATCTGCCCGTGATCGGCTACCTGCTGGTGCGCGCGGTCAGCCACGAGAACCTCGGCGTCGGCGCGGTGGCAGGCGTCTTCGGGGTTGGGATCGTGGCCTGGTCGCTGACCGAGTACCTGCTGCACCGGTTCGTGTTCCACCTGGAGCCGGACAGCCCATGGGGCCGTCGCCTGCATTTCGTCATCCACGGCGTGCACCACGATTTCCCGCACGACCCGATGCGCCTCGTGATGCCGCCGTCGGTCAGCATCCCGCTCGCGATCGCGTTCTGGTTCCTGTTCCGGGCCATCGCGGGCCCCGCGTGGGCGCTCCCGTCCTTCGCCGGCTTCCTCTTCGGGTACCTCGTGTACGACATGGCGCACTACCACATGCACCACCACCGCTCGAAGAATCGCCTGAGCCTCGCGCTTCGCCGTTACCACTACCGGCACCATTTCCAGCAGTCGGACCGCGGTTTCGGGGTCACCACACCCCTCTGGGACCGGGTGTTCAGGACCTCCCCGGTCGTCCGCCGCCGCTCGGCCTAGCTCACCATCGTCTCCGCGCGCGCCAGGTCCTCCGGCGTGTTGACGTTGAAGAGCAGGCGCGCCGGATCGCCGAGCCGGCGCAGCTCCCGCTCCTCGACGATCCTCGGGTGGAGACCTGCGAGCGTCTCGTGCAGCGGCCGTTGCTCCATGAGCGCCGCGCGCAGGACGGGAAGCACCGGCTGGGAGTAGCGCGCGAACAGCGGGTGCATCCGGTCGCCGGCGCGCGGCACCGCGACGGGCGCTTCGCACCCGGCCATGTACGTCGCCAGCGCCGGCGTCACGAATGGCAGGTCGCACGCGCACGCCAGCACCGCGCGCCCGTCCGCCTGCTCGAGCGCGGTCACGATCCCGACCAGCGGGTGCACGGGCTCGTCCGGCTCCTCCCAGACGGGCGCCGCGTCCGGCGGCAGCGCGGTGTCGGCCTTCGCCACCACGACCGTCTCGATCCCGGCGTCCTCGAGCGCCCGCAGGGGCCAGTCGAGCAGTGGCCGGCCGCCGAGCGACGCGGTTGCCTTGGGACATCCGAACCGCGTGGCGCGGCCACCGGCCAGGATTGCCCCGAGCACGTCCTCCATACGCGGAGACTAGAGTTCGCTTGACGGATGGCCACGCGGGACGAGACGCAGGTCGAGCAGGAGGCCCACCAGAAGGCCGGCGCAAGGCAGCCGCACGGCGGCTTGCTGGCCGCGCGGCGGCTGAAGGCGCATGGCGTCCGCAAGCTCTTCACGCTGTCGGGCGGCCACCTGTTCTCGCTGTATGACGGCTGCCGCGCGGAAGGAGTCGACCTCGTAGACACGCGCCACGAGTCGGCCGCCGCGTTCGCCGCCGAGGGCTGGGCCAAGGTGACCCGCGAGCCGGGCATCTGCGCGCTCACCGCGGGGCCGGGCGTCACAAACGGCATGAGCGCGATCGCGTCCGCGCACAAGAACAACTCGCCGATCGTGGTGCTCGGCGGTCGGGCACCGCAGCTTCGGTGGGGCCAGGGGTCGCTGCAGGAGATCGACCACGTGCCCTTCGTCGCCCCGCTCACGAAGAGCGCGCGCACCGCAACGGCGACCGCCGACATCCCGCAGCTGCTCGACGACGCGATCGCCACCTCGCTTACCGCGCCCACGGGGCCGGCCTTTCTCGACCTCCCGCTCGACGTCGTGTTCATGGAGGCGGATGAACCCGAGCTGCCGGCCTTCGAGCCCGATCCGGCAGCGCTGCCGGGGGCTGATGGGACGGAAATCGACCG
>Ga0114129_10003246_pt1 | contig 22822 bp, 15 predicted proteins | sample RhiMetdeltSRZDD1_FD_80071 | JGI IMG/M metagenome (GOLD analysis project Ga0114129, IMG submission 80071) | Populus rhizosphere microbial communities from Tennessee, USA - Rhizosphere MetaG P. deltoides SRZDD1 (version 2) (version 2) | ecosystem: Host-associated > Plants > Roots > Rhizosphere >... | reverse complement strand
ATTCGCATTGCAGCGATCCGCAGTCAACGAACCTGTCGACGCGCCACCGGATACCGACACGTCACGATACACCTTGTGGCAGTTCGCGCACGTGTCGTTCAGCTTCTCGGATAGAGCGCTCACCGTCTCCTGATTGCGCGTCTGCGCAGCTTTCCAGAGCTCGTCGGTGAACGCGACGAGATCTTTCACGGCCGCCTGATAGTCGGCGTTCTGGATCGGCACAGGCCGGCCGTTCTGGCATTTGCGTCCGGGCAACATCAGCATTGGCGATGTATCGCGCAGCGCGAGAATCGCTTCATCCACCGCTTCCCACCCGTAGTACACCGTCTTGCCCCAGAGGACGTAGTCGTACGGGACCGGCATCTTCGGCTTTTCCTTGCCCGGGTCGTAGAGCTGCGTGTTGAAGATGATGTTCGCGTTCGGGAACGTGACGGCGCGCATGAACTGCGCAAGGTTCGCGGTCGCAGTCACCGTCGGCGCCCCGGTCGGATTCGCCGCAACCGGCGCAGGCGCCGCCTTGCCTGCCGGCAGCGTGAATTGCGTGGCCGTGGCATCGGTCAGGTCGGGACCAGCCGGATACTTGTTGAACTGAAGGATGTAGGCGGTGATATCCGTAGCCTGAGCCCGCGTGAGCGTACCGGGCGCCTGCTGCGGCATCGTGCCCTGAATCTTCTGGATCACGTCAGCGACCGGATGCCCGCCGAAATCGGTCAGGAAGTCCATGCCGGCCAGCGGCGGGCCGACGACGCCCTCGAGCATCTCGCCGTGGCACGCGAGGCACTGGTCCGAGTACAACTGCTTGCCGCGCATCGCCTGGGCGTCGGAATAGGAACCAGCGGCCGTTACTTCGCGCGCCTGGCCGGCATGTCCGGTAATCGAGAAGAGTCCTACGAGCGCGTAGGCGGCAATCGCCACGGCAAACGCGCAGCGAATCCCAGCCGGGCCCAATCCAATTCGGCGCATTCTTTCGTCCTCCAGACCTGATTACTCGTGGGGTCCGGCTTTAACCGGACCTGATTACTCGTGAGGTCCGGCTTTAACCGGACCTGATTACTCGTGGGGTCCGGCTTTAGCCGGACCTGCAGTACTTACGCAGAACGCAGGGTTTTGTTCAAAAGCAGTCCGTGATTATATCTGCCGTGAGAGCATGTGTCGAACCGGAGGAGACATTCTATATGCCGAGCTTTTCAGCAGTTATCCGTTGTTGCGTGTTGCCGCTCGCGCTCCTCGCCGCGGCGGCGACCACAGGCGCGCAGGCGCGGCTGAACGGGCCCGCGACGATCAAGCTTGACGAGATTCCCTGGCCCGCGGCGCAGGCGGGAGGCGCCGGAACATCGGGCGCCAGCGGCATCCAGACAGTCGTCTTGAAAGGCGATCCCACCAAGCCTGGTCTGTATGTGCTGGCGCTGCGCACGGGACCGAACGTCACCATTCAGGCGCACTCGCATCAAGACGACCGCGTCGCGACCGTGTTGAAGGGCACGTGGTACTTCGCCTACGGACAGAAGTTCGACGAGAAGGCGCTCAAAGCGCTGCCACCGGGCAGCTCGTACACGGAGCCGCCAAACACCGCGCACTTTGCGAGGACGCGTGAAGAAGTCGTCCTTCAGATTGTTGGGTACGGCCCCTCGTCGACGACGTACGTGAATCCGGCTGACGATCCGACGAAAAAATAATCGTGGAGGCGTTATGACGTTTCGCGCTTCGTTTTCGTATGCGCTCGGCATTGCCGGAATTGCGATGTCATCACTGGCGGCGCAGCAGCAGACCATACCGCTCACGCCCGATATCCCGCCGCGCTTCGAGGCGCCGACCACTGGATACGACTACGTGAAGCGCGAGGTGATGATCCCGATGCGCGACGGCGTAAAGCTGCACACCGTCATCGTCGTGCCCAAGGACGCTCGCAACGCACCCATGCTGCTGACGCGTACGCCATACAACGCCTCGGCGCGCGCCCAGCGCAACGCCTCGTCCTCGATCGTGGCGACGCTGGCGCTCGTCGACGAGCTCTTTGCCGCCGACGGCTACATCCGCATCTACCAGGATGTGCGCGGAAAGTACGGGTCGGAGGGTGAATACGTGATGACGCGTCCGCTGCGGGGACCGCTGAACAACAGCAACGTCGATCATTCCACCGACGCGTACGACACCATCGACTGGCTCGTCAAGAACGTGCCCGAATCGAACGGCCGCGTGGGAATGGTCGGCAGCTCGTACGAGGGCTTCACCGTGGTGATGGCGCTCGTCCACCCGCATCCGGCGTTGAAGGCCGCCGTGCCCGAGAGTCCCATGGTCGACGGCTGGATGGGCGATGACTGGTTCCACTATGGCGCGTTCCGCCAGGTCAACCTCGATTACTTCACGGAGCAGACGACGGTTCGAGGTGCGGGACAGGCGGTGGTGCGCGCGGGCTACGACGACTACGAGAATTTCCGGCGCGCCGGATCGGCGGGCGACTGGGCGAAGGCCGCGGGTTTCGATCAGCTGCCCTGGTGGCGCAAGCTCACCGAGCATCCGGCGTACGACGTCTTCTGGCAGCAGCAGGCACTCGACAAGACCATGGCCGCACAACCGCTGACCGTGCCGACGATCTGGCTGCAGGGGCTGTGGGACCAGGAGGACATGTGGGGCGCCATTCACAGCTATCTCGCGGTCGAGCCGAAGGACACCGGCAACGACAAGAACTTTCTGATCATGGGGCCGTGGTTTCACAGCCAGATCAATCGTGAGGGTACCGCGCTGGGACCGCTGCGATGGAGCACGGACACGACGCTGGAAGTACGGCGCGACGTCCTCAAGCCATTCTTCGATCAGTACCTGAAAGACGGCGCGCCAAAGGCGAACACCCCGCCCGTCCTGATCTACAACACCGGGGAGAATCGGTGGGATCGATTGTCCTCGTGGCCGCTCGCCTGCGCCTCAGCGTGTGCGGCTCAGTCGACGCCGCTCTATCTCGCGCCGTCGTTCGGTTTGTCGTTCACCGCGCCCGCGACAACGCAACCCGCTGCGGCCTACGACGAGTACGTGTCGGATCCGGCCAAACCCGTGCCGTATCTCCCCCGACCGGTGCGGTTCAGCGACGCCGATGCGTGGCGCCGATGGCTCGTGACCGATCAACGCTTCGTTGCCGATCGGACCGATGTGCTGACGTATTCCACCACGCCGCTCTCGACGCCGGTGCGAATCAGCGGCGCTCCGGTCGTGCATCTGTTTGCGTCGACGAGCGGCACCGATGCGGACTGGGTGGTGAAGTTAATTGACGTGTACCCCGACCAGGTGCCAAGTCAGCCCGAATTCGGCGGCTACCAGCTTGCCGTCGCGCTGGACATCTTCCGTGGACGCTATCGCGACAGCGTCAACCCCCCGCAGGCGCTGACGCCGGACAAGCCGCTCGCGTACACGTTCGCGTTGCCGACAACGAACCACGTGTTCAAACCCGGGCACCGGATCATGGTGCAGGTGCAGTCGTCCCTCTTCCCGCTGTACGACCGGAACCCGCAGACGTTCGTGGCGAATATCTTCTTCGCGAAACCCAGTGACTACGTGAAGGCCACTCAGCGTGTCTATCATGCGGCTCCGGGACTGGCGAGTTACATCGATCTGCCGATCGTCGCAGGCGCGGTCACGCAGACGAGATAGTCCACAGCGCGCTAGAGAAAGCGCTCGATCAGCAGGGCCGTCGACAGCAGATCGTTGGTTTGCGAACGACGGCCGACGAGCTGGAGGCCCACAGGCAGTCCGTCTGCTGTGACCCCACACGGGATGGAAATCGCCGGATGGCCGGTGACGTTGAACAGCTGCGTGAGACGCAGCATCAGCGCGCGGACGGGCTCCTGCCGATCTCCCATCATCATCATCTCGGCGCCGATAGGGGGCGCCGGGATTGGCAGCGTGGGCAGCATGAGCGCGTCGCAGCCCGCGAGCGCCGCGTCTACCTCGTGGCACAGCACCGCCCGCCCCTCCATTGCCCGCAGATAGTCCTGTGCCAGCACGTAGCGGCCGAGTTCGAGTCGCCGTCGGACCACTGGTGTGTAGCGCTCCGGCTCGGAGTCGAGCGTCCGCGCGTGGTAGGTGGCGCCTTCCGACGAATGAATATGGATGTAGACGGCCGGCGTCGTCGATGCATGCGGAATCGCGACATCCGTGAGCGTCGCGCCGCCGCGGCGCAACGCGGCCGCGGCCTCATCGAAGCGGGCGCGCACGTCGTTGTCGAGGAGGTCGGTCAGGTAGCCGCGCGGAATTCCAAGGCGGAGATCCCTCGCGGACCTTGGAAGGTCCGCACCGGCCGATCGAACGTCCACAATGCTCGCGGACATCGCCTGGTGCATGAGCCGTGCGTCGGCGACCGTCTGCGCGAATGAGCCCACGTGATCGAACGTCTTCGCGAGCGGTACGACGCCATCCGTTTCGATTTCGCCGAGCGTCGGCTTCAGTCCGACGATGCCGCAGGCGGCGGAGGCAATGCGGATGGATCCACCAGTGTCGGTCCCGAGTGCGGCAAGCGCCATCCCGGTGGCAACTGCCACAGCCGATCCGCCGCTCGATCCGCCGGGCGACCGCGACGGATCCATTGGATGCCTGACGGCGCCGAACGCGGAATTTTCGCTCGTGGTGCCAAACGCGAATTCGTCCAGATTGGTCTTGCCGATGATCACGGCGCCAGCGTCGCGAAGACGCGCGACGACGGGCGCATCCGCGTCGGCAATATGTCCCTCGCGCACACGGGAGGCGGCCGTCGTCGGAATGCCCCTGACGTCGATGATGTCCTTCAGGGCGATTGGGACGCCGTGCAGCGGTCCGCGATCGCGGCCCAACGCGAGTTCCCGATCCGCAGTCTCCGCGCCCTGCCTCCCTTCATCCGCCATGACGCGGATGAATGCATTGAGCGACGGCTGGAGTTCCTCGATACGCCGCAGACACGCGTTGGTGACCTCGAGCGCCGTCACTTCGTGCGCCCGTAGCTTGCGGGTGAATTCGTCGATGGTCACACCAGCATCCGGCGGGAAACATCAGTGCGGTCTGGCTTCAGCCGGACCTTCCGAGCGCAAAGAAAAAGGGCGCACCGAAGAACCGGTGCGCCCCTTCGTGGTCTTCGTGACAGTATCCGCTTCGTGTTCTTCGTGCTCTAGAACGTCAAATGCACGCCGAGCTGGACGATCCGCGGCAGGTAGGCCGTCGACGTGCTGAACGACGGCTTTCCATACTGCGCACCGCTGCTGAACGTGGTGGTGTACGCCCCGTAGTTGGCGTGGTTGAAGAGGTTGAACACCTCGAACATCAGTTCGACGTTACGGCGCCCACCGAGCGGGAGGCGCTCTTGGAAACGCGCATCAACACGATGAATCGGATCGCCAACGAGCTGAGCGCGATCGACGAGGAATGATCCGTCAGCCAACGTGACGCCCTTCACGGTGCACCCGCACACCGCGCCGAGAGAGGCAGCCGTCGTGCCCGGTGGCGTCAGGATGGAGTAGTTGGCGCCACCTGTGTTACGCAGGTCGGCGCCCCAGCTCGTGTTGCGTCGCTCACCCGAGCCGAAGAAGTAGAGGCCGCTCAACTGGAAACCCTTGCCGAGATCCCAGATGCCGTTGAACGTCGCTCGGTGCCGCTGGTCGGTGGCCGCGAGCTGGTACAGTGGACCCATGTCGGGGGCGACTGTTCCCGTGTAGGGCGTGAGGATCGTGGTGATCTTCGCCGACGGATCGAGTGTCGTAAGGTACGGCCCCGTCAGGTTGCCGATACCGCCGTCGTCCTTGAACCAGGACAGCGTATAGGTCGCGTTCGCCTGCCAGCGATTGCTGAACCGCTTGGTGACCGTGTTCTCCCAACCGTAGTAGTTCGACTTGCCGTTCATGATCTCGCCGGCAATCGGACCCCACGACGGGAACGGGAGGTGCGCCAGGTCCGTCGTCGGACCAGTCGCCGGGTAGTTGGCGCCCGTCGCCGGGTTGATCGAGCTGTTCAGGTTCTGCCGCCGCTCTTCGGCACGTCCGCCGGTCCACACGACGTTCGAATCGAGCGCCATGTTCCCTGTGAACTGATGCTGCACGCCGATCGACGCCATGTTGCTGTACGAAACCGGGTGGTCGCCGACCGGAATCTCGGATCCATTGCGGATCGACTGCGGGAAGCAGTTCGGCGAATTGAACGGCAACCCGACGATGTCGCACCGTCGAGCGACGATCTGCTCCAGGGTCGGCTTCGGTCCGCCGAACGGGTTGGTGCCGAAGTCCGCGCGGCCATTGTTCGGCAGCGTGATGTTCGCGTTCTGCGTCAGGATGTACGACTGGTGCAGGGCGTCGTCTTCGAGCTCGGTGAAGAAGAGGCCCCATCCGCCCCGGATGACGGAGCGATCATTGATCGAATAGGCGAAGCCGAGGCGCGGTGCGAAATTGTTCTTATCCGTCGGACGCTGGCCCGACAGCCACGGCAGGAATTTCACCCACTCGCCCTGCGCGCCATGATCGATGTCGTAGCGCACGCCCATGTTCAATGTCAGCTTGTTGCCGATCTTCCAGTCGTCCTGGTACCACGCCGCATAGATCTCCCGATGAACTTCGTACGACATGTTGCCGATGGTCACGTTGTAATCGCGGAAGCCCGTGTATCCGATCGCCGGATTGGCCACGGCCATCGCGTTCCAGTTCCACGTCGACGCGTCGCGCCAGTCGGGCAGCAGCTGTTCGAGGTTGGCCGGCGCGCGCGAGTTCGAGGTGAACAGGCCGTCACAGACATTGCACCACCCCTGCGCCATCGCGTACTTGATGAAATCGCCGCCCATCTTGATGTCGTGGCGTCCACCCAGCTCGAACGCCGTGGTGAAGTCGTCGCGAATCTGGTAGTTGTGCTCGCCCGTGCGCTGCGGAGTGTTGGTCGGCGAACCGATGGTATAGCCCGAGAAGGTGATCCCCGGAGCGCCCCCCTGGATTTCACGACCGGAGAACACGTCGAACAGAATCTTGTCGGTGGCAGGCGGACGGCGGCTGCCGGTCAGGCCCCAGCCGGAGACCGGTTCGAGCGTGTAGTAGTTTGACGCGAGACCGCCCTTCACTTCGTTGATGGTGTTGTTGTTCAGCACCATCGTGTAGATGCCGAAGTACTGATCGACGAAGCGGTTGTTCTCCGTCGCATTCGAGGGATTCGTGGTGTTGAGTGCGGCGACGTTCTGAACGGGCTGCAGGTTCTTGTAGTGGCTGTAGCGACCCGTTGCACGATTCTTCGGGTTGAACTGAACGTCAACCTTGGCACCACCCTGCTGGATGCTGTATTTCGCGTCCAGGTTCAGGTTGATGTTCTGTCCTGCGGCCGGGAACGGGCCATTCGGACCGCCGAAGGTGAAGGTCTGCGGGTTGCGCTCATACTCGTAATTGCCGAAGAAGTGGACGCGGTCCTTGACGATCGGTCCGCCGATCGTGCCGCTCACCTGCGTGTCCTTGTACGGCAGCACCTTCTTCTGGATGAAGTCGTCGGCGTTCCAGTTGTCGCGGCGGAAATAACTGCCGAAGGTCCCCGCAAAGGTATTGGTGCCGGACTTCGTGATGGCGTTCACCATCATGCCCATCGTCCGCCCCTGCGTCGCGTCGAAGCGGTTTGTTGTCAACTGGAACTCGGCGATCGAGTCTTTGCTGTAGCGCGGCTGGTTCTGCGCGCAGCACACCGTCAGCGTGACCGACTGGCCGTCAACCTGGGTCTGGAAGAAACCCTGACGGTCCTGCGGCACTTCGCTCGAAGAATTCGTACGCGAGCCCGCGGCCGACATTGTGAGGTCCATCCAGTTGCGACCGTTCAGAGGCAGCTGCAGCACCTGCCGCGGATCAATGTTGGTGGCGATTGTCGACGTCGTGGACTCGAGCAACGGCGCCTCGCCGGTCACCGTCACGGTTTCCTGCAGGGACGACACCTGCATGCTGAAATCAAGGCTGACGGCCCGGCCGACGAGCAGCTCGATGTCGGGCCGTGCTGCCGTGGTGAACCCGGTCAGATCCGCCGTGATCTTGTACACACCCGCGCGAACCGGCATCCGATAAATCCCGCGCTCGTCGGTGACGCTGGTGAACGTATTGCCCGAGGCTTGGTTTGTCGCGGTGACGGTGACGCCAGGGAGAACGCCGCCGGTGTTGTCCTTGATGGTGCCGCTCAGCGTGGCGTCCTGTGCGTAAGCAAGGAGCGGCAACGCGAGCAACGCGACGGTCAGACGGACCAATCGCCCGAGTTTCATCAGTGCCTCCTTCTGGTAAACCACGTGGGTCGAACGGAAGATTATATACACCCTCGCGATCGTCAGTGGCCCCCGCGTCGGTGCTTTTCCGACTACGAAAACGGATGATATAGCTCGGGCAATTATGAAAGCCATGAAGGCGTGGGTGCTGGGTGATCCGGGCCAACTGAACCTCGTAGGCAAGCCGCTGCCGGTCCCGGGTGTGGCGGAAGTGCTCGTCCGCGTCGACGCTGTGGCGATCTGCGCCACCGACCTCGAGGTGATCGCCCACGGGCCTCCCGCCGTCATCGGCGGCGAGCCGCCCTTCAACAAGAACTTCACGCCGGGTCACGAGTACATGGGCACGATCGTCGAACTCGGACCGACCGTTGACGAATTTGTCATTGGCGAGCGGGTAGCGGTCGAAATCCACGCGGGCTGCGGTCGGTGTCAGCGATGCCGCCAGGGGATGTACACCTCGTGTCTGAACTACGGCCGCAACTACGGCGAGTTCAGCAAGGGGCACCGGGCCAACGGCTTTACGACCGACGGCGGGTTTGCGCAGTACGCGGTCAATCACATCAACACGCTCGTGCGCGTTCCGCAACATCTGAGCGACGAAGTCGCCACGTTGATTGTGACAGCCGGGACCGCCACCTACGGGCTGGATGTGCTGGGAGGGCTCGTCGCAGGCGAGAGCCTCGTCGTCACCGGCGCGGGACCGATCGGGTTGTCAGCGGTCGCCGTCGGGAAGGCGCTCGGCGCAAGTCCCGTAATCCTCACCGATATTGTCGACGGCCGTCTTGCCGTGGGGACGCGCGTCGGCGCCGACGTCGTCATCAACGCGTCGCGCGAGCCGGTGGTCGACGCTGTTCGCAAGCTGACCGATGGGCGGGGCGCCGACCTGGTGTTCGAGTGCTCAGGGGCGCCGAATGCGGTCAATGAAGCCATCTACATGGTGAAGCGCGGCGGCCGAGTCTGCCTTGGCGCCTTTTCGCAGAAGCCCGCGCTCGTGGACGTCGGCCACATCGTCACCAACAACATCTATCTCTACGGCATCCGTGGCGAAGGGCAGAGCGCCGTCCGACGCGCCGCGTCGCTCATTGCGCAGAAGAAGGTCGATCCCTCTCCGCTCCACACGCATACGTTTGCGTTCGACGAGCTGCCGACCGCGATCCGCTACTTCAAAGACAAGGTCGACGGCGCCATCAAGGTGGTCGTCAAGCCGCAGGAGTTTCGAGATTGAAATCCCAAACCCCAAATCCCAAGTTCCAAACACGGGCCGCTCGTGATCGAGTTTTGGGACTTGCGTTCTTGGGTTTTGGGATTTGGGTTTTGGGATTTAACGGCGCGAATATAATCGCGCCTTAAGGGGGTTCCATGAAGGTTTCGAGAGTTGCATCGTGGGCAGCCGTTGCGCTGATCACCGCGGCCGTGTCGCTGAACGCGCAGCAGGCGGCGGCGCCAGTCGCCAATCGTCAGGCGGAGTTCGGCACGTTCCCGTCGCGCGAGTTCATCCGAACCAACATCGACAAGTTCAAGTGGAACGCGACCGAGGGCAACAAGCTGGGCGTACAGACGGCAGTGCTCGAGGGCGATCCCAGCAAGCCTGGCTTCTACTTGACGATCAACAGATTCCCGCCAAACACGATGAGCAGGCCGCATACGCACCCCGACGAGCGCCACTGTGTCGTGTTGAAGGGAACGTGGTACACCGGCGAAGGTACCAAGACATGGGAGCACGGCAAAGAAATCGGTCTGAAGCCCGGCGAGTACATGCGTCATCCCTCCGGCGGCCTCCACTATGACGGTGCTCATGAAGAGGAAGTGTGGGTCCTCATCTCCGGATACGGTCCTACTCGCGCCGATGTGCTCGATAAAGGTGAACTGTTCGGCAAGATTAAATAGCGGTGAGCGTAGAGGCGGACCGTTAGGTCCGCCTGCATAGGAGAAAGCAATGCTGAAACGAATGGCGGTTGGAACAGCTGTCGCGGCGCTCGCCGCCATGGCACTACAGGTTCAGGTCAGCGCACAGCAGCAGGGACAGGCGCAGGGTACCGGGGCACCGGCGCGCCGTGCGGTCGGTGGAACCACGGCGGGCAACGACGCCTATCCGACCGACGATCAGTGGAAGAACTCGAAGGAGGCGCAGGCGCTCGTCGCGAAAGCGAAGGCGGCAGCCGGCAACGACGCCAAACTGCAGGCGCGCTTCGAGAAGGCGTGCACGGTGCTCGGCCCGCAGCGGCCAGCCGTGCTTCGTCAGAACGCCGGGCTTCCCCCCGAGCCACAGCGCCAGGTCGACATCGTCAAGCTGTTCGACAACTTCTATTTCTTCGGCTTCAACACGGTGGGCGCGTGGGCGGTCACCACGAATCAGGGGATCATCCTCATTGACTCGCTCAACACCGTTGACGAGGCCGAAAAGATCATCGAGCCCGCGCTCGTCAAAGCCGGTCTCAAGCCGGCGGACGTGAAATACATCATCGTGGGCCATGGGCACTTCGATCACTTTGGCGGCGCGCCGTACTTCCAGCAGAAATACGGCTCGAAGGTCGTCATGAGCAAGCTCGATTGGGACATGATCGAGCGGCCGAATCCCAATGCGCGCGGTCCACAGGCGAACCGCCCGCTGCCGAAGCGCGACGTCGAAGTCGTCAGCGACAACCAGAAGGTGACGCTGGGTGACGAGACCATCACGCTGCGCATCACGCCGGGGCACACGCCGGGCACGCTTGCCTACTACATTCCCGTGAAGGATCACGGCAAGCAGATCGAGATCCTCATGCTGTCGGGCGCGAACATCACGCCGGACCGCGCCTCGCTCGACGCCTTCAAGAAAGCGCTCGATTACGCGAAGCAGCAGAAGGCGCAGGCGCTCATCAACGGCCACCCTGGCCTATTCGGCGATGAAATTGGCTGGATGGAACAGGTGCGCAGCAATCCGAACGGCCCGAACCCGTTCGTGCTGACGACCGACGAGTTCACGAAGTTCGCCGACATCATGAAGGACTGTGCCGAAGCACGGCTCGTCGCCATGGACTACAAAGGGACGAATTAGCAGTGTAGGCCGGGTCCTTTCGGACCCGGCTTTTCAGTCACAGCCGCATCTATTTGGCCAGCGGATCCGGGCGAAGCTGGATGTGCATCGCCATCGGCGTCTGACCCTTACCCGTTTCCATGTGGAACGGCGTGCGCGTACTCGTCGTCACCCACAGCCCGCGTCCTTTCCATCCGCCATTCGGGTTGTCGATGCGTCCGTCGATGCCTTTCGAGTACATCCCCATCGGATACGGCACACGGATAGTGACCCACTTGCCGTCCTTCAGTGCGAGGTAGCCGTCGGATTCGTTGCCGGTCGCAATCGGCGTGTTGTCGCCGAGGCCGAACGTGTTCCGCTGATCGACCCACGCGAAATAGCTGCCTTCGGCGCTCCCTGACTGCTTCAGGTTCTTGAACTGCGGCAGCGGCTGGGCGTAGAACGTCCATCCTTCATCGCAGTGGCGGCCGGTCGCCTTCGGTCCGTTGAGCGGCCCTTTGCACTTCCGGCGATCGAAGCTCGCCAGATGGCCGCTGCCGAGCGCCACCCAGGCGACGCCGTTCCGGTCGACATCCATGCCGCGGGCGGCGTATCCCTTGTCGGCAGGCACCTCAAATCGTTCGGCGAGCGACGTCTCGGTCGGGTTCGGTCCTGGAGTCAACCTGATGATCGCGCCCGGATATCCGTTGACCGATCCCCAGATCGATCCATCCGGCGCCGGGTTCACGCTATAGAGCTCATCGCCAATCAGCTTGTCTTTCGTGGGATCGATCGGATCTTTCACGCCGACATACGCGTCGCGCTTGCCGTTGCCGTTGGTGTCGAGGACGAGCCCCGTCCACCCCTGCGACTTCTGGGCGTCCTGCGTTTGATCCCACATCTTCGTATTCAGCCAGCCGAAGATCGAGTGGCCCATGCCGAGGTCGTTGAACCACAAGGTGTTGTTCGCATCTTCCGCGAACATCAGGTGATGGGCGTGGAAGCACAGGTCGATGTACGACAGCTTCTTCGTCTTCGGGTCGTACATCGCCGCCTGCCGCACGGCCTCGTTCATCGGGAATCGCTTTGCGGACGGGTGGCTCGAACCGGCCCTGCACCACGCCGGCGTTGCCGGTGGACGGATGCGCGCGGTCATCCAGAGGCGGCCCTGTCCGTCGAACATCGCGTTGTGGACGTCGCTCCGGCTCGTCCAGATCGCGTCGTCGCCCCAGTACGTCGACGACTTCAGGTTCGGCCCAGACGCCCGCGGCGTTTTCGGATCCTGCGGCGGCACGTTGAGCACGGACGTCTTCGACGTGGCCGGATCGAGCACCGGGTTGTTGTCCGTGCTCATTTCAGGCGCGCCGAAGACGAGCCCGTTCGCGTTGACGGTCGGATTGCGCCGATCGGTGACCGCGAGATCGTGAAGATATGTCTTCGCGTCACCCCAGTTCCATTCCGTGATGACGATGTTCCGCTCGACGTCTTGCGGACGCGGCGGCGCCGGCGGCAGCTCGCCGGCGGCAATCCGATCCGTCCAGTCGGCGAACATCGCGGTCGTGCGCTGCATGCCCATGAAGCTGAACATCTTCACCATGTCGGCGCCGGCCTGGCCCGACTGGATGCGCCGCAGCCACGCGTCGCGGCTGTTTGCGAAGGTGCCGAGCTCCTTCGGAATCTCGCGCGTCGCCTTGTCGCCGAGCTGATGACACGTCATGCAGCTTCCGAAGATGTCGCCCGTCTTCATCAGCGCAAGGAAATGATCCTGGCTCTTGATGTTTGCGGTGAAGTTGCTGGCGCCCCCCTTCCCGGGAAATTCGCTCGTATCCGGCACGTTGAGCAATGACATCCAGTACGCCGCCGGGTAGTACTGCGCGGCGGCTTTGGGGTTCGGCGCGACGACGGCGGTGAGATTGAGTGCCTTGCCTGGCGCCGCCTTCACCTTCGGCGAGTCGACGAGCCCGTAGCCGCGCACCCAGACGTCGTAGTTCGCCTTCGGCAGATCGGGAACGAGGTAACGGCCGCGGTCGTCGGTCACGACGATTCTGGCAAAGCGCGTCGGCAGCTCGCGCGTTTCGGCGATGACCCACACGCCGGCTTCTGGCCCCTTCGCGCTCGTCACGACGCCGCCGATGTCGTCGGCGTCCACGGCGACGGCGTTGCCACCCTGCTGCGCCGCGAGAACGGCGGCGGCAATCGAGATCACCGCGACACCGATCGCAAATCGAACTCTCATCTTCTGTTCTCCGTTGGCACTTTGCTTTGAGCAATCGGCATTTTAATGAAAAATACGAGTCCATGAAGACACAGCAGATTTCGCGACGCGGCATGGTGAAGGCGATCGGCGCGGTGGCAGGCGCAGCGCTTGCCGGCGACTCGCTCCTCGCGCAGCGGGCGTCGCCGCCGACGGTGATCTCGAATCCTCCCCGCGATTTCAGTCAGCCGACGACGTATTTCACTGATCCGGACATTCTCACCGTTGACCCGTCATTCGACGGCCTCACCGTTCCGGTGAACTCCATCAAGCGGCTCTGGACTGGCGGGTTGTGGCTCGAGGGTCCGGCGTGGAGCAGCGTCGGACGCTTCCTCGTGTTCAGCGACATCGGCAACAACGTGCAGATGCGCTGGCTCGAAGAGACCGCTGGCGTATCCGTGTTCCGCAACCCATCGAACAACAGCAACGGCAACACGTTTGACTACCAGGGACGTCAGATCTCGTGCGAGCATCTGACGCGCCGCGTTGTCCGCTACGAGCACGACGGGACGATCACGATCCTCGCCGACAAGTACAACGGCAAGCGGCTCAACTCGCCCAACGACGTGGTCGCGCATCCCGACGGCAGCATCTGGTTTACGGATCCGCCCTACGGCGGGCAGCTGTTCGAAGGGCAACCGGACGCGGCGGGCACCGGCCTCAATCAGGCAGGCCACGTCAACCCGCGCATCGGCATTCCGCCGGATCTGGGCACGTTCCACCGTGAGTTGCCGACAGGCGTCTATCGCATCGATCCGAGTGGCCGTGTCGATCTGCTGGCGGATGAAGGCGTGTTGCCGGATCCGAACGGGCTCGCGTTCTCACCCGATCAGAAGAAGCTCTACGTTGTCAGCTTCGCGAAATTCCCCGGCGACACCGGGCGAGGCGGCGATCGCAGCGTCTACGTGTTCGACGTCGGCGCCAACAATCGGCTGGGCATGCCGAAGCTGTTCAGCGATTTCATGATCGACGGCATTAAGTGCGCCCCTGACGGTATTCGCGTCGACGTGGACGGCAATTTGTGGGCGGGCAGCAATGCAGGACGCGAGCTCGGGTACAGCGGCGTCACCGTCTGGAATCCGGCTGGAAAACTCATCGGACGCATCCGCCTGCCGGAAGTCTGCGCGAACATCACCTTCGGAGGCCCGAAGCGCAATCGGCTCTTCATGTGCGCGAGCCAGTCGCTGTACGCGGTGTATCTGAATATTCAGGGCGCTGCTCCGTCGTAAATCCCAAAGCCCAAATCCCAAAACCCAAATCCCAACGGGCCGCAGAGACTCGGAGACACAGAGAAAGAATTTTTCCTCTGAGTCTCTGCGCCTCTGTGGCTAGTGATCGTGATTTTGATTTGGGGTTTTGGGATTTGGGCTTTGGGATTTGGGCTTTGGGATTTACTTAGAATCGAAAATTCGCCCCGATCTGCACACGCCGCGCCTGCGATGCGGCCGTTGGCTGCCCGAACAGCCTCGAAGTCATCGTCCCTGCGTAGCTCGTGAAGTTGACGCGATTGAGAACGTTTTCCGCCTGGGCAAAAAACTCGAGCGTGAATTTGCCCTGTGGCGCACCGCCGCCACCGCCTCTGTCACCGCGCGGCCTGCCGCCGCCCTGCTGCGCGAGCGACGCCGCAGTGCTGCCAGATCCCGAAGCGACGTTTGAGGGGGGAAATCCGAAGACGAACGCGCGGCCAAAGCGCATGCTCAAGTCGCCCCATCGCGCGGCGCCGCGCGCGCTGTTGCGGCCGATCATCCGACCCGCCGCATCAAGAGGCCGGTCGTTGATGACCAGATCGTGATTGTCGTCGCGACCTGTGGTGATGTTGTACGGCGCGCCCGACTGGTATACGAGACCGTTCACGGCGAGACGGAAGCCCCTAAGCGGCGGAAGGAAGATGTTCGTCTGCAGACGATGCCGGATGTCTTGCAACGACGGTCCCCATTCCGCATCCGGGTTGTAGCTGTCGACGGGCAGTTGCGTTGGGTTGTCCGCGTGATTTCGAAATCGCGCCAGCGTGTAGTTCATGCCGACGTTCATCTGCCGGCGCGGAACGGCGTACCCGACATTCACCGACAGGCTGTCGCGCGCCGATTTTCCCGTCGATTCGAACTGCGTGATGCTGCCAATCGCCGGCTCGGGTCGAAGACCTGTGACGGGATCGGGCGTATTGATGTCGCGGGACCGCATCTGGTTTCGCCCGCGCAGCAATTGATAGCTGACCATCGTCCGCAGGTTTGCGCCGATCGGACGCTCGATGCTCGCCGACGCCTGATGCACGTGCGGCATTTGGAGATTCGGGCTCTCCTGGATGCGGCCACCCGGCTGGACGACTGGTACGCCGCCGAGCGCGTCGCGGCACGACGCGTCGGCTGACAGCGCAAACGGATCCGGATAGCCCGGGCAGTTGACGCGAAGATCGCGCTGCGCGATGCCGTTGACCCGAAGCGTCTGGTCGTAGAGGTTCGAATCGTACCAGTCGTAGAACAGACCGTACCCACCGCGGATGATCGTCTTGCTGCTTCGCGGGCTGTAGGTGAGTCCGAGCCGAGGCATCAGATTCAGCTTGTCGGCGATCAGCGACTGCATCTCCTGCCGGATGCCGACGCTGATCGTCAGCGTTCGAGTCGTGCGGATGTCGTCCTGCCAGTACACCGCCGCTTGGTACGCGGTGAACGAGGTGTGAACCTCTCCGCTCCGCTGCGTGAACTGGAGCGGCGTTCCGGCGCGATAGGCGTCGAGGCTGCTGAAAGTGAATGTGCCGGCGGCGTTCCGCGCGTCGAAGTACCGGTAGCGGCCTCCGAAGAGGTCGATGCCGACGCGCGTGGCGTGTTTGCGTCCGATCGTGAAGTCGAGATTGTCTTCGATGTTGAACGTGCGCTGGTTCGATTGTGTATTGATTCCCGAGCCGCCGGCGTTGAAGGCGTCGAGGACGTTGACCGATGGCGCACTCGACACCGAGATCTGGTTGTTCCAGGTGTCGCGCATCTCGACGTGGAATTCGTTGAGCGTCGATCGTCCGAAGAGTCCCTGAACCTGCATCCGCAGCTGGCCGTTTCCGTTCTCCCGGTTGTTCGCCCGCTCAGGCAGGTTGAAGCCGCCGACGCCGCCGTTGCGCACCATGTTCTGCTGCCGCTGGTACTCGACGCGAAGCGTCTGCATGTCCGTGAGTGCGTGCTCGATGCCGATGGTCCCGAAGGTGTTGTGGGATGGGCTCGAGACGAAGCCGAGGAGCGGACCGCCGTCCGGCGTCAGCGCGTAGATGTTGGCGGCGGTGTTGGATTCGTTGCGCTCGAGATTCAGCCGCAGCGATGTCTTGCGCGCGACGATCGGCCCGCGCATGCCGCCGCCGATCCGCGCGATGTTCTGCGGCGTCTTCGTGGCGGCGAATGCGTCGCGGGCATTGAAGATGTCGTTCCGAATGTTTGCGTTGAGGTTTCCGTTCCAGGCTTGCACGTTTGGCCGGGTGATGATTTCGACCTGCACGCGGCCGGCATCGTGGTTGTCGGCCGCGAACGAGTTGGTGCGGAATCGGATCTGGCGGATGTCCTCGCGATTCGGAAGGCGCCCGCCGGTGAAACCGTTGACGCGAAACACCGCGCCAACGCCACCCGCCATCTGTTCGAGCAGGGCCTGGAGCTCGTCGGGGTCGTCAGGCAGCTGTTCGATGACGGCCTCGTCGAGCACCTTCGTCGTCTCTGCGCTTCCCGTCTCCTGCGTGACAGCCGTGTCGTCGACGACCACCTGCTCCTGAAACCCTTCGATCTTCAACGTCACGGTCTGGTTGTTCCCGCCGCGCCGGATTGTCAACGGCGCCGCGTAGGTCGCGAACCCCTGCGCATCCACGCGCAGTTGCACGTTTCCGATCGGCAGCGACGGAACGACGGCGATCCCGCGTTCGTCCGCGGTGGCGTTGACCGGTGCGCCGGCCGGCGGTGTCACGGTGATGTGCGCCGACGGAATTCCGGCACCCGTCTCGTCGAGGACGACGACGCGCAGTTGCGCTGGAACGTTCGCCGGCGGTGGTGCCTGCGCGAGGACCGGAACGGCGACAGATAGCGCGGCGAGAAGCAGCGCGGCGCGGATCATTGCGTGAACGTATCGGCCTTGAAGTTCGGGTTGACCTTGAAACTCTTGATCTTCAGTTCTTCCTGCGTGATTCCTTCGGTTCCGCGCGTGATGAGATGCGGGAGCTTGATGCCGCTCACGGTCTTGTACTCACCCATGTGCAGCTCGAGCGTCGCTTCTCCCTGGGCGGGAGTCGGCGCCGGGGATGCAGCCCGTGCGCCGCGCCGCCGGATGTCGCCACCGCGTGACGGCTGACCGGACCACGTGATCATCAACGGCAGGTGTGTGGACGGATCGAGAAAGAGACGTGTCGGCACACCGTTCGCCGGTCTCACCTCGAGAACGTCGGCGGTCCCTTCCGGCGCCTGCGCGGTGCCGATCCACGCGACCGGTCCGTCGGTGCCGAGCAGCCACACAAGCGCGAGACGTGCGAGCTCCGCCTGCCGCACGCGACGCAGCTGATCTTTCAGCCGGTCGTCGGCGGCGCCAGCGTCCTGCTGGCCCGCGCCGGCGTTCTGCCCCTGGTCACGTCTACCGCCGAAGCCGCCACCACGAAAGCCTCCACCACCGCCGCGATCTCCGCCTCCACGGCCGCCGCGACCGAAGCCGCCACCCCCGGGAAAGCCACCGCCTCCGGTCAATCCGCCGCTTGATTGATCTGCCACCTGATCGCCGTTGAGAATTTCGGAGCGCTCGACGTTGGCGCCGGCGAATCCAGTGATTTCATCCCTTCGGTACTTGTCGGGCAGCTCGATGAAGACATCGAAGTCACCGTCGATGACCTGATCGGGCCCTGTCGAGCGAAGGAAGGTTCCAGAGACCTGAAGCCGTTTGATGGCTGCGAGCTTATCGTCGCCGCCAAGCGCCTTGCGTGCTTCGGCCAGCAGCATGCCGCCCTTGGCAGCATCCTGCGCGTGGACCGACTGCCCTGGCGGGAACAGCGTGAGAAGGGCAATTGCCGAAAGCGCCCTCGAAGACGCCCTGAGGCGGAACATGTCTGACATTACTCTCATGAGAGTCCCGCTGTTTACGACGGTAGTGTAGGGGGCGGGTCTTACGACCCGCCCCTACGACCTGCCCCTACACCACTCATTGGAAGAGTCCGATCCGCACCGATCGGCCCATTTCGTAGTAGCCGCGCGGACTCGGATGGATCCCGTCGCCGCAGTTGAACGCCGGAAGCAGGAGGTCGGTGTTCTTCGGATCCTGCACGACGTTGTCGAAGTCAATGACGCCATCGAAAAGCGCCTTGGTGCGAATCCACTGATTCACCTCGTGCCGGACTTGCGTCTTTGCCGGGTCCCACCCCGTGTTGTTCGGTTCTGGAGGACGGTTGTGGCGCGGGATGATCGTGACGCCGATCGTCTTCAAACCACGGGCCTTCGCGCGCCTGGCCAGCTCCTGCATTCCGGCGATGACTTGCGAGGTAGACGCACCGCGGCGGATATCGTTGGTGCCCATGAACAGAATCATGTGCGACACCCCGTGGTGGGCCAGCACGTCCCGTTCGACGCGCTCGAGGCCGGGAGGGCTGTCGGGCGGCGGTTGAAGGTTCTCGCGCGTGATCGTGTTCCCTCCGATCCCCTCATTGACGACCGCCTTGTGGGCTGCATGGTTTCCACGACCCGCTGCATCGAAAGCCAGACGAACGGCGAGCAAATCCTCCCATCGATCGTGCGCATCGACGGTCGAGCAGGTGCCGTCGGTGATGGAATCACCGAACGCCACAATCGATCCAGTCGCAGCGGAAGAAGACACATCGATTGCTTTCAGCCAGAACATCGAAGTTGTCATGCGCGTAAAAGGCTTCGCGCTTTCATCCGCCGCCACGTCACCGGTGCCGTTCGCCGCGAGGTAAGACGTCACTTGTGCGCCGCCATGCTGACTGGGTCGCACGCCGTCGCCCGGAATGTGCAGGCTCACCGCCAGGTCTTGCTGCGCCAATACATTCATCGCCACTGGATCGCTGATCACGCTGCCGCCGGCCGGAATCGTCACGCCTGCGGACTTGTTGAAGGAGATCGGTCGATTCGACCCTGCCGCAACCACAGCCCCCTGAATGCGTGGTCCGACGTACGCCTTCCCGATCACAAGGGGCGAGGTCCCGAACGTGTTGTCGAGTCGAATGCGGACGGCCTGGCCCGAAATGGTTACCCTGGCGATCATCCGCACCGTGGCGTTCGACACCACGTCCATGCCGAGTCCGCTCTGGGAGGTTCCCCACGCGGTAATCCATCGTTCGGATGCGGGCGCCGGTTGTTGCGCCGGAGTCGCGGAGTCGACAAGTAACGCGAGGCCCGCGACCAACCCGATTCTGGATAGAACAGACGCGGTCGTCATGCGGCCGAGTCTACGCCAGGTCGCCCTGATCACCTCCAACGCCCAAATTCCAATTCCAAAGCCTTGTTGGACGTTGGAAGTTGGCAATTGGGAGTTCGTTTGTCCCATAATCTCGCCCGGCAAGAGGACTCAGTGATGCCGACCCGGTTCAGAAGCGCGCTGATTATTGTCGTTGCTGCTGTCGCGGTCGCCGGCGCGGTCTGGGCGCAGGTACGGTCTACGTCACGTCAGAGCGACGCTTACCAGCCAGCACGCACCGCCGATGGCAAACCCGATCTCAGCGGCGTGTGGCAAGCCCTCAACACCGCGAACTACGACATTCAGTCTCACCCCGCCCGACCGGCATTGGCGTTGATTCCAGCGCCACCCCGCACTGGCGTCGCCGGACTCGTTCGCGCAACGCCAAGCGACCTTCCGGCGCCCGCGGTGCGTGGCCTCGGGGCTGTCGGCGGTGTGCCCGCAGGCGAGGGCGTCGTCGACGGCGACGAGATCCCGTATCAGCCGTGGGCGGCCGCGAAGAAGAAAGAGAACTTCGAGCACTGGCTCGAGCGCGATCCGGAGATCAAATGCTTCATGCCCGGTGTTCCGCGCGCGACGTACATGCCGTATCCCTTTCAGATCCTGCAAAGCACCGACAACATCCTCATCGCGTATGAATTCGCGGGGACGACGCGAACCATTCACATGAACAAGGTCGGGAACAACCCGAGCGCGTCGTGGATGGGCTTGTCACGCGGCCGCTGGGAAGGCGACACGCTCGTCGTCGACGTCACCGATTTCAACGATCAGACCTGGTTCGACCGGGCCGGCAACTTCCATAGTGACGCGCTGCACATCGTGGAGCGGTACACGGCCGTGAGTCCATACCATCTGATGTACGAAGTCACCGTTGAAGATCCGAAAGTGTTTACGCGGCCGTGGAAGATGCGGATGCCGCTCTATCGGCGTGCCGAGAAAGACAAACGCATTCTGGAATACAAATGCGTGGAGTTTGTCGAAGAGGCGATGTACGGCCAGCTTGGCATCGTCGACCCGGCAACCGGACATGTGAACAGGTAGAGGCGGACCTTCAGGTCCGCCTGAAACAAGAAGTGACGGAGATCTGAGATGAGATACCGATCCGTCGCGGTGGCTCTGACGCTGGCGGCCGGCGCGGGGATTGCGGCGTTCGCGCTCGCCTCGGCGGCGCGGAATTCGACGGCCGCGACCGCATCGGAAACGCACAGCTATACCGCTCTGCGTACCGCGTGGGGCGATCCGGATTTTCAGGGAGTCTGGAGATACGAGGCGGTGATTGCGCTCGAAAGACCCGCCCGGTTTGCCGGACGCGAATTTCTGACCGACGCGGAAATCGCTCAGGCCGAGCAAACGGAAAAAGATCAGGAAGCCAAGCGGCTCGCTGGTGTCGAAGGTGAAGCGGTCGGGCGCCAATCCGTCGCCGCGTCACCGATTCGCGGCAACGAGTACAACAGCTTCTGGCAGGACCACGGAAGACCGCGCAAGGTGTACAAGCAGACATCGTTGATTACGGATCCGCGCGACGGGCGAATTCCGTACACGCCTGACGCGCAGAAAGCAGACGCGCGTGCGGCGGCGCGTTACGGCGTAGGACCCTATGAGTCCTATCTGGATCCCGACACTGGCGAACGCTGCCTCACCGATGGCGTCACCGGAATGATGTGGCAAGGCCCGAACGGCGGCCACAATCAGATCGTGCAGAGTCCCGGATACGTGACGATTCTTCACGAGGAGTACCGCGATCGCCGCATCATCCCCGTCGACGGGCGTCCACACGGCAAGATCCGTCAGTGGTTCGGCGACTCGGTCGGGCACTGGGCGGGCGACACGCTGGTCGTCGACACCACGAATTTCGTCGACAAGACCAATTACGAGTGGGCGAGCATCTGGACGAGGCCGTCCGAAACGCTGCACCTCGTGGAGCGGTTCAAGAGGACCGACGCGGACACACTCGAATACACGATCACGGTCGAAGATCCGCAGACGTTTGTGAAGGCGTGGACCGCAGTGATTCCCATTTCGAAAATTCCGGACGGCACGCAGATATACGAGTACGCCTGTCACGAGGGTAATTACGCGATGCCGAATCTCCTGAGCGGCGCTCGCGCCAACGCGGTGAAGAGCGCAGCACGAAAGTGAAAGAGGATCTGATGCGCAAGAACGTGGCCGTTCTGTTTGCCGGCCTTGCCATCGTTATCGCCGCAATGCCGGTACGGGCTCATCACGCGTTTGCGGCGGAATTCGATGCCAAAAGGCCCATCAAACTGCAGGGGACCGTCGCGAAAATGGAATGGATCAATCCCCACACCTGGATCCACATCGACGTGAAGAGGCCGAACGGCAAGGTGGAGCGCTGGATGATCGAAGGCGGTCCGCCGAATGCGCTCTACAGGCGGGGATTTACACGAGACTCGCTCCCGATTGGCATCGAAATCGTCGTCGAAGGGTTTCAGGCCAAAGATGGCTCGATGAGGGGCAACGGGAGAGACCTCACGTTTCCGAACGGGCGGAAGCTGTTTCTCGGCTCGTCAGGCACCGGTGCGCCTCTGGACGCTAAAGACGGCAAGGATCGATAACTGAAGACGTACGACGCCATCGTTGTCGGTACCGGAAGCATGGGTAGCGCGACGGCGTATGAGTTTGCCAAACGCGGACGGCGCGTGCTGGCTCTCGATCAATTCGACGTGCCCAACGTAGTTGGCGCGTATGTGGGCGTAACCCGGATTATCCGTCTCGCTTACGCAGAGCACCCCAAATATGTCCCGCTGCTGCGTCGATCGTACGAGCTGTGGAGGGATTTACAGAAGGTCGCGAACGAACAATTGCTCTTCATCACTGGCGGCATTGACGCAGGTCACGAATGCAGCGACACGATTAGGGGATCGCTGACGTCGTGCCGCGAACATGCGCTTCCGCACGAATTGATGTCCGGCGT
>Ga0114129_10003245_pt1 | contig 22829 bp, 11 predicted proteins | sample RhiMetdeltSRZDD1_FD_80071 | JGI IMG/M metagenome (GOLD analysis project Ga0114129, IMG submission 80071) | Populus rhizosphere microbial communities from Tennessee, USA - Rhizosphere MetaG P. deltoides SRZDD1 (version 2) (version 2) | ecosystem: Host-associated > Plants > Roots > Rhizosphere >... | reverse complement strand
CTTTAGCCAAAGCAGCTGCTTCGGCCAAAAACTGGTTAACCTGGTCGGCTTCCGGACTGGCCGAACCTTCAAAATCTGTACTTGTGCCTGTGTATTTGCGCCAGGTGGCCTCGTACAGTAACACCCGTGCTTTAAAAGCCTCAGCGGCCCATTTGCTTACATGACCTTTGTCGGCTGTAGCAATAGCCTGTTCATTCGGAAGACCGGCGATCGCATCGGTTAAATCGGCAAGGATCTGGTCAACTACCTGGTAACGACTGTTACGCGATCCCATTAGTTCAGGCGACTCAGTGTCGGGCACCGTTGTTATGAGTGGAACGCCTCCGAAACGTTTCAACAAAAAGAAATAATGCCAGGCCCTGAAAAATTTTGCTGCGGCTACATATTGCTTTATCTCGGCTTTCTTACCAGCATATTCATCGGCCTTTTTCAGAATTATATTGATGCTACGGATATACGTATAGGTATTATCCCAATAAAGATCTGTTACAGGCGTATTCACCGAACCACGGCCATAATTCACCTGCGAACCGGTGGTAATGTTAGATGAAAGGTCTGAACCAAAGTCCATAAAATCATATATGTTGCTTCCGTTAACCTGCTCCCAGCTTATTATATTCTCATAAAAATCGTTGGTAGCATATTTGAACTGTTCGGGAGTGTTAAAATAGGATGATTCACTCAGCCTGTCCAAAGGCTTCAGCTCAAGAAAATTTCTCCTGCATGAAACGGTGCATAGGATCATTGCACCGATGGCTGCCGGAATAATTATGTTTTTCATTTATAATATTTTTTGACTGATCAGATATTAAATTTTATAAACCGAGATTTACGCCAAACGACCAGGTTCTCATAAACGGATAACCGCTTAATTGAGAATCTAAACCCTGCTCGGGATCGAATCCGTCTTTAATAGAGGTAATTTCAAATAAATCGTTGCCTGAAAAATATATCCTTGCTCTATCGAGTTTCGCTTTTGCAGTTATCGATTTAGGCAAAGTATATCCTATAATTAACGACTTCATGCGAACATACCGGTTGTTCTGCAGCATAAAGTCATTGTGCAGATAATTCCACTGAGCACGATACTTATTCACGGTAAGTCTTGGATACGGTGCACTCTTGTTTTCGGTTGTCCATGTTTTACCAAGGAAAGAAGTGTTTGAATTGGTATACAACGCCCAGAACGGATATGCCAATGAACCCGTGCGTTCAATATATTGTTGGCCTACTCCCTGCAGAAAAGTGGTGAAGTCGATCCCTTTCCACGAAGCGCCGAGCGTAAGTCCGAACGTATAATGCGGTGCTGCATCGCCCATATATTTCACGTCGCCTTTGTCGCCATTGCCTATGTCGCCGGTAGCACTGATATAACCATTTTTATCGAGATCGAGCTTTCTAATATCGCCGGGACGCAAACTCTGGGTAGGATCGTATTGAGAAGGCGCTTCACCCTGTGCAACCGAAACATATTTATTGTAATAAGCGTCAACAGCCGCCTGATCTCTAAAAAAGCCTTTAGTGACATACATAAAATACGAGTTCAGCGGATAATCTTCAATAGCAAAAACTTTTCCTGCATTCCACGCAGCGGCGCCATCTAATGATATCAGTTTGTTGCGGCTGTCGCTTACATTAACAGATACATTATAAGAAAACCCGCCAATTCTATCACGCCATCCCACCAACGCTTCCCAGCCGTTGACATCTAAAATGCCACTGTTCGTTTGGGGTGATGGCGCTCCCAATACTGATGGATAATGAACATTAACCAACATTCCATCATTTCTTTTTTTGTAATAATCGAATCTGGCAGTTAACCGGTTTTTCAGCATAACCATATCAAAGCCCAGGTTCATCATATGCACACGCTCCCAGGTGCGATCAGAAGTGGTGAGACCGTTGCGGCTTAACCTGGCGGTAGATTGCGAAGCTGCAGTACTACCAAAAACGGTGCTGCCGGGAATAATGTCAGAAATATAATCGTAGTCGCCGATATTAACATTGTTTCCCATTACACCATAACCGGCGCGGATCTTCAGGTAATTGAGTGTCGTTAAATCCAATGCTTTTATAAAGTCTTCATTGGTTAATATCCATCCTGCAGAAACATCATAGAAATTTGACCATTTATGGCCTGGTGCAAAACGGGAGGAACCATCGCGACGGCCCAGCATCTCTAACAGGTATTTTTCTTTATAAGAATAATTCAACCTGCTGATATAGGAAAATAAGCCCCATTGATTATGGCCGCCCTTTCCTTCAACATAATCGGTAGGCGCCGCGTTAAGATCATACACTCCATCACTCGATATATTAGTACGATAGGCGTATAATCCTTTAAAGTCGTTTTTTTCTGCATTCACACCGGCCATCGCAGTAATACGATGATCACCTATTAATTTGGTATAACGCAATAAACCCGAATAGTTCTGGTAATAAGTATTGTCTGATGCAGCCCTGATGTCTGACTCGGGATTAATACTTTCCGATGCCAGGGTGCCATCCCATTGGTACAAGGGAACGGTAAGATGGTAATTATCCATTCTGTACTGGTTCGATTGAAGAGAGGCAGTGCCTTCGAGCTCCAGGCCTTTCAATAACTCAGCCGTACCTTTTATATCAATTCTTATTAAATCATTTGCTTTAATATCTCTTCCTCCATCGGTAGTGGCTGCCGTGGAATTTCTGTTACCGGCAATATTGAAATTAGCATACCATTGACCGTAAGGATTTTTAGCCGGGAAAAAGGGAGGGTCTTCTGCAATTAAATCAAAGCGCAAACCGCTTGAAGGTGCAGATGTTACATCTTTTTGATACGTAACGCCGGTTTGCAGCTTTATTCCTTCAGCAATGCGGTAATCGTAATTAAAACGCAGGTTGTATTGTTTTCTGCCATCATACGCGGTTGCCAAAGGCGCCTGATTATCGGCATATGCTGCCGACAGGCGATACGAGGTTTTATCTGATGAACCGGACAAACTGAGTGTATGCTGCTGCGAAAGGCGGTGTGCAAATATTTCATCGAACCGGTTTGCATTACCAATAAAAATGTCGCCCCATTTTGAAGTGGAATAGATGCCTTCAATTCCCTGTTGCATTTTTTGCAGATTGCTGAGCGATTGCCAGCCCCAGTAGTCGGGCACAGTTTCTTCTTTGTTAGCTTCGATCCACATCGTGGCATATTGCTGCATCGAAGGCGAAGGTGTTTTAATACCTATGGTATTGAAACGGGCATTGAAACTATAATCCATTTTCATTTTGCCTTTACCACGTTTGGTAGTTATCAGAATAACACCATTGGCTGCTCTGGACCCAAAAATGGCGGCCATACCATCTTTTAAAACACTCACAGATTCTATATCATCGGGGTTCATGGTAAAAAAAGCATTGGCGCTTGCAACAGGTACGCCATCAATAACTATAAGCGGAGAGCCTCCATTTACAGAGGTTACGCCGCGTATCTGAAGGTTAATGTCTTCATTGCCGGGGCGTGAAGAGGTTCTTGTTATCACCAGGCCGGGTGTTTGCCCCTGCAAAGCCAAAGCCGGATTGGTTACCGCTCTGCTTTCAAACGTTTTGCTATTGATCGGTTCCAGTGCGCCGGTAAGGGTTGCTCTTTTGGAACTGCCATAACCAACCACTACTACATCGTCCATAGGAGCCGGCGTGGGAGCTATTTTTATAACGAGATCAGTTTGATCGCCAACCGGAACCTGTTTGTTGTCGAAGCCCACATAAGAAATAATAAGTATGGCTTTTGAACTTTCAACCATTATTACAAATGAACCATCGGCTTTTGTAATGGCACTATTGAGAGTTCCTTTTTCATTTACATTGGCGCCTGCCAAAGGTGCACCTGCATCTGTATAAATTTTACCGGTAATCTTTATTGGCGGAACAATAACCTGATCGGGTTTTTCAACAGGAGGAGGAGGCGGAGGTGCAATTTCCTTTTCTTTTATTACAATTATATTGTTGTCGAGAATGGTGTAAGAAAGCGGCCGGTCTTTTAAACAAGCATCCAGCACCTGCTGAACCGATGCTTTGTTTACATTTACGTTTACCTTTCCGGTTTTTTGCAATAATACTTCCCTGTATACAAACGTATACCCGGTTTGCTTTTTAATTTCCTTTAAAACATGTTTTACGGAAATGTTTTCACCCGAAAGCGTGACTTTTTGTGAATACACGCCGGCAGTAACATTCAGGCAGGCGATCAGTAAAAAAAATGACAAATAATTCGTCAAGAGCAGGGTTTTTCGCTCAACCTTCATTTTCCAACAAAGGTTAAAGCAAGCAGTTAAATACATAAATTAGGTTTTTACCTCCGGCAAATTTGCCGGGGGCTGTTTAGGTTAAACAATAAGGAATCAGATTCTTACATCGGAATGTGCCTGTAACACTTGTTTTTTGACACACCACGATTTGGTTGGCCCTGGCTTCGCCAGGACCAACCGGTTTTCATAGGGATCAGTTTACTGGCGCAACACCAGTTATATTATTGTTAAGCGTTGGAATAAGAACAATACTTCAATCGCCGAAGGTTTGACGTAGGCGCAACCGCAAGTGAGTAAAGTTTTTTGAAGTTGATGCCGGTAGTATCGAAACCGGCTCTGATAAATCGGATACACTTTTGCAAGTGGTAATGATGGTCTCAAATAGGGTATGCATATATTAGGTGTTAAAGTGACAATCGTTGGGCCATTTTATAAGTCAGGTGAAAACGCAGGAAGGGGTAAAGAAATTATAAATATTTTACAGATGATCCATACCTGTAAACGCACTGCTTAACAAAATGAATTTGTTAAGCATGCATGTTATCGTTATAAAAAAACAACCCTGTTCCCATACAGGGAACAGGGTTATGCTTAATTATTTAAGCACTTTTATTGCAGAATTATTATTTTAGTAACATACACCTCATTCATCTTTACCAAATAAATTCCATTCTTTAGCTTTTTATCCAACTGCACTTCAATATTTCCGCTTTTGTTTGATACCAGTTTTTTAAATACCAGTTTACCCCACATATCAGTTATGCCTACCACTAATTCCTGATTAACCAGGTAAGCAGGTGTTTTGATATTAAAATGGTTGCCAGATACCGGGTTGGGATAAGCAACCACATTTGTGATCACCTCACCAGCCTGAGCAACATTAGTATCTGCTCTTCCCGATAAACCACATGAGCCCAACTTGTCGCCATGATTCAAATGCGCCTGAACGGCAGCAGAAGCTACACAGATATTGCATCCATTGTGACAAATCATCACCTTATCGCCCGAATTGCCGCATTGCACATTCACTGTATCGACATGTATAGAGGCTGTTGCCTGGCATCCCTTTGCATCGGTGATCGTAACCATGTAAGTGCCTGCCGATGAAACCTGTATCGTTTGACTTGTTTGGCTGGGGCTCCAATTGTAAGTATATGCAGCCGTACCGCCCGCAGCTTGTGCTGCTATAGTAAGTGACGAAGGGCCATAACCAACATAAATGGTGTTCTTCAAATCAACTGCCGGGTTCATCGCATACACATTGGGAATAGTTACCGTTAACTGAACCGGGTTGGTATCGTCACAATCATTATTGTTTGCCACTCCGCATGCTACAGAATTACCTGCACCTAAACCATCGCCGTCATTATCGGCATATAACAATTTAGTATCATCACAATCGGTATTATTTGTTACATAACCGTTGGGCGTTTCATTCACTGCCAATAAAATTGCTGCGCCGGCGCCATAACCATCTCCATCCCCATCAACATAAAATATCCTGTTTACAGTTAATTGTTGCGAAACCGAATCCGCAGGCATAAACACACTATCGCCCGCCTGCGTGGCTGTAATAGTTACTGTACCTGCTTTAACAATATGCACTTTCCCATTTACAAAAGTAGCCACAGATGTATCTGAGATGGTATACAAAACAGCCAGACCAGAAGATGCAGTTGCACCCAATTCAAAGTCTGCATCATCAACCAGTTTGTTAGGTATTGAATCAAAGCTGATGGTTTGCGCAACGTGAGGAACCAGCTTTTCAAGGTCCTGAACAGTTTTTACTGTTTTTATCCAGTCGATAGCATAACTGGTTTCTCCCGAACTAATATCTGCAATTTTAAACTGGAAAATCGACAATGGCGTGGGACTTGTAAGCATTGTTCCTGCTGAACCAAAGCCTGTTTTCGTAAGGTCGTAGTAATATACATCAGCGCCTACTTTGCCAGTAAATTTGTTGCTGCCATTGCCATAAGAACCAAGGTTGGTATCAAATGTAATATTGCTTACCTGCGGCTTTTTAAACTTAATAGCCACAATTGGATAATTGCCGGCATATAATGTGTCGCCTGCGGTTTTACGAATATCTCCGCGATACTTTCCATTAGATTGCAATGCAGGTGTTACTTTTAATTGTTCGCTTTCTACGATAGCTGTTGAACTGGTGGTTGCAGCCGCCCATCCATCGGCGCTCGTAATAAAGTTATCGTTGATCAACCCGGTAGTGGAATCATAGGCCAGCAGATCATTTACACTTTTTACCGATTTTATCCAATCTACTGTATAGCTTGTTTCACCTGAACTTATATCAGCCACTTTAAACTGGAAAATGGTTAATGCAGTAAGAAAATAATTCGATATGAGCGTATTTGCCGAACCAAATCCTGTTTTGGTTAAGTCGTAATAATATATATCGTCGCCAACTTTACCCGTAAATTTATTGCTACCGTTACCATAAGAACCGAGATTGGTATCAAATGTAAAGTTGCAGGTAACAGGTTTCTTCATTTTTATGGCAATAATCGGATAGTTTGCGGGCAACAGGCCAACAGTACCGCTTTTACGAATATCACCACGTTTTGTACCATTCGTTTGAACGGCTGTATTCACCACCAACTGACCATTTTGACTGGCAGCAGATGCTCCCGTTGTAACCGCTGACCATCCATCTGTAGCGTTGGTAAAGTTGTCGTTTATCAATCCTTTTAAATAATTTCCGGTAGTATCAAAACGATGATCGACAGAATCACTCAGATAAAAAAGCAGCGAACCATAACCGGGGTTATCGGCGCCAAAAGGAGCGCCTTCGGGACCCATGGCAGCCATAACCTGCAGCGTATATGGCATTTGTAATCCCTTGCGGTAAACATAATGGTTAAATGCTATTTCAAACACAGCCCTGAACTGACCTCTTCCGTTAGCAGAAATAGCTTCGGGCGTATAGTCCTGGTAGTTCTTTTCACAAAACTCATAACTGGTTTGAAAAGGAACCGTATAACCCAGGTTGTATTTCGACGTATATTCAAAACCGCGCATGATAGCGTTGTCAGAAGTTTTGTACAGGTCAATACCCTGCTTCAACCCCATTTCAGAAACTTCGGCCAGTGACCCTATGGCCAGCATGGTATGGGGCTGGTCGCGATTGCTTTCCTGTAATTGTCCTGCATCGGTTAATACATAATTGTCGATGCTTCCGTTTCCTTCGCCATAATAAAAGTAATTCACCACTTTATTAAACATGGTGTAATCTTCACTGAATATAGCAATTGACATCAGTGCTTTCATACAAATGATGTCCCAGTTGCCATGCGCACAGGGCCTAAAATTTTGCAACGTAGGATAGAATACTGATTGCAGCATAGTCTGGCACTTCTGTATATTCGCCTGCGGCCAGCTACTGTATGTATATCGCATGATCTCTGCAGCATTGGCCAGCATAAATCCATACAGGCCATTTAACTCAGCATCAGATCCTATTATGCCAATTGTTTTTGCTGAATAGGCGTCAATAATTTCAACGGCTTTTTGCGCATTCGCGGTGTTACCGGTCATAGTCCACATTAAGGCGTTGTAATAAGCAGCCATGAAATCACTTTCAACACGGTCTTTTACTGTTCCACCTGCTATGCCATCTACTGTTATTGATGGATCACGTGTGAGATATGTAAACGGACCGCCCTTTGAATAGGAAGCCGATGCTTTATTATTTGTAAGTAACAATTTATAACTTTCATAAGGCCGGCCGAACTTTCTGGTCACGAAGTCTTTTATCCTGGCCAGGTCGGTGGCGTTGTGCAACAAACCCGGATGACTGAATGTTCCGGCAAATTGATATGCAGGAGGAGCTGTAAGACCAGCAAACAAACGCAACTCATTTACTGTACGAAATGTTCTTACCCAGTTTATTTCAAAGGAAATATCATTGGCAGCCAGTTCGGCCTGCGTTAATTCAACATCGGCCACTTTGAATTGAAACGTAGAAAGTGTGGTAGGTGCTGTTGTTGACAACGTGGTGGTCCCTAATTTACCTGTAGACAGATCCCAATAATAGATGTTACCACTGTCCATAGCAATTTTGGTCCCATTGTTATTGGTATTGTTGTACGATCCCAGGTTGGTATCAAAAAACAAATTGCATTTGGGTGGTTTATTGAATCGAATAGCCACGATGGGATATTGGCCGGCGTGAAAAGTAACACCGCCATTTTTTTTGAAATCACCCCTGTATTTGCCTGAAGTTTGCAGTGCCATCTTAATTACAAGCTGACCGTTCGTTAGGGTACTGGTAGCACCCGAAGTACCGGCTACCCAGTTGTAGGTGTTGCCTGTAGAAAAATCATCGCTCACCAATCCGTCCTGTGCAAATACATGAGTATTTAATAATAACATTAACAAAAAGCCGGATGTAAACAGCCGGATAGTTTTCTTTAAAAGGTTCGGTAGCATATTGGTTTTATTAATTTTCAAATAATAGCAGATTGTTTATAGAACTTGAGTTGATAATTTTTCCGGTAATCCTTACTGAGCAGGATTCTTTCAAATGGTTTAGGTGAATGGTTTAAATTTTACTTACTCTACAATGATCTTTTTGCCTTCAATGCTGAAACGGGCTCCGCCTGCCAATTTCAACGCCTTCAACAACTCAGACAGATTGGTATTTCGCGGGACCTCAACAAACAACGGATCGTATTTTTCAGTATTCCTTTTATAAACAATTTCTACATCATACCAGCGCGAAACCTGACGCATTACTGTTTCTATATCTGCATTTTCAAAATGAAACAAACCGTTCTTCCAGGCCATTACATCATCTGTCAGAACTGGGATTGGTTGGGATAGTTGGGATGATTGGGATATTGATACCTGCTGGCCTGGAGCAAGTAATTTAAAGTTTGTGGTTTGTGGTTTGTGTACCGAAACTTTTACTCTGCCTTCCAATAAAGTAGTTTTAATGTCCGCTTCATCGTCATAGGCATTCACATTAAAGTGCGTACCTAAAACTTCAACGACCATATTTCCTTTTTCTACTGTAAATGGTATTTTGGCGTTGTGCACCACTTCAAAATATGCTTCACCGGTAATCCGCACTCTTCGTTCTTTGCCGGTAAATGCCGCAGGATATGTAATGGAAGAAGCGGCATTCAGCCATACTTTACTTCCATCGGGCAACACCAGTTGGTATTGTCCGCCACGGGGAGTGGTCAGTGTGTTCCAGGTCAAAGGCGAATGGTCAATGGTCAATGGGTTGCCGCCATTTTTGTTTTCCTGCGTATATATTAGTTGCCCGTTATTTTGCTTTATTACTTTAGAATTTCCCTGTTGTGCAATAGCGCCATTTGCAGCGTTATCAAGAATAATAGTTGAATTATCGGCCAGGGTGAGAATAGCTTTGTTGCCGCCTGGTAAAACATCTTTTGTTGAAATCGGATCAGTGTTTGTTTTCGCCACATCCGTTTTTGGCGTACGGGCTAACCATACATATGCAACGGTTCCTGTTAAAAGAATCACCGCTGCAGCAACGGCAATGCGCAAAAACGAACGCCTGTAAAGAGGTATAACCGGCGGCTCATCTTTTACTATATCTTCTGTACGGGTAATAGAATGCCTGATATCCTGGTAAAGCGATGCCATCCAGGCAGCTTTGGCAGCATTATCCATGGTTGTCCATTCATTAATACCTGCATCCTGCTGTTCGAGCCATGTTTCTACCTGTTCCTTCTCCTGTTCTGAACAGGTTCCTGCCAGATAACGATCCAATAATATTTGAATAGTTGATTGTTCCATAGTCGTATAGTTAAGTAGTCGTATGAAAAAACGGTAAGTACTATATTTTTGAAAATATTTTTTAAGACGCTGGTAATGAAAAGAATAAACGAGACATGATTCACAACCAAAAAATCAAAACAGACAGTTTATTTACAAAAGACCGAATGTGGCTGAGTGCAGTGGTTAGCTGATTTTTTACAGTTTGTTGCGACAACTGCAACTCTTCGGCTATTTCAGGGATGGTACGATGTTGATCGCGGCTAAGGCGGTAAATTTGTTTTACACGGGGTGGCAACTGGTCCACGGCCTGTTCAATAGCAAGATGAAGATCCTTTTCATCAAGAATCAGTTCCGTTTGTGTTTGGGCAGCTACCTGTAATGATTGAAGTTTTTCAGCATACTCCTTTCTTGTACTATTGCGCCGTATATGGTCAATGATGCGGTAGCGAACTGCGGCAAACAAAAATGCACGTATTGAATGGGTGATAACAAGATGTTCCCTTTCTTCCCATAACCATACAAACAGATCATGAATGATATCCCTGGCATCTTCGAGTGATGAAAGCCTGGCGGCTGTAAAACCAGTTAAAGAAAGAGCATACATTTGATAGAGCTGCTCAAACGCTACTTCATCGCCTGCCACGAGGCGTTGCAACAATTCGTTTTCATTGTATGAGGACTCAGCCTGCACACCAATTGATTAAATGGGTTAATAAGTAGAACAAAATCTTATACGAATACCTGGCAAAAGCAAAAGTTTAAAGATAAGGAGGTGATCCGATGCATTCGGTCAAATATAAAAGTATTATTTTATTTGTTCCTGTTTTATGCCGGTTTGAGAGGAATTTGCAATATTTACTTCGGCATATTGGAAGATGATTATTTTAATCGCCAATATTGAGGTCTGCTATTTTATTCGCCTTTACCCTTCTTTGATTTCGCTATTTTTAAATTGTAAACACTCTTATTTAAATGAAAGTTCTTGCGGATTTGTTGCCAGGAGCAACGAAATACAAAAATCCCGCATATAGTAAGTACTGTATGCGGGATTTTTGTTACGGAAGTGATGTCAATTTTCTTTCCGCTTTACTATTCTGCCTCACTTGCCTCGGGCACACTTTCCTCAGAGAATAAATTTTCACCAGAGCCTTCTTTTGCCCCGGATGACGGTTTAGCTTTTTTCTCTGATTTGCCGAGAATTTTTTCAAGGGCGCCGATAGCTTCCTGAACGGGTTTTAATTTAGCTACCAATTCCATCTCTTCTTCTTTTAATTTTCTTAATGCGTCGATAACCGGATTTTCCTTTACAATGGTTTCTTTGGCCATAAGATTTGATTGTTTTTATTTTAAGGTCTTCATATAATAACGTACCGGAAAAACAGGGCGCTAAAATACATTCTAATTTGATAAGATAAAATACTCCTGAATGACAAATATTTTAGTGCAAATATACTAAATTATTTGTCATTTATTAATGGTAATTAATATCTATAGAAGCATTTTTTTAGTTGGCCATCGAAGACGGATCAATTTTCAAAATAAATACAAACAAACATCATTTGCAACTGTACTTCACAAAGAAGTTTTCCAGATTTTCCGCAGCTTCCCGTAGGTTATTTTTCCATTACTGCAACTTTTCAGACAGCTTATCTGCAAAATGCTTCAAGGCCTGCTGCAAAAACTTCGCAAAGGCGGGGCTTTTTTACAGCTAAGGGCGCTTATAAACACTTCCCAAAAATCATTGAGATTCTCCACTCTGCATTAGTACATGTTTCAGTAATTACTTTGCATTTTTTGTAAACTTTTATTACCTTATATGTACATAACAGAAGTATGCAGTGGAGTAAAGAAAAAGATTATTATTAGTAAGATTGAGAGCAAAGACTTTAAAGTACTTGCAAAAAAGCGATATTCTTTTCATTGGGAATCTATTAAAGATGTCGCCACTATATAGGTAGAAAAGCAACGATTACATGAAATAACAAACGATAAAGAATTAAGGAAGAAGGAAAGGCCATATGTACATGTGAAATTAAAATTATCAGCTTAAAGCCAACCGTTCAATATGTCAATCAACAAAATAAACATTGCTGAAAAGTTCAGCTCCATCTCCGATTACTGGAATCCCAGAATTGCAGGAGAGCTCAATAATCAATATGTAAAGCTGGTGAAATTTCAGGGAGAATTCATCTGGCATAAACATGATCATGAAGATGAGATGTTTCTGGTTGTGAAAGGCTCTTTTAATATGGAACTACGCGATAAAACTATAACACTGAACGCGGGCGAATTTATCATTATACCAAAAGGCGTTGAACACAAACCCGTGGCGCCGGAAGAAGTGCAGGTAATTTTATTTGAGCCTGCCACTACATTAAATACCGGAGATCATAAAAGCGATTTAACGAGGCATACGTTGGAAAGTATTTAGTTTATACATGCCCTGATGTAACAAGTCCCAGGAATGTTCTACGCTAAGAGCAAGGGGAGTCATTTACTCCCTCACATGCAGTTAAGATGCATTAACCGGTTATTAACCCTTGTAGGACATATAGGCAATTTCTATTTTCGGGAAATAAATGGTAAATTACACAGTTAACCGACTGCAGATTCATTCCTGTGTATCTATAGCGTTTTTCCCAATATATACCGTGAACTTTTTGCAGGCGACCCAAACCAACTAATAATCCATGATTACCCGGCTGCGTACCGCGCTTGTAATGATTGCTTTGTGCCTTGGTCCTTGTCTGAATGCCCAGGATTTTTCTAATAAAGGGAAAGATTTTTGGATTGGATACGGCAATCACGTGCGCATGTTCAATGGTACCCCGCCCGAGCAAATGCAGCTGTACATTACTTCCGACGTAGCTACCACCGGCCAGGTCACTATTGCAAGTGTTGGTTTTTCACAAAGTTTTTCGGTTACACCCAATCAAATTACTACCATCAACATTCCGCGATCGGCTGCGTTAACAGACGATGGATTGTATAATCACGGCATACACGTTACTGCCGAAAAGCCGGTAGTAGTTTACAGTTTTATATACGTTAGCGCCATTTCGGGCGCCACTGTTTGCCTGCCTACAGGCACACTGGGCAGGGATTATTACTCGGTAAATTATAAGCAGGTATCGAATGAGTCGGATTCCTATTCTTACTTTTTTGTAATTGCGGCCGATACCGGAACTACTACAGTAGAAATAACACCGTCGGCTAATACCAAAGGCGGCAGAGCCGCTAACGTTCCTTTTCTGGTTACTTTACAACAGGGCCAGATCTACAATGTGATGGGCACCACTTCGGGCAACACCGGCGATGATCTTACCGGCTCCAGGATCCGTTCAATGAATAATGGTTCAGGATGCAAAAGAATTGCAGTTTTTTGCGGAAGCGGAAAAATTTCAATCGGCTGTGCAGGAGCAGGTACATCCGATAATTTGTACCAGCAAATGTATCCCACGGCTACCTGGGGCAAAAAGTACGTAACCGTACCCAGTTTAGCCAACAGCAATAATATTTTCCGCATTGTTAAGTCAGATGCTGCAGCCAACGTTACACTCAACGGCATAACAATACCCGCAACCAGCTTTGTGAACAATTTTTACTACGAATTTTCGAACAGCACTCCCAATGTGATTGAATCAGATAAACCGGTTCTTGTAGCGCAATATCTAACCACCCAAAATTGCAATGGCAACACAGGTCCCGGCGATCCTGAAATGATTTACCTGAACCCCGTTGAACAAACTATTTCTGCCGTTACATTAAACTCAATGCAACCGGTGGGTATAAATGTTAACACGCATTACCTCAACATTGTTTTGAAAAATAATGCGGCCGCCATCAGCAGTTTTAAGATCGATGGCGCAGCTTTCAACAATTTTACACCGGTACCGGGCGATAATAATTACGTGTACGCACAACGGCAAACCGTTGCCGGCACGCATAATATAACCTGCGATACAGGTTTTAATATTATTGCCTATGGTTTTGGCACTGCCGAATCGTACGGGTTTTCGGGCGGCACCAATCTGAAAGACCTTTACCAGTTTATTTCTATAAGGAACAAATACTCAATTGTAGATTATCCTGCTACCTGCACCGATGCGCCGTTTGAATTTTCCATGACCTTTCCCTATATGCCTACAAAAGTGCAATGGGTGTTTACTGGTTTATATACAGATGAACTAATAAACTCACCGGTACCCGATTCAACCTGGATAAAGAACGGCAAACAGATATACTTATATAAACTTCCCAAAACTTATATAGGCCCACCGGCCGGTATATACCCGATTAAGATCATTGCTACCAATCCTACCGTTGATGGCTGTACGGGCGAACAGGAAATAAGCTTCGATTTAACGGTATATCCTAAACCACTGGCTGGTATTGGTATTGCCACCGGCGGTTGTTTAGGCGATAGTACGCTCTTCACCGACGAATCTGTAACAGGAGGCAACACGCCTATTAAATGGTTCTGGGATCTGGGCGATGGAACACTGTCGGCAGATAAAAATCCGGCTTACCTGTACAAAAACACTGGTTCGTACCCCGTTTCTTTAACTGCTATAACCATGGTGGGCTGTATTACCGATACCGCAATAAAAGTAGTAGAGATTAGTCCTTTGCCCGTTGCTTCGTTTCAACTGCCCGTGCCATATTGCGTGGCACGTGATATCACCGTGAAAGATGCATCATCGATACCCACCGGCGCCATCACTAAATGGACGTGGGATATGGGCGATGGGCAAATACTTTCCAAAACAACCGGTAGTGAATTTACCTATCAATATGACTCAACGGGTAGTTATACCATCAGCCTGACTACCGAAAGCGATAAAGCCTGTAAAAGCAAACCGGTGAATCAGGCGATTGATGTAAGCGCTATTCCTGTATCAGGATTTACATTGCCCGAAAACTGTTTATCAGATCCGTTCTCGCAATTTACCGATACCAGCACCATTGTCGATGGCACGCAAAACTTATTTCAATATAAATGGAATTTTGGCGACCCCAATGCTATACCAGCCAACAATACGTCGAACGCAAAAGATCCGAAACACAAGTACACAGCCACCGGCAATTACAATGTATCGTTACTGGTTACATCTAATAAAGGTTGCGCCGACTCGGTAAAACAGGTATTAACCATCAACGGCACGGTACCGCAATCGATGTTTGCTATTGATAACGGAAGTGAAGAATGCAGCAACAAAACCATTGCATGCACCAACAATTCAACAGTAGATTTTGGAAATATAATCAGGCTCGAAATTTTTTGGGATTACACCAACGATCCTACCAATAAAACAATCGACGACACCCCAACGGCCGGAAAAAAATACGATCATCAGTATCCCGTTTTATACAGTCCGGCTTCAAAGAATTATACCGTGCAGGTGGTGGCATATTCGGGAGAAAATTGCCTGAGCACATCTACCAAAATAATCACTATAAAAGCGATTCCGCAATTGCAGTTCACCGCCGTTGATCCGGTTTGTGCCGATGTGGTTCCTTTTCAGCTTACACAGGCTTCGGTTATAAACGGCCTTCCGGGCACCGGAGTTTTTACAGGTAACGGCGTAACCTTGTCGGGACTGTTTTCTCCTGCCATAGCAGGCGCAGGCATCGACTCAATACAATTTACTTTTAACGCTACCAATAATTGTGCAGGTTCAATAAAACAGGGCATTGAAGTATATGCTTTACCGGTAGTGAACGCAGGGCCCGACAGCTATTTGCTCGAAGGCAATGTACTTACAATACCAGCCACTGCCACGGGCAACAACCTGGGCTATGCCTGGTCGCCTGCCACCGCTTTAAACAACACAGCCATTTTGCAACCGCAGGCTTCGCCGGTTGATGATATGACCTATAAATTATCGGTAACCACCGGCGATGGATGCAAAGCTTCTGATGCGATTGCAATTACCGTATTAAAAATGCCGCGCATACCCAATGCCTTTTCGCCCAACGGCGATGGCATTCACGATCGCTGGGAAATAAAATACCTGAATACCTACCCGGGCGCTACGGTAGAAGTATATAACAGATATGGTCAACTGGTGTATAGATCGGCGGGCTATTCGCAGGCGTGGAATGGCACGTTCAATGGAAATCCGCTGCCGGTAGGCACGTATTATTATATTATCAATCCGAAAAACGGCCGGGGGCAGATGTCGGGTTATGTAGATATTATTCGTTAGCTGTATGAAAAAACTATACGCACTTTTGTTGTTGGTGTTTAGTATACCGGTTGTGCATGCGCAGCAAAAGCCCCATTATACCCAATACATACTCAACAACTATATTTTAAATCCCGCGCTTACCGGTATTGAAAATTATTTCGACCTTAAAATAAGTGGCAGAGATCAATGGGTAGGCTTATCCGGCGCGCCACGAACAACTTATTTAACCATACATGGCCCCATAGGTAAAGAAGACACCAAAACCACCCCTACTTCATTCGACATACCAGGTGGCAATCCGCGCGGCGAAGCTTATTGGGAAAATTATACCCCCTCAAAACCACATCATGGTATAGGGTTGATGGTAGTCAATGATCACACCGGTAATTTTAATAACCTTACTGCCAATGTTACCTATGCCTATCATATAGGGTTAACGCCCACCACCAATCTTGCCGCAGGCTTTGGAGCCGGTGTAAATCATTTGCACAGGGACCTTTCCAAAACCGATTTCGGCGACGGCGTTACAACAGACCCTGCTCAAACCAGTAGTAATGTAAACCAGTTAAAACCCGACCTCAATGCGGGGCTATGGTTGTATTCACGCGATTTTTTTGTTGGGCTTTCGGCACAACAGATCATTCCGCAAACCATCAGTTATGGCAATAGCAACGTACCGATACAGGGAAAAGAAGTACCGCATTTTTTTGCTACGGCCGGATACCGTTTTTTGCTGAACGATGATATAAACGCATTGCCCTCGGTGATGGTGAAATATATTTCGGGCACGCCCACCAATCCGCAGTTTGATTTTAATATAAAACTGCAATACCTCGATCTGTTGTGGGCTGGCGCCAGTTATCGCTGGCAGGATGGTTATGCCGGCATGGTAGGACTTAACGTTGGCAATACATTCAACTTCGGCTACGCGTACGATTATACCAAAACAGCTCTGAATACCACCAGCAAAGGCACCCACGAACTCATCATAGGTTTCTTAATTGGCAACCGGTATAAAGATACGTGTCCGAGAAATGTTTGGTAGGCTCTTAAAACTTTGAATACTCTTTCATTCGCATCAAAAACAACTCCTTCTTTCTTTTGGCTACTTTTATTTCCTCACCGTTCGTCATGGTAACAGTACCTTCCTCGCCACGGCGGTACTCTTTCACATGCCTGAGATTTACAAGATACGACCGGTGCACACGTACAAAATAATTATCGGCCAGCAGCAATTCATATTCCTTTATGGTTTTTGAAGTAACCACCTGCTTTTTATTGAGCAAATAAAATTTGGTGTAGCTGCTGTCGGCTTCGCAATATATTATATCCTGCAGAAGTATAACTTCAAATCCGTATTGAGAAGGGATGCATAATTTGATTTCATGATACGGCAATTGCGGACGCAGATTGTTCATCAATACTTCCATTCCTTCCATTCTTTTCTTTGTACTGATCCGTACATAGGCCCTGTTTACGGCATCTACCAGTTCAGTTTCATCTACCGGTTTTAATAAATAATCCACCGCACTTATTTTAAAAGCCTGCAACATGTAATCGTCATGAGCTGTTACAAATATTACTTCGGGAACGGCCGTAGTAAGTTGTTGCATCACCTCAAAACCATTTTTTCCGGGCATCGATATATCCAGGAAAAGCACATCTGGTTGCAGCAATCGTATTTTCTCAAGCGCCGTATCGGCATCACTGCATTGAGCCAATATAGTTACTTCCTGACAATTTTTTGCCAGCAACAACGCCAGCGCGTTGCAACTTTTTATTTCATCATCAATTAAAATGGTTGTCATATTCTTTTATTCATAAGTAAGAGAAAGCGTTAATCGGGCCAGGGTACCAGTGGCAGCAATACCATCTTTTTCGTTGATCTCTTCAATTTCAAGCTTGCAGCTGATATGATATTTTGAGTTCAGCAACCTGATCCTGTCTCTGATATTATCAATACCTACCGATTGATGATTTACCAATTGCTTGTTTTGTGCCGCCTGACCGATACCAATACCATTGTCTTCAATTTCGCAAACCAGCTGATCGTGCATTTTTGTAAACCGGATATCTATGTTTTTATACCCTGCTTTTGGTTTCAGTCCATGCCAGATCGCATTTTCTATTAACGGCTGCAACAGCATGGGTGGAATTTCGACCTGTGTTATATTCAGCTGTTTATCTATTGTTACCGAATAATCAAAATCATTAAAGCGAAGCTTTTCCATTTCAAGATACCGGTGCAGATATTGTATGTTCTGATCGAGTGAAATAAAATTCTGGCGCGACTGGTGGAGGTTCATCCTGATCAGCCGTGCAAAACGAACGAGGTAATGCGATGCCTTATCATTCTCGTTTTGCAATATCATTTCCCGAATGCTGTTGAGGCTGTTAAAAATAAAATGCGGATTCATTTGCGCATGCAGGGCTTTCATTTCTGTTATAGCCAACCGGCTATTAAGATCAGCCGTTCTTTGAATGCTTTTAATGCGCAAACGGACCCCTGTAAAAATAACAGCTGCGCCAATAAAAAAAACAAGTGCATAAAACCACGTTGTTTGCCAAAAAGGTGGCTGAATGATGATCGTTAATTTTCGCACTACTTCGCGCCAGCGGCTGGATGCAGAAGTTACTTTTATTTCCAATTGATAGGTACCCGCGGCGAGGTTATTAAAATTTAGGGTATTTTGCCTTTCCAGAATTGTCCATGGTTCGGTGGCATTGGTCCGGTACCATATGCGGTTGTTCTGTTCATCGTGAAAATTAATGGCCGCCACATGTATGCGGATATCATTATCGTAGTAAGGCAACTTCAAATCGCCCGAAGGATAAACAAATGCCCGCTTGCCCGCTGTGCTTACCACATCAATAAAAAAGGGAATGCTGCCGGTTTCAGTTTGCTGCATATTGTTTGTAACCCATGCAATGTAACCGCTTGTATAGCCAATGTATATTCTGTTGGCTATTGTATCATGATACATAATACTGGGTATGCCACCTTCAGGCGGAATTCCATCTGTAAAAGAATAGCTTATTAACCTTTGCGTTTGCTGGTCCCAGGCACTCAGGTAATTACGGCCTGCAATCCATGTATGGCTTTTATTAACATTTAGCAATACGCGAATATTATTTTCCGGCAGGCCCTCGCTGGTAGTAAGCTGAAAATATTTTTTTTCAACGGGGTTAAAAAATACCACCCCATTATGCCGGTTACTGAAAACAATGCTCTGTTGCCGGCCACCGGTTAAGGCAATTATGTGAATATTATCAGCATTGAACCCGGTATAGCTTTCCATCAAAGTATCAAACCGGTCCTTCTGCCTGTTCCACCGGGTTAACCCGCGCGATGCCAGCCATATATTACTTTCACGGTCTTCTGCGATCAATCCGGGGCTTTTCACAGGCAGCTGTCCCGTATCCCCGCCTTGAAAAATACGGGTGTATTTTGTATACGGATCATATTGTATCACGCCGCTGCCCCACGCACCCTGCAGCCATAGCAGCTGATGCGAATCTTTAAAAGCAATGGAAATTGGCTTTTCGTATAAATAAGAACGTATTTCAGGCGGCAATTCAACATAACCAAAATGTTTATTACCGGTATGCAGCCACACCAAACCGTTTTGCGTAGCAAACCATAAAGTGTCTTTGGCTATGGATACAATATGCCATACCTGATTGCATTTGGGATCAAGACGGGCAAAACTGATCTGTTGCTTATAGGAAAGCGTTGTGGCGTCAAATACATAAATAGCTTCTTTCCCATATGCACCTACATACAGTTCATTGCGATGCCTGTAAAAAGCCATGATCTCGCAATTTTCTTTATAGTTGCCCTGGGAAAAAGTACGAAGATCGAATGTTTGAACAGGCTTTTCAACAACATCCTGTTTAAACAATCCTTTGTCGGTACCTATCCATATCCTTCCTTCTTTATCTTTCAGAACAGCGGTACAAAAAAAATCTTCAAAATAACATTTTTGTTCTGCTCTTATTTGTCCTGTAACCGTATTAAAATAACATATATAAAAACCACTTTTCTGGCTTGTAACAATTGCGGTAGTATCATTAATGGCATACCAGTTCATTTGCCAGCCGGTAGCCGGTTTAAAAAATGCAGGTACCTGGCAGGGCTGCAGATGGTCAGTTTGTCCGTCATAAAAGAACAACTGGTTATTTACGCCATTACACAGCACCATTTTATACCGGCCAACAGATGCATTGAGTTTATACAGGCTGTTACCGGCATTAGCCAGGTTAGGAAATTGTTTTTTGTATGCTGCTATAGGGGAGTATTTTTTTAACCGGTTGTTGAATATAAATATGCCTTCATGCGTAAAATGAATATACAGATCGCCCGGCAAAGCAGCGAGGTTTCGGCCATAACTTCGTGGGGGATTTCCACCGACACTATATCTATCGTACCGGAAATTAAACCGCCTGTTTTTTGCAAACAAATACAGGCCTGTAATTGACGACATCAAAACCTCACCGTTTGATGCAGGCAATGCATCCATTGCATCGTTAATATAACTGCTGCCGGGTTCGTTTTCAGAGCGGTAGCATGTTACCTGTTCATTACTGATATCCAGCGATTGTATGCCTTTGCGGGTGGTTATTAATAACTGGTGCCGGTTAAGTAAAAATTTATTCACATCATCGATCCGGTTATTATCCCCGGCCGAACCAAACAACTTTCTGAATTCACTGCCATCAAAACGGTTCAGTCCATTTTGGGTACCTATCCATAAAAATCCGTTTTCGTCCTGTGTAAGTGCCGTAACCGAATTATCGCTCAGGCCATGTTGTATGGTGTAACGGATAAACTTTTTTTCATCTAACTGACTACAGGTTACTGTATTACATAGAAGAAAAATTGCCAAACAAAATGAATATGGAATTGTGTTGCTCAAAATCAGGTGATGAAAAGTTGCGTGTGAAGTATCTTATTTAAATATAAACCACCTGTTCCCTGCAGGCACTAAAAGCATAGCTAATGGTGGTTTCAAACAAAAGTAAATTTTTCGTTGAATGTTTTAAAGCTGAATCTGCATTGTTTACAGACATAACACCATTTGCACCTGTTAGCAGTTTTCTTCATTAGTTTACTACTGCCGTTCACAGCCGCAAACAGGTTACCCGCTGTTTTATGCCCTCCCGAAAAAAAAGTACTGAATATTTTGCGTTCAAATTGCAATAACCCGAAAGCCAACGGCCCGCTTTTTAACCCCTTAAATCGTTTGAAAATTAAAGTTTATACCTATGAAAAAACACCTTATCTGTAAAGCGACATGAATAGCAATTGTAAGTTTTAATAATTGCAGCCTGCGAAGCCCTTTGCACTATCATGTACCCTATGCACTATTTAATAAACCCATCTTTTGAAAAACAAATCAGTACCTTATTATGAAGCATTTATTATTCAGGCAAATCGCCATTAGCGTAACCATGCTGGTGGTATCAGGCAATTTACTTTCCTGTAAAAAATCCGGTAAAGAACCCAGCCTGTTCGTAGGTGCTGTTAGCACCGATACTGCCTGGGTCGGCAAACCCGTAACCATCCAGGGATCGGGTTTCAGTTCAACAGCAACCGATAATATTATTCGCATAGGCGATATAGTAGCTACAGAAGTTGTAGAAGTTTCTCCTTCCACGTTAACTTTCAAAGTGCCGCCAGGAGCTGTAAGCGGGAAATTATATGTACGTGTGAATGGTAAAGAGCAATCCGCTTCGCGCGAACTGGTCATCGTTAACCAGCTGGCCTGGCAAAAAGCATTGGGAGGCATAATCGATGATTATGGAATTGCAGTGGCTGCATCTGCCGACGGCGGTTACCTGGTAGCAGGTTATACCCAAAGCGGAGATGGAGATGTAGCGATCCAACATGGTGGCTACGATTACTGGATACTAAAGTTGAATGCTGATCGCACCATTGCCTGGCAGAAAACGTTTGGAGGAAGCCGTGATGATTATGCCACCGGCATAGTAGCATTAGCCGATGGAGGCTGTGTGGTAGCAGGCTATACTTCCAGCACAGATGATGATATAAGCGGCAATCATGGAGCGAGTGACTATTGTATCGTAAAACTGGATGCCAATGGCAATATAGTATGGAAAACAGTTTTGGGTGGCTCTGGCGCCGATGAAGCCAACGGCATTATAGCAACATCAACAGGTTATGTGATATCCGGCTATACTTCCAGCACAGATGGCGATATAACCAATAACCATGGTTTATCTGATTACTGGGTAGTATGGCTCGATGCCAGTGGAGCTCTCGTGAAGCAAAAAACATACGGCGGAACCGGTTATGATAATGGCGAAGCATTGGCAATTGCAGGCGATGGCTACCTGGTAGCAGGTTCATCATCCAGTACAGATGGCGATGCGACCGGTAATCATGGAAACACTGACTTCTGGATAGTGAAACTGAATACTACCGGAAATATCATGTGGCAGACATCGTTAGGAGGCACTGCCCGCGAAACTGCCAGTTGTATTGTTTCAACCGCCGATGGCGGTAGTCTTGTAGCAGGCTATACCACCAGCAACGACGGGGATGTAACAGGCTATCACGGAGGTTACG
>Ga0114129_10003244_pt1 | contig 22830 bp, 22 predicted proteins | sample RhiMetdeltSRZDD1_FD_80071 | JGI IMG/M metagenome (GOLD analysis project Ga0114129, IMG submission 80071) | Populus rhizosphere microbial communities from Tennessee, USA - Rhizosphere MetaG P. deltoides SRZDD1 (version 2) (version 2) | ecosystem: Host-associated > Plants > Roots > Rhizosphere >... | reverse complement strand
TTATAGCGGTTAGCCTGACGCCAAACGGTTTCAGACTGAGGCTCAACACCATCAACGGCGCTGAACAGCGCGATCAAACCATCCAGTACGCGCATTGAACGCTCTACTTCTACAGTAAAGTCAACGTGTCCAGGAGTATCGATAATGTTGAAATAATATTTTTTTGTATTTGCATCTGCCTTACCTTTTGCGGTAGGGAAGTTCCACTGGCAGCTAACAGCAGCAGAAGTAATGGTGATACCTCTTTCTTTTTCCTGCTCCATCCAGTCGGTAGTAGCCGCTCCATCATGCACCTCACCTATTTTATGGATCATACCGGTGTAGCGCAAAATACGCTCCGTAGTGGTTGTTTTACCGGCATCAATATGTGCCGCAATACCAAAATTTCTTTGTAGTCGTAAGTCTGCCATGACTTGTTAAATTTTCTTTTGTTTTTTTATTCAGGGTAAAATGCCCTGAAAATGAAGTTCGCAAAGGTATGCAATTCCACCGAATTTGAAGCGGAAAGGGGGTAAAAATAAAGCCGTACGCTTGTTTGAAGGCTAAAAAAGAAAGTCCTGCCCAGGTTGAGCCGGGGCAGGACTTTTAGGGTGCAGTAACCAACCGGTAATAAAAAATTAATACAGGTAGTTCAAAGCAGTTACGTCGTTTGAGTTAAACGGCCGGTTTTGACCCGATCCGATACAGCTCAGCATCCAGCTATTGGGGTCGGGACCGGTTGGCGTTCCGGGAATGTTAATAGCGCCCACGCCCGCAGAACCTTCATTTACAGCCGATCCGCCGCAGCTATAAGCCCGGTTCATATAATCGGTATGACGGAAACCGATGCAATGCCCCATTTCATGTGCCAGGATGGAAGCCACTGTGTTTTGCGGCTGGCCGGCTACAGCACTGTTATTCAAAATAACCCGGTTATACGGATTACCTGCAGAAGTGGGAAAACCTGCTGAAGCCAGAAAACTTCCCGAACCGTTAACAATTGAAATATTAGCGCCTGAGGTAACACGCGTAAAAGTGATCCGCAATCCCAACGCATTGTAACGGGATATAGCGGTATTCAGCGCTGTTGACCAGGTACTCAGTGCTGAAGAAAGGCTCACAGTAATATTTCTCGGCAGCCCCGTTACCAGGTTTGTGGTACGGTACTGCTCTTCGCCACCGATACGTAAAAACTGGCTTTCAGGAACTGAATTCAGATCGGCCGGACTAAGCAGAATATCTCCCTCAACTATGTAATTTCCATTTCCGTCAGAAACTACATTCTTATTACTGAATCCGAGGTTGTAAATTTTGGCAAGAGCTTCATCAGAAACAGCTGAGGCGCCTTCATTTTTTGCATTTTTGCGACAGGCAAATAACAGAAGAGCACAACCTGCTGCAATAGCGGTTGTTTTGAAAATTAACTTTCTCATGTGCATTTTTAGATTTAATGGTGGTTATGGTATGGTTACTACACGCGCTAAAAGTCAATTTACTAAATTATCTTGTGCACACCCGCAGAAAAACGCATTTTTACCCAATTACCCATAGGTATAAACGTTTTTGGTGGAAAACTTTTTTCAGCCATTAAAAAAATACACTATACAACAAGGTTAGTATATCGAAGTAACACGTATGCGGTTCAGGATTTTTACGATTCAGTATCCTGTTTTTTTGTTATCAATACAGGTAAGCCAAAGCGATTTTGTCATTGGCATTGAACCGGCAGTTGTACCCGATGCACGATAACATCCAGCTTTTGGGGTCGGGCCCGGCAGGCGTTGCGGGGATATAAATGTCGCCTGCTGCGCCCGCCCCTTACCCCATGGCTCATTTTAAACCCACATCAGGAAAATTTGTTATTTTTGTAAGCATCCGCCTAATTAATAAATATGCCAGAAAAAGGGACACATAAACAGGTTTTTGAGTTGAACGGGGAAGATTTAAACGTTCAATTAAAAAAAACACTTGACAAGGAATTGAAACTTCAAGCTGAAAAAAATTTACCGCTGGTTTACAAAAACAGGTTGTGTATTAAGAACAATCAATTCATTCATGAATACCCCAATGGCAAAAGACTCCTGATTGAACAAAACCAAAACACTTCTGAAGAAATTATCCTTCGAGAGTTTTAAACCCTAAATTATTATGGTGCCCAATCTGTTTATTATAGCAGGTCCAAATGGCGCCGGAAAAAGCTTATTTTCATCGACACTTGTTCAGGTTGATTTTGAGATATTTGATGGCGATAGATACATTAGTCAGCTCAAACAAAAATATCCCGAAACAGGCAGTGATAGTCTCCATGATTATGTAAATGAACATTACTTTAAAGAGGCGAAAGAAAAAGCTATTAAAGTAAAAGAAAACTTTGCCTTTGAAACTAATTTTAGTTCATCCGATCCCACCAGATCCTTAAGAGAATTTAAAAAAGCCGGGTATAAAATACATTTGATTTTTATTGGGATGAATTGTGTTGAAGATTGTATTCAACGTGTTTCATTTAGAGTTAAAGCAGGTGGTCACAAAGTACCTGAAGATTCAATTGTTTTTAATTTCGATCACGGGTATGCCAACCTTTTTCGCTACTATAAAGAATTTGATACAGTAACTTTATTTACAAATACCATCTCATCAGACGATTCTTATAAACCACCTGTAAAAGTTCTGGTAATGGAGGAAGGCAATATTGAGCTATATGAACAACAACACCCCGATTGGATTAAAAAGTTTATCGAAATAACCAGGCTGTAGTATAATTGATCATATTCACAGTTTAAAACACAAAACCCGCTTTGCCGGCGGGTTTTGCATAAACAATCATTATTCTTATCAGAATCGCTTTTAATACAAATAATCCAGCGCTGTTTGGTCGTTGTTGTTAAACGGCCGGTTTTGACCCGATCCAATACAGCTCAGCATCCACGAACCGGCATCGGGGCCCGAAGGTGTACCCGGTATCAGCACAGCGCCAACAGTTGAGGCTCCTTCATTGGTGGCCGCACCGCCGCAACTGAAAGATCGATCCATATAATCAGTATGGCGGAAGCCTATGCAATGGCCCATTTCATGCGCCAGAATAGAAGCTACCGTACTTTGCGGCTGATTGCCAATGGCTCTTGAATTCACTTTTATCTGGCTATACGGATTTCCCGACGAAGTTGGGAAACCGGCCGAGGCCAGATAACTTCCATTGCCCTTTACAATCGAAATATCGGCGCCCGAAGAAACACGTTCAAAAGTGATCTGCAGGTTCTGCGCATTGTAACGGCCAATCGCTTCATCAAGGGCTGCCACATACGATGCAGGCAGCTGCGACGAAAGGCTAACAGTTATAACACGGGGGAAACCTGATACCAGGTTATTCGTGCGGTATTGCTCAGCGGAGCCTACCCTGAAAAACTGCATCGACGGAACGGAGGTTAAATCGCTTTTACTAAGCACAATATCACCTTCAACCACATAATCACCGTCTTCGTTCAGCGATACATTTTTGTTACTAAATCCAAGGTTATAAATCTGTGCAAGGGCTTCTTCAGAAATGGTAGCAGTTTGTTCGGTACTCGCATTTTTTCGGCAGGAATACAGTGCAAAAACGCATACAACCACCACAACAGTAGTTTTGATGAGGGCTTTTCTCATGAATGTTTTGATTTAACGGTGTTACAAATAAATAGTTATTTCAATTTAAGTAAAATCATAAAGTGTGCGGATCTTAAAATAGCAACATAGTTGCAGAACACCCCCTTTTTACCCAAAAACCTGCAGAATAATGTATATATGTGGAAAAAATTGTTTCCGGTCAATTTACCCTATGCTATGTAGTTAGATACTACATAAAGAACTTAGGATGTTGAATGGTTCATCGGGTGGTAAAAAATTGTAGATTGTGTAAACGAAAGTTCATCGGACCAAAACAATATAAACACGTGAAGATGAAATTATCCGGGCTCTTACTGCTTATCTTATTCTTACTGATGCATGGCGTACAGGCGCAGCCAACGCATCAGCCGGTTAACCGGAAATTTTCGCCTGTTTTACAAAAAAACAAGGCGCTATTTTCCAAAAACCAGCAGCAAATATTCTGGATCGTTACTTCGAATGCCGATTCGGCCAAAAAATATTTCAGTCAAAAACAATTACCGCTGCAGATTTCAGGTGAATATCCCGGCGGTCTGCTGATCGTTAAAAGCAACTGGCAAACCATCGACTCGCTGGCAGCCGCGTTGCCATTTATCAGGTTTGTAGATATTCCCCGGCAACCGCACGAAGAGTTGGCCATTGGGTCGTACGATATCAGTCTCAATACTATTAACCTGGTACATGCGCAGTATCCGCAGCTGAACGGCAACTCAATGGTTGTTTCGGTAAAAGAAAACAAGTTCGATACGGCAGATATTGATTTTACAGGAAGATATCTCTCTACGCCCCTCGCCTCATCATCCATTACATCGCACGCCAGCATTATGGCAACCATTATTGCCGGCGGAGAAAACTCATTTTATACCGGCGGCGGAGCTGTTCCTGCTGCACAACTCACCTCTTCAAACTTCACCAATCTTTTACCCGATGCCGATAATGATTACAGGCAATACGGCATTTCGGTACAGAACCATTCGTACGGTACCGGCGTTGAAAATTATTACGGCGCCGATGCGGCCGCCTACGACGCCAGCATCGTTAACAATCCCGGTCTGCTGCATGTTTTTTCGGCCGGCAATTCGGGTAATGCAACCGGTACGGGCCCTTATGCCGGTATAACGAACATGGCCAATATTACCGGCAGCTTTAAAATGGCTAAGAATATCATAACCGCCGGCGCTACCGATTCATTTGGAATGGTGGCTTTTCTCAGTTCAAAGGGGCCAGCTTACGATGGCCGCATAAAACCCGAACTGGTTGCTTTTGGCCAGGACGGCAGCTCAGGCGCCGCCGCCCTTACTTCGGGGGCTGTGCTTTTACTGCAACAACAATATAAAAATCAACATAGCGGCACGTTACCTTCTTCGGCACTGATAAAGGCAGCCTTGCTGAACAGTGCCGACGATACAGGCCCCAAAGGCCCCGACTATCAATCGGGCTATGGCATTTTGAATACTTACAAAGCTTTACAAACACTAGCCAGTGGAAACTATTATGCAGGCTCAGTAGCACAGGGCGGCACCCAAACTTTTTCATTCACCGTGCCTGCCAATACCCGCCTGATAAAAATATTGCTGTGCTGGAACGACCCCGCCGCTGCGGCCAATGCGTCCAAAGCTTTGATCAATGATCTTGACCTTGAACTGGTGAATAACAGCACCGCACAGGTATGGCAGCCCTGGGTGCTTAGTTCGGCCCCGATCATCGATTCGTTATTATTACCGGCTGTTCGCAAAAAAGATATGCTCAATAACGTTGAACAGATCACGATCGATAATGCCGCCGCCGGAACATATACCATACAGGTTAAAGGATTCGCCGTAACGGGCAATCAGCCATTTTTTATAGCATGGCAAACCGATGCAGCCGATCAGTTTCAATGGCAGTTTCCGGTGGCAACCGATTATATCACCGGTGCTAACCCCAACCTGCTTCGCTGGGCATCAACCTTCAACAATATGCCGGGCGTGCTGGAATACAGCGTAAACAAAGGTGTTACCTGGCAGGCGATCAATAATGCTACATCGCTGAATGCGCATACCACTTACTGGAACGCTCCCGACACTTTTTGCACGGCCCTGCTTCGCATGACCATCAACGGGCAATCTTTTATTTCCGATACATTTACTATTTCTTCTCCCGTTCAGTTGAAAGTTGGTTTTAACTGTCCCGATTCAGTGATGTTATACTGGAACCGGGCGCCGTCTGTTAATGCGTATAATGTGTACCGTTTGGGCGATAAATACCTGCAGCGGCTTACCACCTTATCCGATACTTTCCTCATCATTCATCAACCCGGTTCGTTTAACTGGTATACCGTAGCGCCGGTAACCGGCAACAGAGAAGGGTTGAAGGCATATACCCTCAATTACAAAATGCAGGGGGTAGATTGTTACCTGAAAACTTTCCTGGCCGATTTCGACGACCGTGGAGGTACTTCGCCGGCGGCACGGCTTAGCATTGAAATAGGGTCGTTTTATAACGTTAAAAGTTTAACAGTTGAAAAGCTAACCAACAGCGTATTTCAAACCCTGCAGGTCATTCAGCCTGTAAACGCCCCCGATTACCTGTTGTTTGATAATAACCTTACCGATGGCACCAATACTTATCGCCTGAAAATTGAGTTAACCAATGGGTTGGTCATTTACAGCAGTCCGCAAAGTGTTTATTATTTCCTCACCACCCGGTACATCATTTTTCCCAATCCGGCAAAAGCTACCGGTTCAATACAAATTTTTACCAAAGAAGAACCCACCAACACCCAGGTGATTTTATACAATGCTCTTGGTCAAAAGGCATTGCAATACAACTTACAGGAAACTGCAAGCTCCATTCCGCTCAACGGCCTTAAAGGCGGCATTTATTTTATACTGATCCTCAAAAAGGGGAAGAAGGATTTTGCGGGAAGGATAATGGTGCAGTAGGCTGAAGCCGGAAGTCTGATGTCAGAAGTCGGAGGTCGAAAGCAGGATGTAAGAAATAGGATTTGAGAAGTTACAAGTTGAAAGATTAACAGAAAAAGAGCGTGTTCGCCGTTTGCCGTTTCGCTTTTACCGATTCACGTTTCACGAAATAACAAAGCCCACCAGTTATAAATAACCGGTGGGCTGTATAATAAGATATAAACTGTAGTAAGTGTGTTATACCCTGAAGTGAGCAAAAGCCTTGTTGGCTTCAGCCATACGGTGCGTATCTTCTTTCTTTTTGAAAGCACCACCTTCACCTTTGCTGGCAGCAACGATTTCGTTAGCCAGTTTTTCAGCCATGCTACGACCGTTCCTATCACGGCTATAGCGAATCAGCCACTTCATGCTCAGGGAAACTTTTCTTTCGGCCCGAACTTCTGCAGGAATCTGGAATGTAGCACCACCAATTCTACGGCTGCGTACTTCTACAGCAGGCGTAACATTGCTCAGGGCTTTTTTCCATATTTCATACCCATTTTCGCCGGTTGTTTTAGCAACCCGTTCTAATGCAGTATAGAATATCTCGAATGCTGTATTCTTTTTACCTTCCCACATCAGGTTATTGATAAACCTTGTTACCAACACATCATTATACCTTGCATCAGGCGCTAAGGGAATTTTTTTGGCTTTTGTCTTCCTCATTTATAAAGATTTGTGAGCGTCAGCGATTATTTTTTAGCTTTTTCCTTTTTAGTTCCGTATTTAGAACGGCTTTGTTTACGGTCTTTTACACCGGCAGTATCCAAACTACCACGAACAATGTGGTAACGTACACCTGGTAAGTCCTTAACACGACCGCCGCGCACCAATACGATTGAGTGCTCCTGCAGGTTGTGACCTTCACCGGGTATATAGGCAATTACCTCAACTTTGTTTGTTAAACGAACCTTAGCCACTTTACGCAAAGCCGAGTTAGGCTTTTTGGGAGTGGTTGTATATACACGGGTGCAAACACCACGACGGAAAGGACAGGAGTCTAACGCTCTTGACTTACTCTTAGCCTTGATGATTTCTCTTCCTTTTCTTACCAATTGTTGAATAGTAGGCATTATGAACCTTTTGATTTTGGGACGGCAAAGTTAAGTGTAATAATTTTATAACCAAAAATTTGCGGAATACTTTTTCACAATGATTGAATTTAAATGTTAATTACCTGAAAGACAGGCTGAAAAGCATGGTTTTTACTTTACACCTTGTACAACCAACCATAGGTATCCGCAGCTCTTCCTTCTCTAATGGCATCCAACCGCTTTTTTATTTCGGGGGTAACCTGCCATTTGTCGGTGTCGAAAGTCATCACAAAATCTTTGTATTTCAGTTCCCTGATCAAAGAAACGGTGGCGGCTGTGCCTGTACCAAATACCTCGCGTAATTCACCAGCACGGTAGGCTTCGATCAAACTATCTACCGAAACCGGCTTCTCTTCTACGGTAAGACCCATTTCTTCCAGTATCGTCATCACACTGTCGCGGGTAACACCCTGCAGTATAGTGCCCGAGCTTAGATCGGGAGTAACAGCTTTATTGCCAATAACAAAAAACACATTCATGGTGCCTATTTCCTGCACATATTTATGCTCATATACATCAGTCCACAAAACCTGGTCGTACCCCTGCTTTTTAGCTTCGGCGGTTACAAACATACTGGCGCCATAATTACCGGCTGCTTTGGCAAAGCCAACCCCGCCCGGCGCCGCACGGGTGTATTTTTCTTCAACATAAATACGCATGGGGGCGCTGTAATAAGGTCCGGTAGGACTCATGATAATCATGAACTTATAAGTTTCCGACGGCCTCACACCTATCATTTCGTCGGATGAAAACATAAAGGGGCGAATGTACAGCGAGTGGTTTTCGCGGGCGGGTATCCAGCTCTTATCAAGCGCAACCAGCTGGCGCATCCCTTCCATAAAAATTTCCTCGGGAACCGATGGCATTTGCATGCGTTCGGCCGATATATTGAAACGTTTGTAATTATCAAATGGCCTGAAAATAAAAGCCTCCCCCGATTTGCTCTTATAGGCTTTAATGCCTTCAAAAATCGCCTGTCCGTAGTGCAGGGCCGCAACCGACGGACTTAACACCAACGGCTGATAGGGTTTTATTTCTACATTTTTCCATTCACCGTTTTCAAAATCTGCTCCGAGCATGTGATCGGTAAAGGTTCTGCCAAAGGGAATATTTTCAAGATTTACCCCTGGCAACCTGCTGTGGTCAACTTTTGTTACAGGGATGCTATACGCTTCTACCATAATCCAGTATTTTTGAGGCACAAATAAACAAAGAAAGTTTCTGGCGGTCAAAAAAATTGCTAACATTCGTTAGCATTAAAATAAAACGATCTGTATTCACTTGTAACTGATATAGTTATCGCCATTAAAAGAACAGTTTGTACTCAATGAGCTTACAAAACATCAAATTACCCGATATAGTAATTGCCGATTTATACCGGCAATCGTTAATTCAGTATGATGGCGAGATCACTGAACCTCCACCTGCTGTGGTTGAAACGAATGCTGTTACCGCGCCGCCGCCTGTTGAAAAGAAGCCTGTTGAACCGAAGGCGCCGGAACCTGTAAAACAGCCTGAAATCATTTTGTCCAAAGCTCAGGCGCCGGAACCTGTTAAACAGCCTGAAATTAATCAGCCCCAGGCACCCGTTAGCTACAAAACACTTGGAAACAATAAGCGGCAAATTGCCATTGTAGTGAATTTTCCCAATGAAGTGTTTTTGCCGGAAGCCGATTTACAGTTCCTTACCAAAATGATAAGCGCCTGTAAGCTGAATATGGCCGATGTAGCCATCGTAAATCATGCGGCGGCCCCGGTGGCTATAGAACCGTTAAAACAGCAATTACAGCCCAAGTACGTGTTGTTATTTGGTGTTGAACCCGGGACTATTCAGCTGCCCATTAGTTTTCCGGCTTTTAAAGAGCAGGCTTATGCCGGCAGCACGTATTTATTTACTCCGCCGCTGAATGAGCTGAACCAGGAAAACGAGGAGGCAAAGCTGCTGAAAAGAAAGCTTTGGGATTGTTTAAAACGTATCTTTTTATAAAACGCAAAACGCTTAACGCAAAACGCGAAAAGCAAAACGCAAAACGCCGAACGCGAAAAGCCTTAATCAAAGCGTATTTAGCGTTAAGCCTTAAGCGTTCAGCGTTTAGCATATTCCCGATTGACCCCGATTCGCAAAGGCACCAGCGGGCAAAGCATTAATTATGAAATTGATTTTCGCAACAAATAACGACCATAAAGTACAGGAAATTCAGGCGGCCATTGGCCATTCGCTGGATGTTATCAGTTTAAAACAGGCTGGTATCGACATCGATATTCCTGAGCCCCATGATACCCTGGAAGCAAATGCATCGGAAAAATCGCTCACGATACATCAGTTAACGGGTGAAAATTGTTTTAGTGAAGATACGGGCCTTGAAGTAGCTGCCCTGAACGGCGAACCGGGGGTAAAAAGCGCCCGGTATGCCGGGGAAGACAAGGCCTTCGATAAAAATATTGATAAATTGTTGCATAAACTGGGCAATAACAGTAACCGCCAGGCACGTTTTCGTACAGTGATCTCTTTGATATGGCAGGGCCGGGAACAGCTTTTTGAGGGAATATGTGAGGGAACCATTTCGGGCGAAAGGCATGGCGACGGCGGTTTTGGCTACGACCCGGTTTTTACACCGGCCGGCAGTAACAGGACCTTTGCCGAAATGACGCTGGCCGAAAAAAACGCCATCAGCCATCGCAAAAAAGCAGCCGATAAACTGGTGCTGTTTTTAAAGGAACAGGTGAACGCATAAAGGCATCCGATGGGTTTGTTGAAGCGGATGTCTCCGGGGAAAATCCATCGAATGGCAAACAGGCTTAATTTTTTTAATAAATAGTAAAAAGTTTTTTTGAACCAAAAAAGCAACTATACCATTTCTGAATCCGACTTAATAAAAGGATGCATTTCGGGCGACAGGCGATTGCAGGAAGAACTGTATCACCGGTTTGCTCCCAAAATGTATGCAGTTTGTTTGCGCTATGCCAATAATACCGAAGATGCACAGGATCTGCTTCAGGAAGGGTTTATAAAAGTATACAGGAACCTACACCATTTCAGGGCAGAGGGTTCTTTCGAAGGATGGATCAGACGGGTATTTGTTAATACATCTATTGAACATTTTCGTAAAAAATCGGCCAAACTGTCGATGGTCAGTGAAAAGGAAGAAAGCACTATTGAAGACAGTGATATTTCGGCCCTTGAAAACCTGGCGCAAAAAGATATCATAAAAATTGTACAGGAATTATCGCCCGGCTACAGAACGGTGTTTAACCTGTATGTAGTTGAGGGATATTCGCACAAAGAAATCGGCGATATGCTTGGTATTAGTGAAGGCACCAGTAAATCGCAACTGGCGCGCGCGAAAGCAGTTTTGCAAAAAAAGATAACACAATATTTAAGCGATACCCAAAAATCCTATACCCGGTAATATGGCAACAAATATTCAACATACGCTTCTTCACCTTGAAGTACAACCCCCGCCTGGTGTGTGGCCCGAAATCGCGGCCCGGTTGAATGCTGAATTTAATGCAGACGAAGTGCCGGTTGCCCAAAAGATGTATGATCTTGAAGTAACCCCGCCGGCCGCCGCCTGGAACAATATCGCTGCAGCCCTGCCGCAACAACAGCCCGTTCAGCAAGCGGCTAAAGTAATTGCCTTTCCGGTTCGTCGTGCTATTGCCGCTGCTGCCGCCGTAATATTGATCACCGTGAGCGCCTGGTATTTTTTGAATAATTCTTCTTCGAATAAAAACAACGAAGTAGTCGCCAAACAAACTTTCACCCATTCATCAACTGAAAATAATACAACGACTCAACAACCGGCTACACCTTCGGTTACAGAAAATAATGAACCACCAGCCGTTGAGCAAACGCCAAAATCAACCGGTACAGCGCTGTCTTCACTGGTACCGGTCCGGATAGTGAACCGTTATGCAAACAGGGCAGCCTCTCAACCAGCCTATTACATCAGCGATTATCAGCCAATAGCTACCAGTTATGCAGGCGTTAATGACGTGCAGGCTGTAACCTTTACCAACAGTGATTTACCAAGCGTGGAAGGGCCGCTCATTCGCGATGCAAACGGTCAGATCATTCTGGATAAAAAACTCATTACCTCTCCCGATGACTGTTATATTACCATTACCGGCCCCAATGGTGAGCAAACACGCATCTCTTCCAAATTCGTGCATATCATCAGCTCGCTGAACGATGATGTGGAACCGCAGGATTATTTTGATTTTATGATGCAGGAAAACAGCCTGTGGAAAATGCGCTTCCGCGAATGGAAGAATAAACTGCTGAACCAGTCGTACATACCCACCGCTACCAATTTTACCGATATACTGGAGTTGAAGGATTTGCTGCAGGAAAACTGATGAAGGCACAAGGTACAAGAAGCAAGGAATTTAAAACTTAGAACTAATACAGCATGGCCAGAATTAAGATTGAACTCCCTGAACATTTTTCATTTACCGCTACAATACCGGTGCGCATAACCGATTTAAATTATGGCAAACATGTTGGCAATGATACCATCCTTTCCATGATACACGAAGCGCGGGTACAATATCTTGCCAGTTATGGTTATGGCGAACTAACCCTTGCAGGCGTTGGCCTTATTATGAGCGATGTGGCCATTGAATTTAAAAGCGAATTATTTTATGGCGATGTGGTGACTGTATCGGTAGCTGCTGCCGACTTTTCGAAAATAGCCTTCGACCTGTATTATAAACTCGAAAAAAACAAAGGCGATACCAAACAACTGGTAGCTATTGCCAAAACGGGCATGGTGTGCTATGATTATAGTAAGAAGAAGGTGGCGGCAGTGCCGGCTGAAGTTGTTGAGAAGTTGAGCCCCGGGATTCATTAGCACATTAGCTAATTATCACATTAGCTAATTATCACATTAGCCAATTATCACATTACGCATTCCAGATTCTCCAACTCTCTTCTGCCTGAATAACCAGCATATCGGCACCGTTTTCGATGGCAGCGCCCCGCTCCTCCCCTTTTTGCAGGAATAATGTTTTGGCAGGATTATAAATAAGATCGAATAAATAATGCTGTGAAGTAAGTGCCTGATAAGGTAAGGGCGGACACTCATTTACATTGGGATACATGCCGAGCGGACTTGTATTAATAATCAGCTGATGTTCTTTTATTACAGCTTCACTAACCTGCTCATACGAAATCCTTTTGCTGCCCGATGGTGTTCGCGACACTTCAATAAACTCAATGCCCAGCCTGTTCAACACGTAATGCACCGCTTTGGCGGCGCCTCCTGTGCCCAGCACCAGGGCTTTGGTATGATGTGGTTGCAGCTTCGGCAATAAACTCTTTTCAAAACCCACCACATCGGTATTATGACCGGTAAGCAACCCGTTTTCGATCTTAATACAGTTACAGGCGCCGATTGCCTGCACTACCTCGCTTTGAGCCGATAAAAAAGGAATTACCTTTTCTTTATAAGGAATGGTAACATTCAGTCCGCATAAATCGGAGTGCTGTTGAATAAGCGCCGGAAATTCACTGATATCGGCCAGTGGAAAATTTTCATACCGGCAACCGGCAATATGCTCCCGCTGAAATTTCTCCGTAAAATATTTCTGAGAAAATGAATGGCTTAACGGATAGCCAATCAGGCCATACCTTTTCATCGGCAGAAGCTTTTAAGTTTTTTATCGTGAAACGTAAAACGTGAAAAAGAACAGCATGTTATTGCCGTTTTCCGTTTCACGTTTCATCCCGCCAGGGCGGGACCGTTTTACGACTAATGCTGTGAATTGCCGTTCAAAAATAAATTGAACGTATCGCCCCGTAAACCTATACGCATGGTTTCGAGCGGAATTACTTCAGTTGGAGCAATGTTACCGAGGTTTACATTGCAGCCCAGCAGTTCAATAAAGTAAAGCTGCTGTGCTTTCTGGGGGGCTTCCCACAATATTTTTTCACCGGGAATTTGGGTGAGAATTTCCTGTACCAGGCCTTCGCGTACTTCGCCGCTTCCGCGGTAAATACCCACATTACCGGCTTCGCGCGCTTCGGCAATAACATACGATGAACCGGCGTTCAGTTCGGCCCGCATCAGTTCAATCCATTTATAAGGCGGAATAATATGTGCGGCATCTTTACTGCCCACTTCGCTTAATACGGTGCCATGTTTGGCCAGCTTTTCGATATAGCCACATTTTTCGGCATGAGGTATATTGATCGAACCATCGCTCACTTCCATATAAGATATCTCATAATCCTTGCAAACACTGATATAATCATTAAACTGGTTACGGATCAAAAACGCCTCAAACAAAGTACCCCCGAAATAAACGGGAATATCGTAGGATCTGTAAACTTCAATTTTTTCACGCAGGTTGGGTGTTACAAATGAAGTTCCAAAGCCAAGCTTTACAACATCTACATGAGGGTGCGAAACACTCATAAAGTTTTGTGCTTCGGGAACGCTCAGGCCCTTATCCATTACCATTGTAATACCGCTGTTGCGTGGTTTCTTAATCCTGTCAGGGATCTGTGTGAGGTTAAAATTCATTCCTTGGTATTTTGTGCAACAATTTTATAGCCGCCGCAAAAATAAGAGAAAACAGGTTACAAGGAACAGCCCCCGGGAACAACTGATCACAATCAGTATCAATTTAAATGCTAAACGCTAAAGGCTTAACGCCGAACGCCCAAATACACCGCGTTTTGCATTAAGCGTTTCGCGTTTCGCGTTCAGCTTTATGCTTTGTTGCCTTATGCCTCGTTGCCTTTTCTTTTACAACGGGCAATCACATCTACAACAAGCTGGTGCCGTAATAAGGTGGGGTTGAGTTGAATGAGTTTTTTGAGCTGTTTGGGCGAAGCTGTGATCGCTGCTTCGAGCTGTATCAACCCTTCTTTGGTTTTGCCCAGTGCAAGGTAAATGGCACTGAGATAATATAAGAATATGGGTTTGGCTTCGGTAATTTTTATAGCCGCCTTTACCTGTTCCAGTGCTTCTTCAAAAAATTCGCCCTGGTATAAACAACGTATCAGCGCTTCCCAGCTCGATATATTGCGTGGCCGCTGGCGCACCACATTAGAAAAATACTGAATGGCTTCTTTATAATCGCCCATCTGCATTTTACATTCGCCCATAGCCAGGTTGTATTCGGGCTGCAGGCGGTGTATCTGCATAGCAGTTTCAAGCTGTTTTACCGCCATGGACCATTGCTCCTCGTGAATATAGGTGCAGGCAATTTTATAATACAGTTTGCTATCGCCCTGGTTCAAATGCGAGGCTTTTCGATAATAAAAACGCGCCTGCGCATGGTTCTTCAACCGGTCGTAACAGTGGCCGATAGCCTCGTAAATAACATCTTCGGGGCGCGACAACTCAAGCACTTTTTCCAATACCTCAATGGCATCTTTGTATTTACGCAAACGGATATAGGCATCGCCCATATTCCGGTATGCGTAGTCGAACTTTTCGTCGATAGCCACTGCATATTTGTAGGCATCAATTGCTTTTTCATATAGCTTCAGGCCCTGATAGGCCGCTGCCAGATTAAACCAGGCGAGTTCGCTGTATGGAAAATCTTCAATGATGCGCTGATGCAACAGAATGCTTTCTTCGTTGCGGTTGGTGAAATCGGTCCAGAAACAAATTTTATATAAAGCCTCTTCGTTATTGGGCTCCTGCTCAAGAATCAGCTTCAGGCAATCGAATATCTTATCAAACTCTTCATAATCGTCGTATACGTCTGCCAGTTCAAACAGCAATTCAATGCGTTCCTGCCCGTCGAACAGCTGCAGGGCATTTTCGAGCAGCTCTACTGCTTTTTCCTGCTGGTCGAGCGCCAGGTATACGTCGGTTTTTAATATGTACAGGTTGATATCGTTGCTGTCGAGTAATTCGGCGTGGTTGAGTATTTTCAGCGCATCGTTGTAGTGCCGGGTGGCAATTAACAGGTCGGCCTTTTTTATGAGCAAAACGGCGGAATAGGGATACTGCTCAATGCCCATTTCGGCAGCCTCCAAAGCCTGGGGCAGGTCCTCTACATCATCAAAATAATCGATTATTTTTTCAAAAGCTTCCTCTTCCAGGAAGGAATTTCCCCGACCCGCTTTGAGATTCTGAAATTGCTTCACTAACTCCCTGATTTCTTCATTATCCTGTCGAAACGGATTTTCTCTCATGAATTTAAATAGTAGGTTAATGTAAAATAGGATATTCGACCGTGTATTCCAATTTTAATTTTTGACATCTGTGAACAAGTTTGGGTCGCCCGCAGGCTGTCGGATGGCTCACTCCCGAGGCTGAAGGGTGAGTTATTTTTAAGAAAGCGCCCCACCCTTCGGCCACTGATTTTCAATTCCTTATAAATACACCTCCAAATGTGAGAAAAAAAACCAACCCTTTTGTTATGAAATCCGTAACATTTATGAGTCTTAACCGTTAAGGGAATTATAAACTTTGGGACAAACGGTTAAAGAATTCTAAATTTTTTTATATACTTTTGTACTTAACTATGCAAGTGAACTCTACTCTAAAACTTAACCACATGCTTAAAAAAACCATCATCAGTTGTGCGATGATCGGGGCTGTTGCACTTGCAATTGCCAGTAGCGGGGGTGGTGATAAAAAAAGAGCTGAGTCGCTACGCAAATCCGATTTCACACCGATCCGAACTACAAATGGCTTTACGCTGAAGGCTGGTCCTGTTTATACCGGCAGCCATATTTTCAGCAATGTACGCAACGCTAACTACGTAAATACGGTAGTTACTTATCAGCAGGGTAATAAAGTATTCATTTTACCGTACAAACCACGGGTGAATATGACCCCTGACAGAGCGTATTATCGCAACAATCTGAACGTTATCGATTTAAAGATCAGGTTCCATAAATAACCCGATCAATTACTTACGTTCATTTTTTTACTCTCTTCATATGTCATTTCGCGGTAGCCTGTTTTGGGTATGTCGAATTTTGATGCCGGCACAGGGTTCATATTGATCTTTGATACTGTGTATCTTATGGTTAATTTTCCCTGAACCAGTTCATATTCAAGCGGTAATCCATTGAGGTTTTTAAACTGATAATCGTATTCCTTATTTTCAGGAACGAGGTCGGGTGTATAATATACCGTGAAAGTAGTGCCGTCGGGCAAGGTAGCCGTAGCTTTTATACAGTTATAACCGGCTATGGTTTTTGTATCGCTGGTATTGGTAAAAGTAATTCCCTCGTATCGCTTATTGTTCTCGACCCAGTTCTCATTGGTCATTCTGATCAGTAATTTCTGCCCGCTCACTTCCTTTAAAACAACCGATGTACCGGCCTTTGAGTCGTGTATAGTAGCCGACGAAAACAGGGCGCTGGTCATTTCGGCCCGGCTCAGGTTTCCTTTTATGAATATAGTTTTTGTATGTCCGTCGAGGGCGTCGGCCATTTTAGGCTCCTTGCTGCCGCTCGAAATGCTTGCATCGTACACAAGGGTAAGCTCTGAAACCTTGCGCTGCGCGCTTGCGGTAACCAGCATACCAAACAGGCTAACTATCAGTAAAACAATAACTTTTTTCATGTAATCCGGGGTTGTTTTATAAAGATGGATAAAGGTTCATAATAGTTGCTGCCTAAAATACAGTTTTAAGTTATAAGTTGTAAGTAATAAGTCCTTTCTCTTTGACTTATTCCTTATTACGTACAACTTACCATAAAAAAAGGTGGGTCTCCTTTAAAAGAAGACCCACCTTTTAATATTAAGTATAAACCGGAGTTTGATTTTAACTACTTTTTACAACCTTGCCCGATTTGTTTATTACTTATTACCAACTACTTACAACTTATAACTAAAAATACTACTTCTTCTGGCCTCCTTTCTCACGGGTCGTTTGCGCCTTTTGCTGGGCCTCCTGCATCTGCTCTAACCGCTCCTGCCATTTTGATTTACCTTTTGGCTTTTTACGGTTCAGCTCAATTTTCGCCAGAATTTTATCGTGGTCGATGATATAGTTCTGAATTACAAACTGTAATAAAAGGGTTATAATATTCGAAACGGTATAATACCAGGTTAAGGCTGCGGGTAACCGGTTGAACACAAATAATAATATGAACGGGAAGATGTACGGCATGTACTTGAGCGCCGGATTGTTTTGATCGGGCGTCATGTTCATATTATAAATCGATATCAGAAAACTGGTTGTAACTGCCGTAAGCGTAAATAAGCTTAAATGATTGCCAAGGCCCCAGATGTTGAACCCAAAACGAACAATAATATCATACGAAGCGAGGTTATCGGCCCATAAAAAGCCTACACCACGCAAAGCAATATTCGAGTTAAAGAAACTATACAGGGCAAAGAAGATAGGGATCTGCAGCAATGCCGGTATACAACCTCCGAGTGGATTAACCCCTGCTTCCCTGAACAATTTCATTTGCTCAACCCCTACCGCCTGCTGATCGCCACCGAGTTTTTCTTTCAGCTTTTCAATTTCGGGTCTCAGGGCTTTCATTTTAGCGCCGCTGAGATAGCTGGTGTATACCAATGGTGATGTAAACAACCTGATGAATAAGGTAAGCAACGCAATGGCGATACCCAGGCTGCCGATAAAGCTTCTGAACAACCCAAAAACCGGCATTACGATGTACTTGTTGATCGGACGCACAAAGGCATACATATCACGACCCAGGTTTACGATCTTATCCATTTCGGGAACCTGGTCTCTATGTTTTTTAAGTATGCTGTAGTCGTTGGGACCATAGTATAACGACATGGGGAAATCGGCGTTCGGCCCCAGTGGTAACCGGGCCTGTAAAGCGGTGCTTACTTCGGCTATTTTTGCACTGGTGTCTTCTAATTTCTTCGTCCATTTTACTTCGCCCGAAGTGAACTTATTCTTAGCTATTAAAGTAGTATTGAAGAACTGCTGCGAAACGCTTACCCATTGTACCGGCTTTTCGAAGGTTCTGCCCGATTTCGACATAACGTAGTCGAAACTGTTCTCTTCGTAATAGCAAATGGTACTCTGCTGCCGTTCATAAATCACATCCGTTTCATGCTGCATGGGCTGATTTTGCCAAACCAGGTTAAAATTACCCTGGGTTAACAGTTTGTCGGCCCCGGCGAATTGCACCGTCCAGTCGATCAGATAATCGTCGGGCCTAATGGTATACTGGTGAGTAACCATACCCTGATTGGGAACCGGCAACTGATAAATAACCGTTTGGCTGTTATCGGCATTGCGTACTATCTGAGGAGCTTTGAAATACAGGTCGGCAACCTGATAGGGTTGATTAGGTCCTGTATTGATGCCATATGAAATTTTATCAAATGGGGTACTGTTCAGTAAAGCCGGTTGATTGGAATTGAGCGATTTATACTTTTTCAGTTCAACTTTTGCAGGCTGCCCGCCCTTGTTGGTGAATGAAATTTTAACCACTTCATTCTCAACAACTGTTAATTGTTCTGCTCCACGGGTAGCTAACTGGTTCGAATCGATAGGTGCATTCACCGCAACTGCTGCGGTATCGCTTAGTTTAGCTATGGAGTCACGTACAAATTGTACCCGGGCAAGCGAATCGGTGCGGTGCTGCTGCACCGACTGTAATTCGCGACTGTTTTTGGTAGAAATAAAAAGATATGTAAACAGTAATAAAGCTAACAACACAAAGCCAATCACCGTATTGCGGTCAAAATTCATTATACTAAAAGTTTAGAAGAGGTGCAAAGATAGTTGTAAGTTGTAAGTTTTAAGTCTTAAGTTAATGCTTCTGCATTTTTATTACATAAAATTAACTTCAATACCGATATTGCTATGAGTCTCAAAAACTTATAACTTATTACATAAAACTTAGAACTTTATATCATTTCACTTTGCAATAAGGGATTTTTTGCCGCATTTTTTTGTTCGGCGTATTCTTTGGCTGCTTTTACAAAATGTACAAATAAGGGATGTGGGTTTTCGACAGTACTTTTTAATTCAGGATGGTACTGAACGCCAATAAAGTAGGGATGGGCCGGCAGCTCAACGATCTCTACCAGTCCGTTTTCGTTATTTTTTCCGCTTGCGACCATACCAGCTTCCTGAAACTGGCCCATATAGCGGTTGTTGAATTCCCAGCGGTGGCGATGCCTTTCACTGATCATTTCGCTACCATAAATACGACGGGCAAGGCTGCCATTTTTTGTTTCGCACGAATAAGCGCCCAAACGCATGGTGCCGCCTTTTGAAGTAACTTCTTTTTGCTCCTCCATGAGGTCAATAACCGGGTCGGGTGTTTCGGGATTCATTTCGGTAGAATGGGCATCTTTCAATCCCAATACATTACGGGCAAATTCAATGACGGCCATTTGCATACCGAGGCATATTCCAAAGAAAGGCAATTTGTTTTCGCGGGCATATTTTACCGCCAGGATCTTCCCTTCTACCCCACGATGCCCGAAACCGGGCGCTACCAGCAAACCATCGAGGTTAGCCAGTTTTTCGCCTACATTATCTGTGGTAATAAATTCACTATGCACGTTTATGATCTGCACCTTGCATTCATTCAGGGCGCCGGCATGCACAAAAGCTTCTAAAATCGACTTATAGGCATCCTGCAGCTCGATATATTTTCCGATCAGTCCGATGGTAACCTGGCTTTTCGGATATTTCAGTTTATCGAGAAACTCTTTCCACTTTTGCAGATCGGGTTCTTTATAATTGCTGAGATTCAGCTTCTTTAAACAAATAAGGTCCAGTTTCTCACGCATCATGGCCAGCGGCACTTCGTAAATAGTGGGCGCATCGGCGGCCTCGATCACTGCTTCCTGTTTTACATTACAAAACAGGGCAATTTTACGGCGCAGATCGGGCGTCATGGCCTTTTCGGTACGGCACACAATAATATCGGGATGCACGCCTTCCTGACTAAGCATTTTAACGCTGTGCTGGGTAGGTTTTGTTTTTAACTCCTTGGCGGCTTTCAAATAAGGAATGAGGGTCAGATGCACCACTACCGTATCTTCTTCGGGCAGTTCCCATTGCAACTGGCGCAGGGCCTCAATAAAAGGCAGGCTTTCAATATCACCTACGGTACCACCTAATTCGGTAATGATAATATCAAATTCGCTGGTTTGCCCCAGCAACAACATTCTTCGTTTAATTTCGTCGGTTATATGCGGTACTACCTGAACGGTTTTACCAAGATAGGCGCCTTCGCGCTCTTTATTAATTACGGTTTGATAAATGCGGCCTGTAGTAACGTTATTTGACTGAGAAGTGAAAATATTTAAAAAACGCTCGTAGTGCCCGAGGTCAAGATCTGTTTCGGCGCCATCTTCAGTAACATAGCATTCGCCGTGCTCGTACGGGTTCAGGGTACCCGGGTCGACATTTATATAAGGATCGAACTTTTGAATTGTTACCTTCAATCCCCTTGCCTGCAACAATTTTGCAAGCGAGGCTGCAATAATTCCTTTTCCTAACGAAGAAGTTACCCCACCGGTAACAAAAATAAATTTGGCCATAATGTATGGTTATTTAGTCAGTTTCTTAAGCTTACCCAGGCATTCGACAGGCTACCATCGGATGCCTAAAAAATAATTGGAACAGGACTTAAAATATCATTCCATCACATCGTTATCCGACGTTGCACGTCTTTTTTTACACACATTTTTACTGATTATCCTGATCCTCTATATTATTTGACCAGCGGAAACTTATAACTTATTTGGAAGAATAATTCCGGGAGGTCGTGCAAAGTTACGGCAAAATGTTCCGTTCAAAAAAAACCCTTTTTGGGTTGTGGAAAACCCGGACACAGGTGTGGATTTGTTGATTAAAACCTGATTAAAAAGGGCCACCGAACCCACTATCCGCCTGCGGCGGGCTTTTTTGCCACAGATTACACAGATGGACACGGATAAGTTCCGGTTTTGATTCTTAAACTAATAGCTGTCATTCATTTATGTTTAATTGTACATAATGGTACAGATGACCACATACTACCGCACTTTAAAAGTTAGAGAGATTGAGCTCTACTTAGAGCCGCAAACAATTTGTATTTACCTGTGTTCATCCGTGCAATCCGTGGCATAACTGTATTCATTCCGCCGAAGGCGGCCTCCGTGGTAGTCGTTGTGCGAAGCACAACAAAAAAACCCCGCCGTTGCGAGGTTATATAATCAGGTATATAGCAAATGAGCTCTTATTTTATTTGTGTAAGAGAAAGCACTTTTAATTGATAGGGTGTGGTAACAACAGGCTTTTTTTCGGCAAATGCTTTATTATCTGTTTCCTGTTTGCTTTTAGCTGAATGTAAAAAAACAATAGCTGCGATCTCGACAAATAGTATGAAAAAACTATAACGTTCTTTTTTCATAAGTTTATAATGGTTTGGTTTTAGGGGTACGGGTAAGCATTTTCGCGTAGCAAAAGAACGAAAAATTTGGTATTTATGCAAGGAAATATAATAGTATTATACCATATTCGTAGAATTACGGTTATATATGGCAAGTTTCCTACTTGTCATCATAATAACACGATCAATTACGCGTGTATTTTTTTCACTATGCATAAGAAGGTACAGTTAATACTAACTATCCTTTGCAATTTTATCGTAGCTGGCAACAATACCTTTTATCAATGAAGAACTGAAACCCTGGTGTTCCATTTCGTTTAATCCTGCAATAGTGCAACCTTTAGGTGTGGTTACTTTATCAATTTCCTGTTCGGGATGTGTTTTCTTTTGTAACAATAACTCCGCAGCGCCTTTTACAGTTTGCGCTGCAATTAAACTGGCAGTAGCTGCATCAAAACCAATTTCGATACCGCCCTGTATGTTTGCGCGTATATAGCGCATGGCATACGCTGTACCACATGCGCCTAATACAGTTGCAGCATCCATCAGTTTTTCATCGATCCATGCTACTTTTCCCAACTGGTTAAACAGATCTTCGATATAGGAAATTTGTTCACCCGTTGCTTCATGCGATGCCAGGCAGGTCATGCTTTGCTGAATGGCAATAGCGGTATTGGGCATAGCTCTTATCACCGACAGTTTTTTACCAACCGCCTGCAGCATATGACTAATCGTAACGCCGGTTATAACCGATACCAATACATGCCGTTCGGGATTCAGCATGGCTTTCAGCTTACTCAATATATCATCTACCTGAAATGGTTTTACAGCAAAAATGATCAAATCGGCAAAGCGAACCGCTTCTATATTATCG
>Ga0114129_10003243_pt1 | contig 22835 bp, 19 predicted proteins | sample RhiMetdeltSRZDD1_FD_80071 | JGI IMG/M metagenome (GOLD analysis project Ga0114129, IMG submission 80071) | Populus rhizosphere microbial communities from Tennessee, USA - Rhizosphere MetaG P. deltoides SRZDD1 (version 2) (version 2) | ecosystem: Host-associated > Plants > Roots > Rhizosphere >... | reverse complement strand
GGCCTGACCCGATGATCGAGAGCGTTCCGGTAGCCTTGACGAGCGCACGGGCCGCTAGCTCAATCGGCAGAGCTGTGGACTTTTAATCCATAGGTTCGGGGTTCGAGTCCCCGGCGGCCCACCGACCGCACCATTGCGCGAACCGGTGGTGCTGGCCGGGGCAGCGTCGTCGAGAACGATGCCGCCATCCGGCCCGGGGATCTTGAACACAGGGATGACTTCTCCTTGCTCGTTGATGCGGATCTCGTGGACGAGGGACTCGATGGCGCGTTTGCGTTCGCCGGAGGTTCCGTCGGTGACGGCGTGCGCCAGGATGGAACGTAGCTTGTCGATGGTGCCGGGTGGCGGAGGTTCCGGCCGCTGGTCGAGGCTGTCAGTGAGGTCGTCGCGGCGGGCGGTGAGTTGTTCGATCTCGTGGCGGAGTTCCTTGAGGCGGGGTCCGGCGGTCTGGTCGTCCATGGTGCCGTTCTCAAAGGCGGTGTGGTAGCGGGCCACCGCGGCTTCCTTGGTCTTGATCTGCGCGGCGACGGCGTCGACCTCGGCGTGCCGGTCGGCGTGCGCTTCGTGGAACTCCTGTTGGGCAGCGGCGACGGCCTCGGTGAGCCAGGTGTCGGCGCGGGTGTAGAAGTCGTGCAGGGCGTGTAGCACGGCTTCGTCGGCCTGGTCTGCGGCCAGGCGGACGCCCTGGCAGCCGGCGCCGCCGTAGCGGTTGCGGCTGAAGCAGGTGTAGTAGCGGTAGGTCTTGCTGCGGCCGGTGGCGGCGGTGCCGATGTACTTGCGGCTGCAGTCCGGGCAGACGATGAGTCCGGTGAGGTGGTACTCGCTGGGCGAGGCGGCGCGTTGGGTGTGCGCGTCGGCGCGAGCCTCGGCGATCCCCCGTGCCTGGTTGAACGTCTCTCGGTCGACGAGTGGCTCGTGGGCGTCGGCGACGTAGACGTCGCGGTAGGCGATGTCTCCGGCGTAGGCGGGGTTGTCGAGGATCCGGGCGATGGTGTAGCCGGACCACGGTTTGCCCGTACGGTTGCGCACTCCGCGCCGGTTGAGTTCGGTGGCGATGGCACGGGTGCCGATCCGCTCCTGCGTGTAGAGCCGGAAGATATCCCGCAGAATCGGCGCCTCGGTGTCGTGCTGAACGAGTTTCTGGGTTTCGCGGTCGACGTAGTAGCCGTAGGGTCGAGTGCCGCCGGGCCATTTGCCTTTGCTCGCTTTTGCGGTCATTCCGTTGATCACTCGGTCGATGATGGTCTCGCGTTCGAATTCGGCGAACACGCCCAACAATTGGACGAGCATCCGGCCGATTGGGGTGGAGGTGTCGAATGGTTCGGTGGCGGAGCAGAATGCCACGCCGGCGTCGTCGAGTTCGTGCAAGAGGTCGAGCAGATCGGACAGGCGGCGGGAGAACCGGTCGACCCGGTAGACGAGCAGTACGTCGTAGCGGCCGGCCTTGGCGGCGCGCAGGGCGCGTTGCAGGTCGGGCCGGTCGGTGGTGGCGCCGGAGGCGTCGTCGGAGAACTTGAGCACCAGGGTCCAGCCGGGCTGGGACTTGATGTAGCTGGTGAGGGCTGCGAGCTGGGCCTCGATGGAGAACGGCTGGTGCTCGTCGTCGGTGGAGCGGCGGGTGTAGATGGCGATGCGGCGCGGGCCGGGGTCGGGCGCCTGGCCGGCACCGCGCTTGCGGCGCTTCGGCTTGGTGGTGGCGGCCATACGGCGATTCCTTCCGCGAGGGGTGTCGGGTCCGGTGGTGGGCATCCCCGGGTCGGGTGTGCCCACCACTCGGCGTTGCGGGTCAGGCGGCTTCGTCGGGGTGTTCGCGCCAGTACCGAGCGATCAGCACGGCCCAGGCTTGGATGGCCTCTCGTTTCTCGGCGGGCGTCATGGTGACCGTCTCGATACGGGCGACACGAACGTCGGTAATCGTGGCGGGCGTTCGACGGCGGCGTATGTTCGTCGTGTCGTCGCCACCAGGTAATTCGTTTTCATCATACCCGTTGTGGGTGCTAGCGTCGTAGGCAGTTCCGGCCATTTCCCTCCGGGAACGGTGTCATGGATTTCATCTGGCGTAAGCGCGAATAGCATCGAGACAACTCCCTTCCGATAAGCGCAGGTAGATGCTTGTTGTTTGGGGTCGGCATTTGTGTTTCGGCCTTCCCGTGGGTCAGGTGCGAGTGGTGTCCTTGCCGGCGACGAACGCGCCCAGCAGCCGGACGGCCCGTCGGAGGCTGTCAAACTTCTCCACTTCGCGGCGATCCGGGTCGGTCAGGATGCGCAGCAACGACGCCACGATCGCGATGACGGCTCGGCGCGCGCGGTCTTGGGATGTGGCTGGGTCAGCCATAGCCCAAAGCAGCGCTGCTGATCTCGGGGATCAGCATGCGGCGCTGTCCGTAGAAGTCGTACTCCTCGTCCATGTCGTTCACCTCCTCTCCTGGCTGGTCGCGAGCAGGTCGTACTCCTCGTTCTCGTTGTTCTCGTCGTGCTTCGGATTGCGGTACGGAAGCTGCGATAGGCGCAGCCGCCCACCGTCGCGGCCGTGCAGCCACCACACCGCCTCGGCCGGCGACTGTCCGATGGCGGCGGCGTGATCGGCGGAGGCGGTTGCCACGATCGCACGCGGCCGGCCGGTCGAGGTGATCGCGTTGTGCAGGTTCAGCTCTCGCCGTGCCGAGGGCAGCCAGAACAGCACGGGCCACCGCCAGCTGGTCAGGCCGGCCAGCAGCGAGTAGCGGATCACCTTGTCGACCAAGACATCGAGCCGCTCGGTGCCGAGATCGAACTCAAGGAAGAACGGCACCGACTGGTCACCTTCGGTCCAGGTGCCGTGCCCGTCCGGGCGCGGCATCTGAGGGGTAACCATGAGCTGCGGGGTGTCGCCGGTGTGGAAGAACGCTGCCCGGTCGTGGAAGGTCGCTGCCGGCCACCAGCGGTCCAACCGGCTGCCCGGGTGGGTACGTTCGTGGGCGGCCATGTCGATGAAGAACTGGTTCGTGCCGAGCAGGTGGGGCAGGTTCGCCCGGGAGGTCAGGTGGTGCCGGCGCCGGCGGGCCTGGTCCCGCCGGGGCGGGTCGTCTCCGCGTTGCGCCGCCACAACCTCGGTGCCGAGTTGGTCGAGCAGGTAGTGGTACGGGTGCGAGCCGCCGTCCCACTTCTGAGGCCGGAATCGCGCCAGTACACCCAGCCCGAACAGCCGGAGCAGCCGCCGTTGGGCGAAGTCCACCGATGGGAATAGGGCGGCGGCGATCTGGTCGGTGGTCAGTACTCCGTTGTCGTACAGCCATCCGAGCAGGCGTAGGTCCCGCTGGGTCAGGCTGGCTTGCGCCTTCAGCAGGCGCGTGTCGTCAGCCATAGCCGCCGCTACCCCCATGGGAGACCCCAGACAGAGGGTCTGTCTGGACACCGCGGTCTCGGCAGTTGGCTGCGCTGAGCAGGGCTGTTGGGTGATGCGGGGTGTCCGGATAGGCGTCCGGGTCAAGACGGACCCCTATCCGACCGGCTTTTCGGACCCCGGCGCGGACACCCAACCCGGATCGGGCCGGACGCACGGCCGCGGATAGCAGGCCAGGTCGTGACAGAACCGCCGCGCCGGCTGACAGGTTCGGCCACGACGGTCCTCTGTGGAGAGTTACTGGGTTGTTGGGCCAGGCCAACGGCGTGACAGGCACTGTCAGACCGCCCAACGCCGATGGACAACGACTTCTGTTGGGCGGCGGGCGTACCATGCCCGCCGACCGAGCGGATTCTCCGCATGGCGAAGCCCCTCCGGCGCACGAGCACCAGGCACGCTCATTACCATGCGTCGCCTCACGCCACTGCGGTGGCCGCAGCCCGTCGGCACGGCCACCGCACCACGGCGAGTCCCGCACGGAGACAGCGTGCGGATCCGTAACGAAGGAGAGGATATCATGAATCCTAAGTATCACGTGACAATCTGGGCCTGTCAAGAGGTACCCAAGAACCTCGGGTAGCACAACCTTCACGTGATGATCTATGGTATTGGGCGTGACCCACGACGCCGACGACAAACGCGCACTGTTCCAGCGCGTCGTCGATGACATCGTTGACCAGATCCGCGCAGGCACACTCAAGCCGGGCGACGTGCTGCCCACCGCGCGACGGATGGCCGACCATTACCAGGTCGCCTCGATGACCGCCCAACGGGCGCTGCGCGAGCTGCAAACCATGGGGCTGACCTACGGCATCGTCGGCAAGGGCACCTTCGTGCACCCGGAGGCCCCCGAGCGGGTGCGCGTCCTGGACGGCTTGGCCGCCCCGGACACCGTGCCCGAGGTCATCGCCGACGCGAGGCTCAACGCCCAGTTCGCCGAGTACCTGCTCACCCGCGACGCCATGGCCGAGGCCGCCCTTCGGCTGTTCACCGCACCCAAGAGCGAACGCGCCCAACGCCAGGCTGAGTTCAACCTGCTCGCCGCCATCGTCGAAGGCCAGGGCAACGATCTCCACGACCAGTACGAGCAGTACAAGGCCCGCCTCGCCAAGGCCGCAGGCAAGACCGCCGACATGATCGCGCAACCACCCGCCAACGAGGAAACGCCGCCGCCCACCCGCCGCCGCAGCCCAAAGAGGTAGATGTTCTTGGGGTACCAGGCGCCTGCGCGTAGGTCGCGGCGCGGCGTGTGTCTGGCCTCGTTGTCTGCCGGCAGACTGGGGGTCGTGACGGGCGACGGATCGGGGAGTCGGCTGACGCGGGAACCGCCCCCGACGGTTGCCGGCCGGATTCTCGAGGAGCTACCGGGTCGCGGTGAGCGGGTGCTCAGTTGTCTCCGGACTGCTGCGGTGTTGATTGAGCAAGCGGTAGACGACGAGCGTGGGCTTCGTTTGGCGGAAAGCGCCGGATACAACTTGCGAGAGGCGTTAGACGCTGTGGTCGTCGGTCGTACTCCGGCCGGTCAGGGTCTTCCAGCGATTCTGCAAGCTTGGGACCGCTACGAGTCCGCGCGGCGACAGCCCGGCGAAGATGGCAGCGATTCGTTCACGGCGCTGCAAGAGGTACTGCGGCGGGTCGCGGACAACCGCGACCGCAGTTCGTATCATGCTGCCCGGCTGCTGGACTACCTTCGTGTTCAGACCGGGGTCGACCCGCTTCCGGGCGAGCGTGACCCGATAGGCGAGTACAGCAGGTTACGTCAGGACGCGAACACTGCCGTACATGCCGAGTTCGCACTGGATGCGGTGACGGCGCTGTACGAGCGCACCATCGCCTGGTTCATCAGGATGTTCAACCCGCCGGGCGATGTGGTAGACGCGCTGCGTGACTTGGCCGGACAGCCGTGGCGAGGCCCGGAACAGATCGAGCGACTGCGTGAGCTCGCCACGAATCCGCATCACATGCGGCTGTTCCTGGGCCAGCTGGGCGATCCGTCGTGGCTGGTGCCGCTGTACCAGGCCGGACTCATCGGATTGCCGCTACCCGACGCGGCGTGGCCAGTGACTGGTCTGCTCGACGGGATCGGACGAGTTTCCCCGGGTGATGTGGCAGCGGTGTTGCGTTGTGTGCTTGCCGACTCCAACCAGCTACCACGGGAACAGCAGCTGGGCGCCCGGTTCGAGCTGCTGCGGATGGCTTCGCAACTGGGCGTCGCTGGTTATCCGGTGGTGGCCAGGGTGGCCGCGCTTCATCCCGAAAGTCGGGCCGTATGCACGCTCGCGGTGGGTGTGGTCCGACAGGCCGACCCGGCTGACTCGGTCGTGGCCCAGGTTGCCGATGCGGTGCTGGCTGGAAAGCGGAGTGGCCGCGACGACTACCACGTTCGCGTGGTGCTCGATCAGCTTTGCGCCGGAATCGAGACGGACAACGCGGTCGCCCGAACACGGATGATGGCAGCGAAGGTGCGCCGTGCTGCGGCCGAGCCGGATACCAGGTTCATTGCACTCGATATCGCCGCGCTGACGGCCGACCTGGACGACGAATATCAGTACCTGGTCATCGTCGCGCACTACCTCGCCCGGCTGTTGGCGCGAGCCGCGCAACTCGGTGTCTCCACCGCGGAGCTGCTGGACTGGACCGGCCAGATCCCTGGCGAGATCGGCGAACGGATCACCTGCCGGATCCTGGCCGATACCAGCGACGTTCCGCTCCGGGACAAAATCAGCCATGTCGCGCTGCGGCTGGCCTCCCCCACCGTGACCGGTGACGACCGAGATCTGGTCGACAGCATCTTGTCGGCCAACCCGGAGCCTGGACTGCTTGCGGTATGGGTCGAGGCGCTCAGTACTCCGTCCCCCGCCCCCGCGGATTCCCACGCGACGCCGCCACGGGACTGGGCCCGAGCTTGGCGTTGGTCCTTGGTCCTCCCAGCCGACCTCCTCACGGATTGGCAGGACCCTATCGCCCGGGTCACCGAACGCTACGGGCCGCCGAGTCCGCAGACTCTTGACCGCAGATCAACGCTGCCGCTAGTGCTCACCGGCCAGTCGGCGTACCGGGAAGACCAGCTATCCGGCCTGCCGGTGCTCCAAGCTGCCGACCTGGTAGCCAGCTGGCGTCCCGACGCGGCCAGCGACCGGGACCTGGTCGGCGCGCGTGAGCTTGCCCGAACACTCCAGGCGGTGGTCAAGAACGACCCGGACAGGTGGTCAACCGACGCCGTCACCGTCGTGAGGGCTCTCCGGGAACCGGTGTACGTCCTGCATTACTTCAACGCCTTGATCGAACAGGCCGCGCAAACCGCCCCTCGGGGGTCGCTGCTCCTCGACGCCGCGACGCTGGCGCGGACCGCCCGCTGGGAGCCGACCATACTCGGCCGCGACGATTTCGACTTCGAACCGGATTGGCACAATGTCGACACCGCCACCGTTGACCTGGCAGCGGCGCTGGCCAACAATGACGCAGACCTGACCGGGCACCTGGATGCCGTATGGACGTGGGCGGGGGATCTGGTCGACCTGACGGCCGACGCCAACAGCCGCACCAGCGCGTTCGAGGGACACGACGCTCTCACCCGGGCGATCAACACTCCCGGAGGTAGAGGGTTACAGGCCGCACTGGCACTCGCCGGTTGGGAACTACGTCACTACGGGACCGTCCAACCCCGGTTGGCGTCCCTTCTCGACGAAGTGGTGCGTGTACCTGGCCCGGTCGGTATGGAGTACCGGGCAATTCTCGCCGAGCGCCGCGCGAATCTGGAGGCAATCGCCCCAGACTGGCTGGAGACCAACGCGGCAACCCTGTTCAGCGACGACGACACTGGCCGCGAAACCTTCGACCTGACCCTCAAATACGGCCGGCCGACACCATGGTTCTACCGCCACTTCTCCAAGGACCTGTTCACCGCAGCCCGCCGGGACGCCGAAAATGCGGTCGCGTTGTTGCTGCTGGCCATGCTCCACCACGAAACCGGCTACACCATAGATGCGGTAATCACCGGCCTTCGCGGGCACACCACCGCTCTGGCGACCTCCGTCAATGAAGTCGCCTTCCTAGTCCAGTCCTGCATAGCAGACGATCCTTACCTGGCCGCGGCGATCGAGTTCTGGCAGGCGTTGCTCGATGCCGGCCGCCGCGTCGTTCCCCCAGAGGCCCTGCGATCGTCTGGCCGTTGGGCGTTCGTTACCGCCCTGCCCGACCAGACCTGGGAACGACTCACGCTCAAAACCCTAGAACTCACGAACGGCACCATAGACATGCCGATCGAAGTAGCCGACCGCTGCAAGAACATGCAACCATCGGACCGAAGTAACAGAATCATATTTCTGATGCTCGGCAAGGGCGAACCGTGGGAACAACATTACGTTGCCCAAGCCGGCATCGAAACACTCAAGTCTGTCGCCGCCGACCAGCTCTCATTAGGCGAAAACTTCCGACGGTTACAGACCAGACTCATCCAACTTGGCTACCACGAGGCAGCCGAAATGCGTCGGGACGTTTGACAGTTGCGGCGGCGCCCGAACCGGAACCTCCCGCTCGTAGAAGCGTGCCGTGGCCTCCCGTCACGTACACGGAGTCCCCGTGCGCGATGCCGTCGAACAGGTCTCGCTCGTCTACACAAGATGATGATCTTGGTCCATCACGGGCCCGGCTTAACCGCCGGTGTCGTTTCCATGACGAGGGTCAGTCGGGTGTGCCGTTTGTCGATGGTGTAGCCGGGCGGGAGTTGGTCGTCGGGTGTGCCGGCCGGGTACACGTCCAGCCGTGCTGTGGCTGCGCGGTTCTGGTCCCATTCATAGATGTGTTCGGCGATGCGGTCGGCGAGCTTGTCGGCTTCTGGGCCGTGGCCGATGGCGCCTAGCTCGTACCGGTCGCCGTTGCTGGTCAAGCGGCGGTATGCGAAGTACGCCAGCGAGTACTTCTCGACGACGGCGGGGTTCAGACCCGGGATGGCCGGGGTGGCGAGGCCGCTGTCGACTGCCGAGCGCTGAGCGGCGAAGCGGCAGGTGCCGGGCTCGGTGGTAGACAGGCGCAGCCATACTCCGTCGAAGGGTTCGTTGCCGCCTACGGTTATCCCGGACCAGGTTTCGCTGCGCGATTGGTCGAGAACGCCGCGGAGGGGTTCGGGGTCGATGGGCTGGTCCTCGTCGTAGTGGATGGTCACGTCATCGTGCAGGTGTAGCGTGCATTCTCCGTCGCCGGTGCGCATGGGGATGAAGCCGCACATGGTCATGGATCGGCTGACGAGCCGGTCGCCGGTGTGGTCGAGCGCGATGGTGCGGGTCAGGCCGCGCCATCGCAGCGGTACGACGAGCCGCCCGTCGTCGGCGAGTTGGTTCCACCAGGCCGGGGGCAGGTCCCATGCTCCGGCGGTGACGATGATCCGGTCGTACGGGGCACGGGTGGCATCGCCGAGCGCACCGTCGCCGGTGCGCACGTGCACGTCGGGGTATCCCGCGGCCTCCAGCCGAGTGCGAGCCTGCTGCGCGGCTTCGGGGTCGATGTCGATCGTGGTGACCTGCCCGTGCGGGCCTACCAACTCGTACAGCAGGGCGGCGTTGTAGCCCGTGCCGGCGCCGATCTCCAGGACCCTGTGGCTGGGCCGGGCGTCGAGCTGCTCCAACATGATCGCGATGACGGTGGGTTGGGAGGCGGAGACGAGCGCTGCTCCATGGTCGTCGCGTTTGGTGACGACGACCTGGTCGGCGTATGCGTCGGCGATCGGGATATCGGGGAGGAACAGGTGCCGCGGCACGGTGCGGAATGCTTGTTCGATCCGGGCGGTGCGGATGGTGCCGTCGTCGCGGAGCTTGTCGGCGAGCTGGGTGCGCAGGGCCTCGGGCTGGGCGTGGCTGGTGTGGTTCATCGGCTCGCAGTCTAGGTCGGTGACCGTGCGGTCACGGGCTTGACAGGTCCTGGTGTTGTCATCAGTTGGTGAGCAGGCAGGCGTCCCACTGCGACACGGGCGGCGTGTTCGGGCCGGCGATGCCAAGTGCGAGGGCTACTCCGGTGGCGCCGTCGAGCAGCCCCGCCTCCCGTCCGCGCGCCACCTCGCTGAGCCTGGCGGGTGGGTCTGGCAGCCGAGCGGTCAGCTCGCCGGTGGTGGCGTCGGCTGCGGCGCGCCATGTGGTGTGCAGGAGCCCGGCCCAGCCGTGGCACAGCGACGTGTCGGTGAGCAGGGAGAGTTGCCGCTGGTCAGTGATGCAGCCCAGTAGCGCCGCCTCGGCCATGCGTTGCCGGGCGAGATCGCCGGTGGCCTGCCCGGCGAGCTGCTGCGCGCGAGCCAGGCCGGGAGTGCCGTAGCACCAGGACGGGCGGGATGGCCCGCGCTGAGCGGGTCGGCCGGCACGGAGTTCGTCCCGGGTGATCCACGGTGGCCACACCCGCGTCCGGCTACTGTGGCGCCACCGGTCGGTCCAGGCGCAGATCCGGTTGATCGCCTCGGCGTGGCCGGGGACGACCACGCCGCGTTTCATCGCCTGAGCGAGCAGTGCGAGCGGGCCGCTGATCCCGTGGGCCATGCCGAGGTTGCCGTGCCCGCCGCGGAACTCCGGCGACGGCTGGTCGGTCGGGCCGTGCCCGGTCCACCAGCCCGGGACGGTCTCGTCGTCGATCTGGATCGGCTCGGTGAGGCGGACCAGGTAGCCCAGCACGTCCCGGACCGCGGTGCCGCCCGAGTCGCGGTGTAGCAGGTAGCAGCCGATCCCGGTCAGGCCGCTGATGAGGTCGTACTCCCGGACGGCGGGCAGCTCCCCGCGGTCCATCCGCGCGTGTGCCTGCTCGACGCGGCGGCGGGTCAATGCCGTTATGTGAGTGTCCAACGTGGACAGTGCCGGCGTGTACTCGGGCCGACCGGTGGCGTGCAGGGCGAACGCTACGGCCGGTGCACCGGAGTACAGGCCGCTGCTGAGGTTCGCGGTGACCGAGGTGCGGGTCGCGGCGGCGACCCAGGCGTGCGCGGTCTCCCAACGGCCGGCGCCGGTGCGGGCGCGTTCGATGTGCAGCAAGGCGATCCCGGGGGCGCCGTAGGCCAGCGACTCCGACCAGCCTGCGGTCGGGGGTCGTGCCGGCGGGTGCGGCAACGAGGCCGCTGTCGCGGCCGGGTCGAGCAGCCCAGGACCTGGTGTCATCGGGTTCCCCGTCGTGCCTGCCAGCCGAGAGCGACCGCGCGAGCCAGCCGTCGACAAACCCGCTCGTGATCGCGGTCGATGCCCATCGCGCGGACCTGGTGCATGTGCAGCAGCGACTCCAGCACCTCGTCACGGTCCATCGTGTCGGGGAGCAGCCGCCGGTAGTCGTGCAGGGCGTCCCGGCGGCGTTTCCACTGGGCGGTCAGGGTTTCCCCGCCAGGCAGTGCGCGGAGTGCGGCGGGGTCGCGGCTCGGGTCGGCCAACGCGACCGCCTGAGCCAGCACATCCAGCGCGGCCGGGGCGGGCCTGTCACCAATGCCACGGTCGATCAGCCACGCCATCCCCGCCTCGGTACCGCCGCAGAGGGCGCAGGCGATCTCGACCAGGTTCGCCGCGGCGAGGGCGGCCGGATGCGCTGCGGCGGCGCGGACGTGCCGGAGCTGGGTGAAGACCGCAGACGAGTCGGCGACGAACACCTGCTCGGCGGCGGCCAGCACCGGCCCAGACCCGTAGCGGCCAACTTCGGGGAAGTACGTGTCCAGCACCAGCCGCCGAGCCGGCCCGTCCCGGCGCATCTGCTGCGCCCAAGCGCCCACCACGGCAGCGCAGGTGCCGTACTCACCAGCGCTGTCGACGCGGATCCGCAGTCGCAGGTGGGGCGGATCGTGTCGAGAGCGGTAGCGCACGAACCACCATTGCGGGTCGTCGCCGAGCTGGGCCAGGAGGCCAGGCAGGTGCGCGGCGATGACCTCGGCCTGCCAGTCCGGGTGGACGTACAGCTTGGCGAACAGCCACCGCGCCTTTGGTGAGCCGGGCAGATGGCCGTAGGTGTCGGTGTCCACCGGGGCGGGGCGCCGGCCGCGGGCCAATGGCGACGCCACTGCCGGCCGTGTCGACACCAGCGGTACGACGATCTCGTGGGCGTGCCCGAGCCACCCGGACGCGGCGTCGTCGGCGGCCTCGGTGAGCACAACCTGTCCGGCGCGCTGGAGCTGTGCCCGCAAGATCGCCAGGTGGGCGGGCTGGTCGAGATCGAGCCGCAGCACGCGATCGTCGTCGCGCAGCTCGACGGTGTCCGGCAGGCGCCACCGCTGCCTCCATTCGTCCAGGGCGGCGTACCAGGCTGGCCAGCCGGTACCGGGCGCGGGCAGGTCGGCGCCGTCGAGGCGCCACCGGGCCGGCGACAGGATGCTGCGCCGGTACCGCACCCGAGGCAGGTACGGCAGCCGGGCGGCGGCGCCCCAGTCGAACTCGGTGTAACAGGCGGTGTGTGCCCGGGGCAGCGCGGCCAGGAACCGGGCCAGCGACGGGGCCTGCTTGTCCATCGCCAGGGCGTGGAACACCTGTGGCTCGAGCGGCCGCTGCTGCGACCGCCAGATCAGCCGCAGCCGAAACCGATCCGCGGTGATGGCAAGATCGTCCACCGGGATCACGCCGTCCTCGTCCGGGGCGCGGTGCTCGCCCAGCGGGATGACATGGGGCAGGAACCGCGGGGTTCGGGTGACGTTCTCGGCGTGCGGATAGGACGGCGGGAACGACAACTGCGCCGATATCGCGTCCGCGTCGCTGGTCGGCAGGTCTCCCAACACGGCGGCCAGTCCGGAGGCGACTGCGGTGAACCGGCCGGTCATCGTGCCGACCGCGCGGGCGGGTGCGACGGTCAAGGTGAACTCGCCGCACCCCAACGCCTCCGGTGAGGCGGCGTGTACGCGGGCGCTCAGCTCCACGTGCGGCGGTGTTGGTGCGCTTTCCACAGGCTCGTCGGCCAGGTCGGCGATGGTGGAGTCGTCCAGCACGATCTCGGTGTTGCCGTCGAGGGCGGCCCGGTAGACCAGCGCGAGCAGCCGGTCATCCCGTGGCGACGACGCGGCCGGCGGCGTGTCGAGCAACGAGCCGGGGTACTCGGCGGGCAAACCCAGCCCGGCGTCCGGGTCGACCAGCTCGCGCAGCGAAACCATGGCGCCGACGCCGTACCGCTGTACGAATGCCGCGTAGTAGTCGCGCCACGCGCTGGGGCCACCGGGCTGGCCGGTCAGCCGCAGAAGCGCCCACGCTGCGGCTTCCATCTCGTGCGCGACCTGTTCGGGCAGCGTGACCTCGCAGTCCAGCCACAGGTCCACGGCCAACGGGGTGCGGCCGGCGGCGGACAGGCCACGCATCCTCTCGACCACCGACGCCCGTGCCTGCGCGGGTGCCCCGCGATCGGCGCGGTTGTGCTGGTCCAGGTCGGCGCGGATCGCGCGCAGCTCGCGCACCGTCGGAGCCACCGCCGCCACGTCATCGGCCTGGGCTTCGTCGAGCCGGTCCAGCAGGTCGCGCAGCGGGTCCGGGACGGTGGCCGGCGAGCGTAGGCAGGTGACCAGGAACCGTTGCGTGACCAGCTCGGCGAGCATGCTCCGGACCGTCTGCGGTTTTGCCGCGGGGAACTCCGCGGCGATGGTGTCCACGAGCGCGGCGAACCGGATGGGAGCTTCCGCGGCCTGTTCCGCCGCCCGAACTGCGTTGGTGTAGCGGACCTCGACGTGAGCCGGACCGTTCGGTAGCACCACCCGGCCGCCGCGTATCGACCGTAGGTTGTTGACCGTCACCGTGAGACGGTCCAGCAGCTCGGGGCATGCCTCCAGGCCGGTGACGACATCGGCCAGCCATTGCGCGTCGACCCGCGCTTTTGGCCGGTGGTCCTCGCCCCAGCTCGCCTTGACCACCGGCCCGAACTCGACCGGGGCCACCCCGGCGAACAGCCCGAACGGCGTCGGCCGGCCGGTCTCCCGCAGCACGTAACGCACCGCGGAGGCCACCGCGCGGCGGACGTGCTTCACCTCGCGGACCTTGCCGGCCAGGATGTCATGCACCCGTCGAGCCAGGGTCGGGCTGGCCAGGGTGACCGCCTCGGCGGTGTCCGGCCTGGACCAGACGCCGGCCAGCCACGCCCGCCACCACTCGATGTCGGTGTCATCGGTTAGGTCCGGCCAGTCGTCGGGCCGGGCCTCGACCCGCGCTCGTGTGGCTCGCAACAAAGCCGTGCCGACGTGCCGGTACATCAGTCGACCTCCACTCACGCTGCTCTTGGTGGTTCCCCGACCGCATCGGACTGCCGGACGGTTCTCGGCAGCCCGGATGCGCGGTGGTCGGTGGTTACGGTGTGCTGGCGCAGGAGCTCGCGCAGGTCGGTGCACATCCGTTGTTGGTCGCGCAGGCGGTCTGCTCAGCGGGGCGCGCGTCCTCGATGACGCGCACGTCGAGCGCGAACGGATCGTCGGCTTGGGTCTCGGAGCGGGCGTCAAGCAGTACTGCGGTTGCGGTCATGAGCCTGGCCTTTCGTGTCTTTGTGTGGATCTCGGGGTTTTGGCTCCTGGCGTTCGGGGCCATAGGTGGGCCGAAGGTGAACCCGGCGGGGCCGTCGCAGGACGTCCCGGGTCCTCGGTGTCAGGGCCATGTCATGGTTGTCGTCCGTTCGTTGGGGTGGCCGTTCTCCGGTTGTGGCTCACGCCGGGTGGCTAGGTTGTCCGGACTTCGGCGGTGGGGCAGCGGCGGGATGACGGGTGCCGGCGTACTCCTGTGCGGCGTCGAGCAGGTCGCAGGTGCCGTCGTCGCGACACTGCCCGCAGCGGCCGCGTCGGTATGTTGCGGTCGGGCTCTCCCGCGCTACCAGGTCACGCCATCTGGCGTGCGGGTCGGGTACCGTCGTCGCCTCGCGTTCGGCGGCGTGCATGCGCAGGACCTGCGCTGCGTTCCAGGTATTCAAGTCCGACGCCATCGCGTCCACACCGTCCACTGTGCTCACTGGCAGCCACGCGGGCGGCACCCGCGCGGTCGCGACGGAAACCTCTCGCTGACCACCGACGCGGCCTGGCCCAGCTTGGCGAGGCGGTCCCGCCACTCGGCCGCTGCCCTGGCGATCACCGTCGCCCCGGTCATCGTGGTGAGGGTGACATCGCCGAGCCCACCGACGTTGTGTCCGGGCGTGAACTCGATCCGCGCATCGCCACAGACGATCACCAGATGCGGCACCGGCTGCTCCTCGGTGACCTGCACGCACGCCCTGGTCAGCCCGTCCGCGTGCATCCGGATTTCAGCCACGGCCAGCTCCCGCCCTCGCGGTTGGCAGCAGCACGGCCCCGCACACGCAGTGGTGCGTCCGGTGCTCCGGACTGGTTCGGCTGCACACGTGCTCGCCGATCACGCTTGCGGTGCACGGCTCGTCGGTGCGGGCCGCCCACCGGTGGGCACAGACGACTTTGCGGTCGGTCACGCGTACGGCGACGCCAGCCATGGTCAGATCTCCTCCTCAAGACAGCCCGAGTGCATCGGCAGCGCCGTGCGGGATCTTTCGCCCGGAACTGCGGCCACGTTCAGCGAACCGCGGGTCACTGCTGGTGGGTAGGCTGTCAACCGCTGTGACCCGGTGAAAGCGGTGAAAGATCGTTACGGGCTGGGAATCGGATGGCGGACACGCGGAAGGGCAACAGCAGGCTGGCAGCGGTGATCGCCGAGGCCGGCGTCTCATGCCCAGGTCGCCGGGGCCTTCGTGCGGGTTGCTATGGAGGCGGGCGCCCACGAGTTCGCCGGGGTCGGCCGCTCGCACGTCTCGCACTGGGTCGGTGGTTCCAAGCCGTCCGGTCGGGCGCCGATGTTGCTGTGCGAGGCGCTGTCGCGCTGCCTGGGACGTGTGGTCACCCTCGATGAGATCGGGCTGGCGGGCGAAGCGACGGCGTCCCGCGGCACGCTGGATTGGGGCGCCGATACGCTGATCGTGCTGGCGGATCTCGGGAGGCTGGATGTGGACGCGGAACGTCGGCGCCTACTAGGCGCCGCCGCATACTCCGTGGCCGCGCTCGCCCTCCCAGCCGAGCAATGGTGGGTACAGATGGCCGATCTCGGCCGCGCCCGCCGCACGGCCGCAGGCCGCCGGGTGGGGCGGGGCGACGTCGAGGCCGTCCGCGACATGACCAGCATGTTCTCCCGGATCGACCAACGCCGGGGCGGCGGCCATGCCCGCGCTGCGGTCGTGCGGTACCTCACCTCGGACGTGGCCGGCTACCTACGCGGGCGTTTCCCCGAGGACCGGGTACGCCGCGACATGTTCACCGCCGCCAGCGAGCTTGCCTACCTGTCGGGCTGGACGGCCTTCGACAACGCCGAACACGCCGCCGCGCAGGAGTTCTTCACAGTGGCCGTCAGGCTCGCCGCCGAGGCCGACGACCCGCCGATGGCCGGTCACGTGCTGCGCGCCATGGCACATCAGGCCGTGGACCTCGGCCACCCCCGGCAGGCGCTGGAACTGGCCACCGCGTCCACGGACGGCCAGCGGTACGCCCTGGCCACACCCCGCGAGCGGGCACTGCTCGGGGTGGTCCACGCCCGCGCGCTGGCCGCAGCCGGCGAGAAGCGGACCGCCGCAGCCGCGCTGAACCGCGCCGAGGGCGACCTGGCCGCCGCCAAGCCCGGTGACGAGGAGCCCAGCCGGGTGTTCTTTTTCGGCGAGGCCAGCCTGGCCCACGAGACCGCCTGCACCCTGCGCGACACCGGCGACCTGGCCGGCGCGGTACATCAGTTCCGTCGCAGTGTGCGCACCCGCAAGGCGGCGACGTTCACCCGGACCCACGCCGTCACACTTGGATACCTCGGCGCGGTGCAGGCTCGGCAGGGAAACATCGAGGAAGCGTGCGCCACCTGGTCACGCGCCCTCGATGCGATGGACGGTGTGCGCTCTGGCCGTACCCGCCTGGTCGCTGTCGACATGCGCTCGATCCTCTCGCCGATCCGGCGGCGCGGCATCCGTGCGGTGGCCGAAGTGGACGCCAGAGCCGCGAGCTACCTGCGGCAGTTCTGACCGAAGGCCCAGCGCGAGGACAGGGAGAAGCCATGACGAGGGAGTCGTTCGAGGTCGTGCCCATCGCGTACGTAGTCGGCGGACGCGTCCAGCCGACCGACGACTACTGGGGTGGAACCCGCTCGATCATTCGAATCGACGCCGACCGCTTCACCACCGATGCAACCCTTGGTCTTGACGAGTTCTCCCACATAGAGATCGTCTTCCGGTTCCACCTCACCGACCCGACCGATCTCAACCTCGGCGCCCGCCGCGCCAGAGACAACCCCGACTGGCCGCCGGTCGGGATCTTCGGCCACCGCAACATGCGGCGCATCAACTGGCTCGGCGTCTCCCGCTGCCGCTTGCTCAAGATCGACGGGCTCGACCTTCACGTGGAAGACCTCGACGCCGTCGACGGAACACCGGTGCTCGACATCAAGCCCTGGTTCGCCGAGATGGGACCACGCGGCGAAGTCAAGCAGGCACGATGGTCGGTCGAAATGCTTCGCGACTACTACGCCCCCTCGCGCGCCGAGTAGGGGGAGGCGAGGTCGGCAGACTGGAGATCTTCCATGCAACGGAGGTCCTGGTCCGTCGGGGGTGCCGAGCACCTACCATCTGTTTGTCATGCACTGATAGCCCGCATTCATACGTGTCCCTTACGCCCTCCGACGGCACACGACCTGAGCCAAACTCGGTCTGGCATTTCAGCCGCCCGCCTCGGCCCGGCGCACCCCGCCGTTCCGCAGTTCAGTACCTCCAGGTGTACCCGCCACTATCTCGGTACGCCTCTTGGTTGCTGCCTCAAGGAGAGGGCCGAGCGACATTCGACGTTCCTCACGCAGGCTACCAATAAACTCGATCTCCTCCATGAGAAACATGAGGGTAGGAAGATCGGATGTCTTATCGATGACCGTCCGGAGCTGCGCTGACCCCTCACTGACGTTGCCGGAGGAAATGGCACACAGTCCAAGAACCGGTCTGGCAATATCGGATAACTCCTCACGAGACAGTTCGCTCGTTGCGACGTCGCCAGCGGCTCTAATAGCGGCTGACGCGCCCGGATCGTTGGCGGCCAGGAGGATGGTCGCAAGGAAGTAGTGGTCGCTGCTATCGGCGTCGTCTCGTGTAGTGGCCTGACGAGCATCGGCCAACGCGTCATCCAGGCGGCCGATCTGGCGGTAGGTCGTTCCCCGCATTGATAGCGGCCAGGCATAGCTCGGATCCAGCTCAATCGCACTGCTGAACGTAGCAAGCGCCTCGTCGGTTCGGCCAGTTAGCCGATACGTCTCACCGAGGCCAGCCAAAACCCAGGCGTCGTTCCGATCGAAGCTGACTGCTTGCGTGTAGTCTTCCGTGGCCTTGTCGTAGCGACCAATTAGCCTATACGTACGTGCGCGCCAGCCGTACCATGTTGCGGTCGGATTGATGTGGATTGCGTGCGCGAAGTCGGCCAGTGCCTCACGGTACATGCCGCGCTCCTCATGGATCAAGCCCCGCTCGCCGTAGCACCAGCCCATGCTCGGATCGAGTTCAACCGCCTTCGTCAGGTCGGCCAGCGCTCCAGTGTACTCTTTCATTGCGGCAAAAGCTTGGCCGCGGCTCCCATAGGCGAACGCGTTACCCGGGTCGATTGCGACGCTGCGACTGAAGTCTGCGACTGCTTGATCGTTGTTCCCCATCAGGCGGTACGACTCACCGCGTTCATCATAAAGCCAGGAGGCGGAAGGCGCGAGTTCAATTGCCCGACTTAGGTCCGCTACAGCACGATCGTACTGCTCGAGTGCGCGATGAATTTGCCCACGAATGCCATATGCGACGTCTGAGATCGGGTCGAGTTCGACTGCTCGGTCGAGGCATCGTACTGCCTCTTCCCTGTTACCCATTTCACGATAGGTCTCAGCTAGCTCGGCATGGGCGGTGCTATCGGCGTGGGCCAGCTCGATGGCCTTTGTGAAATCGGCCACTGCTTGTTCGAAGTGACCAACCAATCGCAGTGTCAAGGCGCGCCGGCGTACCGCGAAGATGTAGTGGTTGTCCAGATCGAGGGCGCGAGTAAAGTCCGCGATAGCTTGATCATTGGCGCCTTTGAGGCGATAGACCTCTCCGCGTGCAGCAAATAGCGATGCTTTGTCGGCATGGTGACTGATGGTAGTCGTGAAGTAATCGATGATGCCCTGCACGCGGTCAGTCACCCGGCAGGACTCGTATAGACTCGCCAAAGCCCATTCGGTGTCTGGCTTGAGTCGCACGGCCTGTGTAAGGTCCCTAATTGCCTGGTCATGAAGCCCCATTGCCTGATAGGTTTGTCCCCGGCTTCCGTAGGCGAACACGCTCGTTGCATTGAGTTCGATGGCCCGTTCGAAGTCTCTGATCGCCAGTTCGTAGTTGCCGGCAAGGCGATGAACTTCGCCACGTTGGGCATAGAGCCAGCTTGCGTCACTATTGTGCTCAATTGCTCGCGTCAGGTGTGTGGTCGACAGATCGTGGCGCCCTTGTCTCAGGTGAATCTCCGCGAGTTCGAAGTGGGTAAGCGAGTCATCTGGAGAGAGCTCACTAGCGATAGTCAGATCGGCGACGGCAGGCTCGTACTGACCCAGCGCTTGATACGTTCGTGCGCGCTCTCTGTAGCCCAAGGCGTCACGTGGTTCGACTTCTATGGCGCGAGAGAAGTCCTGTATGGCCTTGTCGAACTGCTTGATTTCCTGATAAGTTTGACCGCGGCTCAAGAGCGCGAATGCGCTGTTGCGTTCAACCTGAATTGCGTGGGTAAAGTCCGCCAGTGCCTCTTCGCTCCTGCCCATTAGACGGAATGTTTCACCACGCCCGCAGTAGAACCACGCCTCGTCTGTGTCGTATTCTATGGCTTTCGCATGGTCAGATATCGCGAGTTCGTACTGACCGTTCGCAGAGTAGACCCGCGCACGTGCGTCGTACGCCGGCGCAAACGTAGGCTCAACTCCGATCACATGAGTAAGATCGGAAATCGCGTCATCTGCTTGCCCCATCTGATGACGGATCTCGCCTCGCAGAAGGTAAATCCATCTCTTGTCTTCGCTGACTTCGATGGCGTGGTTAAGGTCGATTATAGCCTCATCGTAGCGTTTCATAGCCTGGTAGGTCTGCGCGCGACCCATTAAACTCCACGAGTCGCCTGGCCTTATTGCCAGCACCTGACCGAAGCGTACCAGCGCTTCCTCCAATCGACCTGCCATGCGACGGGCGTCGGCATATCGACTCATCGCCCAGATTGAATGAGGTGATATGACTAGCGCTTGCTCAAAGTCCGAAACCGCTTCCGCGTGCCTCCCCAGGTAGGAGTACGCGGCGGCGCGTACCGCGAGTGCGTCGCTGCATTGCGGATCGTAGGCGAGGGCCCGAGTGCAGGCCTCCACCGCTTGATCGTCGTGATCGGCCTGGTAGTGGATGCGGCCGATTTCGGTGTAAGCAATCGCTTGGCTTGCGGGATCCAACTTTGGGCTTGTCGCCAGTAACGACAAGTACGACAGGCAGTCCGCGGCCTCATCGCCAACACGGGCCAGCAGGTCAAGTCCCAGCCGTCGGAGGTCTCCGTTGCCGGCGTCTCTGCCTGCTTCGGTCAACACGTCTGCCCAACGCCGCGCCGAAGCCGGACCCTGCCGCGCCGCTGTGATGGCGTCGAGCAATGGTCCGCGAAGGACTGTCGGGTCGGCACAGAGCAGGTGATAGGTCTCCTCCACCTTGTACCCCTGCCAGGTCGGGCTTGGTGGCTCGTCGTCCGCACCTAGCTCGTCACGCCACCGCCGATAGACTCCCGCCAACCGCAAGTGAGCTTGACGCCAACCCTGTGGCGAGCCGGCGAGCTGCATACGTAGCATCGGAGTCCGAACGACTTCGTGATAGATGTATCGACCGGCCCGTAGGTCGACAAAGGGTTGACCGGTCAGCCACCCAAACAGCTCCGTCACCTCTTCTGTGCCCGTCGCCGCCGCAAGTAGTTCTACGCTCACCCGCCGTGGAAGCGAACCCGAGAGGGCCGCTGCACGGCGCCTTCCGTCCGTTTCCCATTTGAGAAAGGCCTCTACGGCCGTTTTCGTGGGATCGTCCACCTCAGAAGGTTGCGTTGGGCGGTTTCTTGCCAACATGTCGACAAGGAGCGGAAGGCCGCCAGATAGTTGGGTAATGATCTTCACCGTGCGCTCGTCGGTGACTGACTCGGCGAGAAACTGCCGCGTCTCCGACTCACTGAATGGCATCAGCTGAACGGTCGCGATGAGCTTTGAGAACTCGGACCAACGTCCAGGGTCTAGCGGTGATCGCCCTGCTGTGGTCAGTGTCACAGCCTGCGATACTGTGCCGAATTGCCCTCTAATGAGTCGCTGAAGCCAGCCCTCTGCAAAGGCTCCGATCTGTTCGAAGGTGTCGAAGAACAAAGCAATGGGCCTAGCGCTGCTTAGCCTCGCCAGTCCCGCCACAAACAAGGGACTAAGTTCGTCGACAGGCGACAAAACAAGACGTACGTCGCGACTATTTCGTAGCTTGCGGGCGACTAGCGTCCGAACTTGATCAAGTGTATCGGCAGCGAAGTCGCCGTCGACTACCTGGGTTATCGCTCCGACAACAGGGAGTCCTCGCGATACATGCCAGCCACCTTTCACTGTGGCCCGGATCACTTGACTCAACATGTCGCCAGGAACTTGTGGATCTCGTTCCAGCTGATGACGGCGCTTAAGGTAGCTGGCGTACTTGGCGCGGAAGCCCCTAAATGCGTCCCCTAACTGGTCGGCCAGGACAGCCATCATTTCTGGCACGCCGTAAACGTGCTCATCGACCTTTGCGACCATTGCACCGCGGTCGTGAGCTATGGCCCGCCAGTACTCCAGAAGCGATGATTTGCCAACGCCAGCGTCTCCGAAGACGTTGAACAGCAAGCGCCTCCTCTGATCGCCAACGGGCGTGTCGAGATTTCCAGTAAAGAGTGCAAGCTGTTCCGTGCGGCCGATGAATGCTGCATGCTGGCGGGCCCGCAAGAGATCCAGGTAGGAGCGCGGCTGATCGCTCATGCAGCAAGCATCGCGCGTTAGGTGAGCACAATGAATCGTCCATGCGGTCGCCCAGCCGTGCAGGTCCGGGAGCGTCGGATCAAACGCTGCCTAGCGTCTTTGGGCCGAGGACCTTCTTCCAAAGTCAGGAAAGTCATACTTTGTCCGCCGCACTGTCGGAGCCGCGAGGGTCTGGCGGCACGGCCACGTAGACGTGACGCGATTGCGGCGACTCGCCCGCGAGTACCTCGCGCAGGCGCCGGGTGGACACACCGAGGCGGGCGGCGACCTCCTTGCGTGTGACGCCAGGCTCGGCGTTGAGGATGTCCACGGCAAGCTGTCGGGTCACCGAGGCTGGGCGGCGGGTGGCTGCCGGGACGTGGCCGTTGTTCCGCTGCGGCGGACCCGTCGCCACGGCGTTGGCCGGGACCTCCCTCTTCTCTGGCATCGGAACCTCCGCCCGAACCTCCGGGTGAGGCTTCGGCGGCCGGTGAAGTTCCGGAACCTGCACCGCGACCGTGGCGGACGCCGGTACTGCTGCCCTCTCGACGGCGCCGGCCGATGCTGCGGCACGGCCGGCGCGGGACAGCATCTCCACCACTAGTAGCAGGGCCAGGGCGGGCCAGGCAGCCACAACCCGGGCGCCCCAGGTCGGCTGCGCGGCGGCGATGTTGGCCGCTATCGACGCGGCCACCCCGGAAGCGAAGGCGACCCGGGCCGTCGGGCGGACTCGACGGCCGGAGCGCTTGTCGTCGACCATCGCGACCGAGGCCACGACGAGCATGCCGTCCACGCTGAACGGCAACAGCCAGGCCACCTCTGGTCGTTCACCGAACCGCAGGGCCACGTGCACCATGTGCGAGTACGACGACCAGGCGGCGATCCCGGCGACCACCGCTGCGGAGGCGTTGCGGGCAAGGCGAGTGCCGTTCACGCCCCCACCTCCGGCCGCGGGTCGTCGACAACCGCCGAGGCGGCCTCGCGCTCGGCGCGGCACGCAGCGAGCAACCGATCGATGCGGACGGCGCGGGCGTCCTTATCGGTGCGGATCTCGCCGATCAAGGCCGGTCGCACCCGCTGCAGCTCCCGCAGGAGTTCATAAAGAAAATGGATCGCCTCGTGCCCGTCCGCGACGTAGGTGTGCCCCTCGGCGGTCTGCCGTGCGTACCAGCCGTTGAGGGCGTCCTCGGCGGCTGCCAGGTGTGACTGTGCGTCGTTGAGTGAGAGCCGGGTGCCCTCGGCGACGCCGCCGGAGGGCGTGATCCGGGCGCTCATCGCGGCCGCCCCTTGGCCCGTGACCTGCCTAAACGTACCGGGAGCGGGTCACCGGCGATCAGCAGGCGCGGTTCGCGCGGCGACGCGTCCGGCCCACCCCGTTGACCTGGGAATACCTGCTACCTGTTAGTCCTATGTGGACGATGGATGCCCTGTGGCTGCTTGCTGGCCGCCTTGCCCTTGGGCCGCTTGCTACGTCGCATGGATGTGCT
>Ga0114129_10003242_pt1 | contig 22836 bp, 20 predicted proteins | sample RhiMetdeltSRZDD1_FD_80071 | JGI IMG/M metagenome (GOLD analysis project Ga0114129, IMG submission 80071) | Populus rhizosphere microbial communities from Tennessee, USA - Rhizosphere MetaG P. deltoides SRZDD1 (version 2) (version 2) | ecosystem: Host-associated > Plants > Roots > Rhizosphere >... | reverse complement strand
GGGTGATCGAGGTTGAGGACGCTGTTCCCGCCGAGCGCCCAGCGGCGCGGCGGGTCGGCGTAGCTCGCGAGGAAGCGACCCAGCTCCGGCGCCAGGCGCTCGAGACCCGGCGGCAGGCGGTCGGGGCGCGCGAGCGGTGCGAGTCGGCTGGCGGGTGCGCCCACCAGCGCCCAGCCCTCGCCGGTGAGCACGTCGGCACCGGCCTTCGCCCCCCAACGAACCAGCGCTTCGCGCTCCGCTTCGGTGATCTCTTCCAGGAGGACGACGAGGGCCTGCATGCCGGTTGCGGCGAACCAGGCGGGCTGGGCGTCCCAGCCGCGGGCCGCGAGCGCCGCGCGCACCGCTTCGGGGGTGTGCGCAGCGAGCGGGGTGAGCTTCACCGCACGGGCCTCGCCGGCTACGACGCCCGCAGCGCGTTGACGATGTTGAGGCGCGCGGCCCGCGCCGCCGGGAGGAAGCCACCGACCACGCCCATCACCACGGCGAAGACCAGGGCGCGCGCGATCACGCCAGGCGAGAGCGCGAACCCGAACCCGATCTCCGAGAAACTCTGGAAGTTGACGACCGAAATGCGCTCGAAGGACAGCAGCGCGGCCAGCGCGACCCCGAGCGCACCGCCGACGAGGGCGAGCATCACGGATTCGACCAGGAACGCTGCCAAGACGCTCCGTCGCCTGAACCCGAGGGCTCGGAGCGTGCCCACTTCGACCGTACGGTTCGCGACCGCTGCGTACATGGTGATCATCGCCCCGATCATGGCCCCGAAGCTGAAGATCGTGGTCACGACGATTCCGAGCGTCCGGATGAACGTCGCGAGCGTCTTCGACTGCTCCTGGTAGTAATCCCGCTCGTGCTTGAGCTCGACGTACTGCATGCGGGGGTCGGCCTGGAGTCGGGCCTTGAGCTGGTCGAAGCCGCCGGGCTGGGCAAGGCGGAAGGTCAGGGACGAATAGACCGGGCGCCCGAAGGCCTGCATGAACTGGTCGGTATCACCCCAGATCTCGGAGTCGAAGGCCGTGCCGCCGGCGTCGGCGATCCCGACCACGGTCCAGCGATCGCCGCCGAAGGCGAGCTCAGCCCCGAGCGCCACACCCTTGAATAGCGACGCGATGCCCTTCCCCACCACCACTTCGTGCGTGCCGAACTGGAAGGGCCGTCCCTGGACGATATGGACCCCGGGCCGGAGCTCCAGTGCTCGGGGCGACACGCCCCGAATCGACACGTTCCCGAGTGCGTTGCTCTTCTTCTTGTAGAGGTCGATGACGAGAATCACTTCCCGCGACAGGATCGCGCGACCCTCGGCCCCCCGCGCCACGCCGCTCTCGGCTTCGAGCACATCCGCCGTGGCCCGGTCGACCTGACTCGAGAGCTCGGACGTGGCCGAGCGCCTGAGCACGATCACGTTGGCGGGCGAACCGGTCTCGATGAGGGTCGCTTCCAGGCCGCGGGCGAGCATGAGCACCCCGGCGAACACGAACACCACGAGCGCCACGCCGCCGACCGTGAGCGCCGTAGTGAGGCGGCGGGCCCAGAGACTCCGCCAGATATAGGAGAACGGGATCCGCATCATGGCGGTCTATCCCACCGTCCGCAGGCCGACGACGATCGGCATGCGCATGACGCGGTTTGCAGGGATGGCCGCGGCGGCCAGCCCGGCGAGAAGGGCCGCCCCGATCCCGAGCGCCATGGTGAGAGGCGCGACGTTGATCACCGGGAAGAAGGTCGGCAGCGCCTTTGCGAATCCTTTCACGATCGGGAACGTGAGCAGCAGCCCGAGCACCCCTCCCGAGAGCGAGATCACGAGCGCTTCGCCGAGCACGAAGCCGGCGAGGTGGCGTCCCGAGAAGCCCAGCGTCTTCAGGACCGCGTACTCGCGGGTCCGCTCCCGGACCGACATCACGATCGTGTTGGCGAGGACCAGAAGGATGATCCCGACGATCACGACCGAGATCACCTGCAGCGACGTGATGATCGCCGACGACATCTGGACGAAGCTCTGTTGGAATTCGCGCTCACTCTCGGTTTTCGTCGGCGATCGCGAGTTCACGAATTGCGTGTCTACCGCCCGCGCGACCCCGGCCATCGCGTCGGACGACCCGACGCGCAGAACGTAAAACCCGGCGTCCACGGGACGGCCGGGCTCTCGCTGGCGCACCTGCTCGAAGAGGTAGGCGAACTGGAAGAACATCTGGGTCTCATCCGTCGATGGGTCCCGACCGGTGTAGATCCCGCGCACCACCCACTGCCAGCTTCCGGGATAAATATCCCCTTCCATCGTGATGACGTCGCCGAGCTTGAAGCCGTGCTGCTGCGCCAGCTTGCGGCCGATGACGCAGGCGTTGCGCTCCTTTTTGAACGCGGCCAGCTGGTCCGGGGGCAGCTGGAACTCAGGATAGAGATCGAAGTAGGTGTCCGGGTCGACCGCGAACCGCGGCCAGAAGTTCTTGAAATCGTTCGGGTCCCCGTAGACGCCGCCGAACCAGTTGGCCCACGACACGGCCGTCACCCCGGGCACCCTGGCAATCTCGTTCCGGTATGGGAGCGGGATCGGGAAGATCAGCGAGACGCGGTGGCGGGTGATCATGCGATTGGCGGCCGCGCCAGTGACGCCAGCGTTCCAGGCACCGACGATCGTGCGGATCAGGCCGAACGCCATCACCGCCGTCGCGATCCCGACAATGGTAAGCGCCGTGCGGAGGCGATGCCGGAACAGGTTCTTGAACACGAGTCGCAGGAGTTTCACGGCCGGGCCCTCATTGCAGTTCGCCCTTGTCCAGGTGGCGCACGAGGTGCGCGCGCTCGGCGGCGTGCGGGTCGTGCGTCACCATCACGATGGTCTTCTTGAATTCCTTGTTCAGCCGCTCGAGCAGCGTGAGCACCTCTTCGGCGGATTTGCGGTCGAGGTCCCCCGTCGGCTCGTCGGCCACGAGGATCGTAGGATCCGTGGCGATAGCCCGCGCGATCGCCACCCGCTGCTCCTGCCCGCCCGAGAGCTGGCGCGGATAGTGGCGCATCCGGTCGGCGAGGCCGACCAACGTGAGCGCCGTCTCGACGTGCTTGCGTCGCTCGGCCTTGGAGAGCGGCGCCAGGAGCAGCGGCAGCTCGACGTTCTCGAAGGCCGTGAGCACCGGCAGAAGGTTGTAGAACTGGAACACGAATCCGATGTGGGTGGCGCGCCAGCGAGCCGCCTCTGATTCGCTCAGCTTGGTGACGTCCGTGCCCGCGACCGCCACCGACCCCGCGTCGGGGCGATCGATGCCGGCTATCAAGTTCAGCAGCGTGGTCTTGCCCGACCCCGAGGGGCCCATGAGGCCCAGGAATTCTCCCTCGGGGACATCGAGCGAGATGTCGTGCAGCACGGGAATCGCCATGCTGTCCCGACGATAGGACTTCGACACACCACGAACCTGGACGATCGGGTTGGGCATACGCTCCTCTACTGCACGGTGACTTTAGCGCCGCCACGCAGGCGGGCGCCGACGCTGTCGACTACCTGAACGCCGGGATGCAATCCCTCACGAATGGCGACTGACGACCCGACCTGTCGACCGACGACGACCGGCACCTCCACCGCCCGGCCACGCTCCACGACGAAGACGACGCTGCGGCCGTTTCGCTCGACCACCGCGGTGCCCGGGACCACGAGGACAGGCTGCGTGTCCACGGCCACCCGCGACGGGCGCGGCAGGAAGTGAACCTTGGCGCTCATCTCCGGCAACACGCGCGCGTCATAGGAGCGGAAGGCGACCTTGACCTGCACGGTCGCCTTCGCACGGTCGGCCGTCGGGACGATTCTCGCCACCACGGCCGGGTAGCGCACATCGGGATACGCGTCCAGCACAATCTCGCACGGCTGGTCAAGGCTGATGGCCTCGAGGTTCGACTCGGCCACATCCGCCTCGACCTGGAGGGATCGCAGATCGGCAATCGTGACCACCGCGCTCTTGGAGAAGGCACTCCCGGCGAGCGGCGCGACTACCTCGCCCACGTCGGCGTTCTTGGTCAGTACCGTGCCGTCGAAGGGCGCGCGGATGACGGTGTTTTCCAACGCCACCTGGGCCGACTGAAGCGCCGCCTGCGCGACGGCGATGTTGGCCTTCACGCGCTGGTCGCGCGCGTCGGCGGCGTCGTAACTTGCCTGGGAGGTGGAGTTGCTGTCCATCAGCATGCGCTCGCGCGCCAGCGCCCGCTCGGCGTCGCGCAGGTCGGCGCGGCTCAAGTCGAGATTGGCCTGGGCCTCCGCCACCTGGGCCCGGACGTCGGCGTCCTCGATGCGAGCGATCACTTGTCCCACGCGCACCCGGTCGCCTTCGACCACGCCGAGGTAGACGAGCCGGCCGGTGCCCTTAGACGCGACGGCAGCCTTGCGCTGCGCGACCACGTAGCCGCTGGCGATCAGCACCGCCCCCGACCGCATCGGTGACACCATAGTGGCGGGCGTGAGTCGAACAGGGATTCCGGACCCGAGGGCTCCGCTGGTGGCCAACAGGATGGCGGCGAGGACGACGACGCCCACAACCGACAGGCCGATCGCCAGCCAGCGTCGCGCGCCGGGGGTTGGGGCCGCCGGGTCAGCGGCGCGGTCAATCCGCAGCGCGGAGAGGTCCGCGTTCTTCGCTTCCATGGCCCTCAATCCTAACACCGCGGGCAACCCGGCAGCGACGCGGACAGCCAGCTAACTCTGCAGTGTCAGGCGCCGGCGGGCTCGGGAGGCGGGCTGCCCAGCACGGGACCGCGCGCGGCTGGGTTCTTCTCGCGAGTGGTGCCCTCGGCCGGCGGTGCGGCGGGTGCGGCCGGGGGCGGCGGCACGGGCGGCAACGGCTTGCCGGCCACCACCAGCTCGACCTCTTCGCGGTCGAGGGTCTCGCGCTCGAGCAAGGCGGCGGCGAGGCGGTCGAGCGCGTCGCGGCGATCGAGCAGCACCGCCTTGGCGCGCTCGTAGGCATCGCCCAGGATGCGCTTCACCTCCGTATCGACCAGCTCCGCTGTGCGCTCCGAGATCTCCCGTCGCTGCACCACTTCGCGGCCCAGGAAGATCTCCGCCTCCCGGTCGCCGATCGCAATCGGCCCGATCGTGTCGCTCATGCCGTATTGCGTCACCATCCGACGCGCGACGTCGGTCGCGTGCTGGATGTCCTGCGCCGCGCCGGTCGTGACTTTCTCCGGGCCGAACACCAGCTCCTCCGCCACCCGTCCCCCGTAGGCCATGGCGAGGCGTGACAGGATGGACTGCTTCGTGTACTTGTGGAGCTCCTCCTCGGGGAGGTAGGCCGTAATTCCGAGCGCGCGGCCGCGCGGAATGATCGTGACCTTGTGCAGCGGATCCGAACCCGGGACGCTCAGCGACACCAGGGCGTGTCCCGCCTCGTGGTAAGCGATGAGGCGCCGCTCCTCGTCCGACAGGACTCGACTGCGGCGCTCGAGGCCGAGCATCACCTTGTCCTTTGCGTCCTCCAGATCCCGCATGTCCACGACGGCCTTGTTGCGGCGGGCGGCGAGCAGCGCGGCCTCGTTCACGATGTTCGCGAGCTCGGCGCCGGCCAGGCCGGCCGTGCCGCGCGCGATGCGCTCCAGGTCCACCCCGGGCGCCAGGGGAATCTTGCGCGTGTGCACGCGCAGGATCTGCTCCCGCCCCTTCACGTCCGGCATGTCGACCACGATCTGGCGGTCGAAGCGCCCCGGCCGCAACAGCGCCGGGTCGAGGATGTCGGGCCGGTTGGTGGCGGCGAGGAGGATGACCCCATCGTTCGACTCGAAGCCGTCCATCTCGACCAGCAGCTGATTGAGCGTCTGCTCGCGCTCGTCGTGCCCGCCGCCGAGCCCCGCCCCGCGGTGCCGCCCCACGGCGTCGATCTCGTCGATGAAGATGATGCAGGGCGCGTGCGCCTTGCCCTGCTCGAACAGGTCGCGCACCCGCGAGGCACCCACGCCCACGAACATCTCCACGAAGTCCGACCCCGACATCGAGAAGAACGGCCGGCCCGCTTCGCCCGCTACCGCCTTGGCGAGCAGCGTCTTCCCCGTGCCCGGCGGGCCGACGAGCAGCGCGCCCTTGGGCAGCCGCCCGCCCAGCCGCTGGAACTTCTGGGGGTCTTTCAGGAAGTCGATGATCTCTTCGAGCTCCTGCTTCGCTTCGTCCGCGCCGGCGACGTCGGCGAACGTCACCTTGGGTGTGTCGCCCGCGAGCAGCTTCGCCTTCGACTTGCCGAACGCGAACGCGCGGTTGCCCCCCTGCTGCATCTGGCGCAGCATGAAGATCAGCAGGCCGAAAATGAGCAGGTACGGCAGGAAGCTGAAGAGGAACACGCCGAACGACTGCTTCTCCTCGCGCGCCCGCACGTCGACACCCTTGGCGCGCAGGGTGGTGACCCACGCGTCGCTCGACTCGAACGGCAAGAGTGAAGTGAAGTGGTCGAAGTTGCGCCCTCGCACCGGCACGGGGGTCTTGAAGCTCCCCTTCACCTGCTGACGCTCCGTGATTTCGACGGTGTCGACGTTGCCCTTGTCGAGCTGCTCGGTGAACTGCGAGTAGGAGATGTCCACCGTCTCCGGCCGCCGGTTCGCGGCGAACTGAACCAGCGCGATGGAGCCCACGATCAGCAGCGCCCAGAACGAGAGCGTGCGGAGCGTGCGGGCCCAGCTGAATTCGCGCGGCGGCGGGATGCGGTTGGCCATCAGGTCAGACTCGCTACGTACGGCAGGTGTCGGAAGTTTTCGGCGTGATCGAGCCCATACCCCACGAGGAACACTCGCGGCGCATCGAACCCGACGAACGCCGGCTCGAGCTCGAGATGCTCGGCCAGATGCTTATGCAACAACGCACAGATCTCCAGGCTCCGCGGTGCGCGCTCGCGCAGGAGCGCCACCAGGCGGTTGAGGGTCTTTCCCGTATCGACGATATCCTCCACCAGGAGGATGTGCTTACCCCGTAGCTCGGTCTCCGGATCGTACAGCAGCCGGACGTTCCCACTCGAAATCGTGTCGGCGCCGTAGCTCGCCGCCACCAGGAAGTCCACCTGGAGCGGCCGCTCGATGCGGCGCACGAGATCGCTCAGGAAAATGAAGCTTCCCTTGAGGAGACCGAGCACCAGCAGCTCACCGTCGGGGTACGCGGCGGTGATGTCCTGGCCGAGCTCGCGCACCCGACGAGCGATCGTCTCCTCGTCGAAGACGATCCGCTTGAGCTCACGCCCGCCGGTCTGCTTGAGGCCCGACGTGCTTGGTAACATCCACCCGTACCGCCCGGGTTCCGGGCCGCGGGAGATCGTCAGCACTCCGGCAGATTCCGGGGACCCACAGAATGGTTTCGCCGCGGGCGACGACCGGGTACCCGGGCCGGTCGCTGCGCGGCACGCGCGCTTCCATCAACATCCGCCGCAACGGCCGCCGCCCGATGCCGCCGAGAGGCACCAGCCGGTCGCCCGGACGCGGCGGGCGCACCTCCCAGTTGGCTCCCGCGATCCAGGTCGTCCACTCCGCCCGCGGTAGCCGGGCCGGCGCCGGATCGGGCGTCCACGCCACCCGGAACTCCCCGAACACCGCGCTGCCCCGCTCCCCCGTCGGGATGACTTCGACCGCAGCGTCCCGGACCATGCGGGTCACCCGCAAGCGATCGAACGCGACCTCGGCCATCCAGCCGTCCCCGAGTGACAGCCGTCGCCCTGAGGGCCGGCGCGTCAAGTCGACCAGCTGGCGCGCGCGCCGCACGCCCAGCACGAGACCGCTGCGCCGCGCCGCGGCCCGCAACAGCGCCGCCGACAGGACGTCATCATAGCGGGCCAGCCCCCCCCGGGCAACTTCGATGCGGTGTGGCTCGATGCGCAGTCCGAGATCGGGCAGGTGGTCGAGCACGCCGTCCCAGGCGCGCCGCTCGCGCGCGGCCGCTCGCCCGGCCCGCAACACGTCGTGGCCCACGCGCGCCCCCAGGCGCTCGCCGACGAGCGGCAGGAGGACGGTGCGCACCCAGCTGCGCAAATGTCGCGGATCGCGGTTCGCGGGATCGTCGTGAACGGGGAGGCCCACCTCGGTGACGTGCGCCACGAGCCGCGTCTTCGTGAAGGGGAGCAGCGGCCGCACGAGCCCGCCGCGCCCGCGCGCGGGAATACCGGCGAGGCCCGCCGGCGCGCTCCCTTTCAGGAGCCGCAACAGAATGGTCTCCACCTGGTCGTCGCGGTGATGCGCGGTCACCAGGTAGCGCGCACCGTGACGCCGCTGCACCTCGCCCAGCCACGCGTAGCGCGCCCGTCGGGCGACGGTCTCCGTAGCGTCGGGACCGAGGCTCAGCTCACCCACCTCGAACGGCAGCTCGTAGCGCTCCGCCAGCTCGCCGACCGCCCGTGCGACCGTCCCGCTGTCCGACCGAATGCCGTGATCGACGTGCGCCACCACGAGCGAGAGGCCGAGCTCAGGGGTGAGGGTGTGCAGCAGGTCCAGCAGCGCCACGGAGTCGGCACCGCCGGAGACCGCCACCAGCGCGACCCCGGGCTCCCCGAGGAGGCGGGTACGTGCGAGATGGGTGCGGAGGTGCGACAGCAGCGACGTCATGCTGTAGTATAAATGATTGGCGGGGCGGCTGCGGGCACTGCCTTGCCCGCCGCTCCGACGCGGCCGTAAATATGGTGCCATGCCAATCCTGCAGCCCGACCAGATCTATCAGCTGCTGCGCAACTTGACCTCCCCGGTCGTGGCGATCACGTCCGAGCGCGGCGGGAAGCGCAACGGCATGATCGCCGACAGCGCGGTCCGCGCGTCGATCGTGCCCACGATCCCGCGCGTGTCGGTGTACATCCACAAGTTCAACTACAGCCACGACCTGATCTTCGAGTCGGGCCGCTTCGTGCTGCATCTGTTGCGCGACGACCAGTTCGACCTGATCCACCGGCTCGGATTCTCGAGCGGGCGCACGCGTGACAAGCTCGCCGCCGTGCCGCACCGGCTCGGCGCACTGGGTGTACCGGTGCTGGGCGACTGCTACGCGCACTTCGAGTGCCGCGTCGCGAACGTGATGGACACGGGGAGCTCGACCTGTTTCCTCGGGGACGTCGTAGCGGTGGGTCATGGCGCTGCCGAAGGTCCGACGGGCACCGTGATGACGGCCGCCCACTTCCGCGCGAACATGCGCGCCGAGTGGCGGACCGAGTACGAAGCGCTGCTGCGCGCCGCGCAGGCGTTCGCCGCGGAGCGCTCAGGGGACATTCGGCCGGTGGTCTGGAAGGGGCTCGACTCGCGATGAGCGCCACGCAGCGCTAGTATCACCGGTCTCTGTTCCCCCGGGGGTTCCATGAGGCTGGCCTTCGCGGTTGCCCTGCCGTCGCAGCTCCTCCTGCTCGTCAAGCCGATCCTGGCTCAGACTGCACGCGGCGTCCTCGTGCCGGTAGGCGCCCACGTGAAGATCGAGACCGAGTCGGGCGGGCAGTCGGTCGAGGGGGCCATTGTGGCGTGGCGCGGCGACACGCTGCTGGTCCAGCCCCAATCGCGCACGGATACGGTGCGCGTCGCTTCCGGCGCGCTCAAGAAGCTGCGGGTCGTGGAAAGTCCCGCGCTGTGGCGCTACACCAGTCCCAGCACGATCAACTTCTATTTCTCGACGGCCATTCCGCGTGCGCACGATGTCACATCCAGGTCAGGTGACGCATACGAGCGATTGCTGCTGGTCGGCAACAAGACGGAGCTCGCCGGCGTCAACACCTCAACCGGCGGGGTGCAGTGGTCGCGCAAAGATCTCGCGGATATCAAGAGTGTGTCTCTGGATATCGCCTGGAACTCGGGTTTCGGCATCGTTTCGCACCATGACACGATGGAGGTCCTCGACCTGCGCACTGGCCTCAAGCGTTGGGATAGTGGATCGCTGTCTGTCGTCGCCGCGCGCGGCTGGTTGCCCTCGCCTGGCCTCGACACCGCCATTCTCATTCTCGGCCGCACCGCGAGCAGCGCCACGACCCTGATGGCCGTCGACCTCGCCACCGGCCACGTCCGCTGGCGGCAGGACAGTGCGTTTACCGTCGAGCCCAAGGTTTTTGAAACGAGCGGCATTCCTTACTTGCTGGGACATCAATCCCCCATCGCCGACAGCGACACATCACTCGTCCTCTATATCAGTACCGATGGGCCGATTCGTTTGGACACGCGGACGGGTCGCGTCCTGTGGCGCGGCACTGCGCTGCGTGGCGCGAAGCTGCCGCTGCCCAACGACGGCTACGCGGCAATCCACGAGCAACACGGCGTGGATTTTTTCCCCTCCGGGGACAGCCTGCTGGCGTTCCGCGCCAATGACGGCGCGAGCGCGTGGACCGCGCCGCGCAAGTTCAAGAACAAGGTGTTCCGGATTGCCCCGATCAAGCAGGGGCTGCTCGTCCGCGGCTATGAGTGGTTTGATCTTCTTGATCCCGCCACCGGAAAATCGCTGTGGCGGGCCCCGCTGGAGATCAAGAACAGCACGTGGGATGTGCTGCGCAGCGACACCGATTATGTCGCGGACAAAAAGCGTATGCTGGCTATCGCGATCGGTGACGGGACGATGCGCACCATAGCTACGGTGGATTTCAAGGAAAACGAAACCGTGACCGGTGTGACCGTCTGGAAACAGGGCATCATCCTGAACTCATGGCACAACCTGCTGCTCATGGATCGTCAGGGCGCGGTGCGCTACCAGCGCGAGTACCCGTCGCCCAAGTCGAGCTTCGGGGAGCTGGTGAATCCGCTGGTCACCGACATCATGCGGCCGAGCACGCGCTGGGCGGGATCGCACATCTTTTTCTTTACCGGTGCGGCGGACGAACGGGGCCGCGAGGGATTCAGCATCGTCGAGGTCGACCCGATCGATGGCCACGAGGTGGGGCGGCTGTGGTTCCCAGGCCGAGTGCCCTCGTACGCGATCGACAATGAATTGGGTGCGACGTTTTATCGCCGCAACGATTCGACGCTCGAGGCGCTGCCCCTGCTCGATGGCGCGGACTTGGACTACGCCGCGCGCAACGGGCAGGCCGACGTCGTCTCGGGCTTGATCCGCATGGGAGTCAATACCACAGCCTCCCGAGGAGACGACCGCTGGACGGCGTTGCATCTCGCGGCGCTCGATGGTCACGCGGATGTCGTGCGGCTCTTGATCGCGCATGGCGCCAACGCCGGCGGCGCGACGCGGGAGGGATGGACGCCCTGGATGCTGGCATGGCGCGAACGGCACGACAGCCTGGCGCAGGTCCTGCGCGGCGGTGCCGACACGACGTCAGCCGCTGCGCATGCAGCCAATGCCTGGCGTCTCGCGCGTCAGGGGCGGATTGCGGAAGCACTCGGCGAGGCGAACCGCGGTTCGGCGCTTGACTCGACGCTTGGTCTCTGGCCGCGGGTGCTGGTAACGGTCTGCTGGAACGGCGCCTTGGCTGGCCAGGCGAACGCGGTGCTCGCCGTCTGTGACCGCGCGGTCGATCGCACGCCATCCGATGACGACGACTATGAGTCGGTGCGCAGGTCCCGGGGGGTCGTACGCGCGCTGACCGGCAACTTCGACGGAGCGGCCACGGATCTCGAAGCCAGCGACCCGTCAGCGGATGAGAACAGCACCGCCGGGCGGTGGATCGCGGCGCTGCATCAGGGTCGGAACCCCTTCTCGCCCGCCGTGCTGGATGGTATGCGGCGATAGGGTGCTAAGTCGTTGTGCTACAAGTAGCGGCGGTCGGACTCGAACCGACGACCCGCGGATTATGATTCCGCTGCTCTAACCAGCTGAGCTACGCCGCCGAAGCGCCGGAAAAACTTAGCCGGCCCGCCACGGTGGCGGGAGTGGCGCCCGTGGCTGGCCCCCGCAGAATGCGACAGTACTGCCCCATCCGTAGGGGCGGCGACACACCCGTTGCATCGATTCCACACGTAGCGCCGCCGCCTCCGATGAATTCCCCCGAACCGGCCGTCCCAGAGCCCGCCGACGCGGTGCGCCGCTTGCATCCCGAGTTCGCAGGCCATGAAGACGCTGCATGTTGCGCTGGTCGCCGCGCTGGTGGCGGGGTGTCACTTCGACAAGCTGTTCAATGCCGCCCCGGGCGGCAGCCACGCGCCGCCTCCCGGATCGAGCTCGACCAGACTCGCGTTTACGGTACAACCAAGCGATGCCATGAAGGACAGCATCATCCAGCCGCCGGTGCAGGTCACCGTGTTCGACTCGGCGGGCAACGTTGTGACGAGTTTTACGGGCGACGTCACGCTCGCGCTCGGTAAGGACCCCAGTGTTCCCAGCGCGCGCCTCTCCGGGAGGTCGCAGGCGGCCGCCTCCGCCGGCGTCGCGACGTTCCCGGACCTGAGCATGGATCAGATCGGCGACGGCTACACGCTGGTCGCGACCATCGACGCCGGGTCGGTCTCCCAGGAGAGCACGCCGTTCAACATCACCGCGGTCCCGAGCCCGGGGCCGGGATCGGCGCGGACGCTTTCGTTCACCCAGCAGCCCCAGACGACGGCGGCGGGCACCGCCATCCCACCGGTGCAGGTTGCGGCGCTCGACAGCGCCGGCCACAGGGTTACGACCTTCACCGGCCCGATCACCGTGTCACTCGGCGCAAATCCGGGCGGCGACCCGCTGCCCCCGCAGACCGTCAACGCCGTGAACGGGCTGGCCACGTTCTCCAACCTGCGAATCGATAAAGCAGCGTCCGGCTACAGCCTGGTCGCGACCGCGAGCGGTCTCCCGAACGTCACAAGCACCACCTTCACGATCGTACCGGGGACGGCGACGCAGCTCGCATTCACGGTGCCGCCGAGCAACACGCCGGCGCGGGCCACGATCCAGCCGCCCGTTCAGGTCACGGCGTACGACGCGTTCGGCAACCAGGCGACCAACTTCGCCGGCTCCGTCCTGGTCGCGATCGGACACAACGGCGGCGTCCTGGTGCCGGGCACGCTGTCCGGCAACGGCGCCGTCCCCGCGGTGAACGGCGTCGCCACGTTCTCGAATTTGAGCATCGACGTGGTCGGCAACGGATACACGCTGACCGCCGCGTTCGCGGGGGGCGCAGTCGTGATCGAGAGCCCGGCCTTCAACATCACGGTGCTGTGATGTCGGACGCGCGGACGGGGTGGTTGGACGCGAATCCACGGAAGAAGGGACCGGGTACACCTGTCGTGATCGTGGACGCCGACTGGGATCCGCCAAGGAAGCCGCTCGGCGGACGGCTCGCTGCCGCCGCGGGCCTGCTCATCGCACTCGGTGGGGGCGCCGCGTGGCTCGGCATCTCGTCGATACCTGCATCGCCGGCGAGTCGAGAACCCGTCGCGAGCGCTCCCGCGCCCGCCACCGCGGCGCCACCGATGGCCCCGAGCGCGCGCAGTGACACGTTCCTGCCGCGCGCACGGGACGCCGCGCCACGCACGTCCGCGACACCGGCACCGGTGCGCCCGAAGCGTCCGTCGGGCACGACGCGCGCGCCGATCGTGACGAGGCCGGCGCGCGACCTGGAACCCGGCTTCCTCTCAGTAAATGCCATCCCGTGGGGGAGCGTGTACCTCGACGGTCGTCCCGTGGGGAACACGCCGCAGATCGACCTCCAGGTCGCTGCCGGCCCACACCGCCTGCGGGTGGAGCGCGACGGCTACCGGCCGTATGACCGCGTGATCGACGTGGCGTCGGGGCAGCGGCTCCGCATCACCGACATCGCGCTCGCGGAGCGTTAGCCACGTGACGCGCGCTAGCGTCGTTCTCGCCGTGTCGCTGCTCATGTGCGGAGCGCGGGTATCGCGCGCCCAGTCGGCGAGCGATCTCCTGCGACAGGGGGTGCAGGCCTACCAGACCCTGGAATACGACGCGGCAGCGGCGCTCTTGGAGCGGAGCCTGCGACGCGATTCGGTGACGGGGCTCGCTGACTCGCTGCAGACGCGGGCGCTCACGTATCTCGCGGCGACGGAGCTGTTCCGGGGACAGCGCGATTCCGCCGTCGCCGCGTTCCGCCAGCTCGTCCTGCTCAACCCGCGGTATCGGCCGGACGAGCTGGTCTTCCCGCCACAGGTCACGAATCTCTTCCAGGAAGTGCGCCGGTCCACCAAGGCAGTCGCCGTGGTCGTCCCGCCCGTAACCACAGTGCGCACCCGGCTCGATCCCTTCAAGGCACGGCTGCTCACGAGCTCGCTAGCGGATCTGACGGTCAGCCTGGCCCGGGAGGACGGGACACCGGTGCGGGAACTGTACAGCGGGCCGGTGGCCGACAGCCTCCTCGTATCGTGGGACGGTCTCACGGCGGCGGGTACGCCGGCGGACGATGGCCGTTACATCTTGCGGGTGATGCCGCGGAGCCCCGCGGCGGACGGGCCGCGCGCGCGTCAAGTGGTGCTCGACGTCAAGCAACAGCCACCGGATACGCTGTCCTGGCCGCCAACACCAACGCTCCTGCCGGAGCGGACCTTGACGGGGCCGGCCGTCCAGACGCTCGCGGCGGGGCTCGTCGCCGGAGCCGCCGTCGTCGCGCTCCCGTCGCTCATCGCGCAGGGCAAGGATGCGACCGGGGCGCGCTACGCGGTCGGCGCGGCGGTGGGTGTCTCCGGACTGGTCGGCTTCTTCGCGCGGAAGCCTCGCCCGCTCGACGCCAACGTGCGCGCCAACGCATCGCAGCGCGATGCCTGGAAGCGAAAGGTGGACGCCGTGAAGGCGGAGAACGCCGCCCGGCTGCGCACGATGCGTCTCGTCGTCCGGGCAGGACCCGAGACCATCGCGGAGCGAGGATCGCAATGAGGATCATCGGACTGATCGGAGTCCTGGCGTTCGCCGCGCCGGTCCTCGTCATTTCGCAGGGGCGGCCGACGCTCGCGTTCCGCGGGGACGCTGGGTTTGTGTGGCTGCGGAGCGACACGGCACCTGCGGGGGCCGGCGCGATTCGGCTGCGCGGGCCGGTCCTCGGGGGAGAAGGTCGACTCGTCTTCAACGGATTCAGTGTGGCACTGGGGCTCTCCAGCGGCACGCTGCAGGCGACGAATCAGACGAGCACGAAGCGCGACCTGATCGAAGGCCGACTGCTCGTCGCCGCGCGGCCTCTCCCGTGGCTCGAGATGAGCGTCGGTCCCCTGGTCAGAGCGTACGTCACCGACGCCGTCACCGAGCGCTGGGTGTTCTGGCAGGCCCGGGCACGCGTCGACGCGCCGATCGTGACCTCGGGCCTGGCGAGCTACGTGGAGCTGTGGCGCGCGGTGTCCTCGCAGGTGAATCTGGTAGCCGGGGCCGGTCGGGTGCAGGGAGGCGAGGCGGGCCTGACGTACCACCCGCCGCGGCGACCGTTCTCACTGCGTCTCGCCTACCGGGTGGACGACGCGACCGTACGGGGGGGCGGAGACGGCAGCCAGATGCTCGAGGCGATAACCGCGTCCCTCGTGGTGGGAGGGCGGTAAGCGGCGCTTACCGCGGAGTCGGTCCCGAGTCCTCGCTGCCCGCGTCTACGTTCGGCACCAACCGATACAACAGCTCGCCTTTCCGGATCATCCCGAACTGCTCGCGCGCCGCGCGCTCCTGAGCGGCCGGGTCGGTCTCGAGCTCGCGCGCGAGGCGCTGGAGCGAATCGAGCTGCCGCTCGAGGTCGCGCACGGCGCGGCGTTCCTCGGTGAGCTGGCTTCGCAGCTTGAGCCAGTCGAGCGTGCCGTACTCCCCCGCCTGAAACGCCAATCCCGCGAGCACGACCGCCGCGGCGATCCCGATCAGCCGTGGGCGCGTCACAATCCGTAGAGATGCCTGCCGGGGTAGTACGCCGTGTCGCCCAGCTCCTCGGCGATGCGCAGCAGCTGGTTGTACTTGGCGACGCGGTCGGTGCGCGAAGCGCTTCCGGTCTTGATCTGCCCCACGCCGGTCGCCACCGCGAGGTCGGCGATGAACGTGTCCTCCGTCTCGCCGGAGCGATGCGAGATCACGGCGCCGTACCCGTTCGAGCGCGCGTGCGCGATGCACTGCAGCGTCTCGGTGAGTGAGCCGATCTGGTTCAGCTTGATGAGGATCGCGTTCGCCACGCTTTCCTCGATCCCGCGATCCAACCGCTCGATGTTGGTGCAGAAGAGATCGTCGCCGACGAGCTGCACGCGGGCGGACAGCGCTTCGGTGAGCTTTGCCCAACCCGCCCAGTCGTCCTCGGCCAGCCCGTCCTCGATCGACACGATCGGGTAGCGGTCGATCCAGCTCTTGTACAGCGCCACCATCTCGTCCGACGACTTCGTGCCGGCGCCACTCTTCTTGAAGACGTAATTCCCCTCCTGGTAGAGCTCGGACGCGGCTGGGTCGAGCGCGATGGCGACGTCCTTCCCGGGCTCGAGCCCGGCGCCCTCGATCGCCGCCATCACGGCCTCGAGCGCCGCCTCGTCGCTCGCGAGATTGGGCGCGAACCCTCCCTCGTCTCCCACCGCGGTGGAAAGATTGCGCTTGCCCAGCACCTTCTTGAGAGAGTGGAACACCTCGACGCCGATCCGGAGGCCCTCGGGGAAACTTTCGGCCCCGATCGGCACGATCATGTACTCCTGGAAGTCGACCGTGTTGGCCGCGTGCGCGCCGCCGTTGAGGATATTCATCATCGGCACGGGGAGCACGTTGGTGACCGGTCCTCCGAGGTAGCGGTACAGCGTGAGGCCGGCGTCCTGGGCCGCCGCCCGCGCCACGGCCATCGATACCGACAGAATGGCGTTGGCCCCGAGGTGACTCTTGTTGGGGGTACCATCGAGGTCGAGCATCGCGTAGTCCACCGCGATCTGCTCCTCAGCCGACATGCCCTCGAGCCGCGGGCCGATCACTTCGTTTACGTTCTTCACCGCCTCGAGCACGCCCTTGCCGCCGAACCGCTTCTGATCGCCGTCGCGCAGCTCCACCGCTTCGTGCTCCCCGGTGGAGGCGCCGCTCGGCACCGCGGCCCGTCCGGCCGCGCCGCTCGAGAGGGTAACGTCCGCCTCGATGGTCGGGTTGCCCCGACTGTCGAGGATTTCGCGCGCCCGCACCGAGATGATCGTGCTCATGATGGCCCGTACCCTAGCGGTCGACGCCCTCGGCGTCAACGCGCGCCTTCAAAGCGACGATCGCGGCGCGCACTCGGTCGCGCAGCTCCTGGCGCTGCTCGACCGTCATCCCCGCCGTGGAGATCGGATCGCCGATCACGATCCGGATCGGCCGCGGCCGCAGGAAGAACCGGCCCTTGGGCAAGATCTCGAACGTGTTGGCGACGTACACCGGCACCACGGGCACCTGGGCCGCGATGGCGAGCCCGAAGGGCGCGTTCTTGAACGGCAGCAGCTCGCCGGTGCGGCTCCGCGTCCCCTCCGGGAACAACAGTGCCGACGTGCCACCCCGGATGATCTCGGCCGCGCGCCGGTAGGCCTCCAGGGCCCGCGCCGGATGCGCACGGTCGGTCGTCAGGTGGCCCGCCGTGACCATCGCGCGGCCCAGGAGCGGGATCCTCGCGAGCTCCTGCTTCGCTACCATCCGCACCGACCCCGGCAGTGTGGCCGCGAGGGCCCAGATGTCGAACATGGAAGAGTGGTTCGAGGCGTACACGACCGGACGGTCGGGAATCCGATCTAGTCCCTCGGCCCGCACCGGCGTCCCGGCCGCCCAGAGCACCTGGCGCGACCAGTCGTTCGTGCCCCAGTCGTAAACGCCTCCGGTCCGCCGCTTCACGCCCAGCAGGGCGGCGACGATCACGGCCGTCGCGTGAATCACGCTCGAGACCACGACCACCAGGTAGAACCACAACGTGCGGATCATCGCGCCGGAAAATGATCGAAGCCGGGAGGAGGCGTGATTGGTCGGCCGTCGTGGGTCATGCGGACGCCGCGGCCCGCGGTACAGGCGCCAATCCGCGTGAGCGGAAGCCCGGTGGCACGACCGAACGCCCTCGCCCCTGCGGTCCCGAAGCGTCGCGGCAAAGCCACGAGCAGCTCGTACTCCTCGCCGCTCCGCACCGCCGCGAGTGGCGTGACATCCAGCCAGCAGGGGACGCGCTCTAGCTCGATCACCACTCCGACGCTCGACGCCGCCGCGAGTTGTCCCGCGTCACCCGCCAGGCCGTCGGAGATGTCGATCATGGCGCGCGCTCCCCGGCGCGCCAGCCAGCGTCCCGCGGAAATCCGCGGCCCCGGCCGGGCGAAGCGGCGCCGTAAGGCCGGAGCGAGACGTCGGCCGGCGCGGAGTGCCGCGAGCGCGAGCCCGGCACCCCCAAGCCGTCCCGTCACCCACAGTCCGTCACCGGGACGCGCGCCGCTGCGCCGCACGGGTCGCGGGGCGACTCCGAGCACGCACACGTCCACGAGATAGCGTGGGGAGCGCACGAGGTCTCCGCCCAGCACACTCGCGCCGACACTCCGCGCGGCTGCGCCAACTCCCCTCATGATCTCCGTCGCAGGATCTCGCCGGCCCTTCACGGCTCCCCGGCCTTTTCCGGGCAGTCCCACCGATGTAAGGACGCCGAGCGGTGTGGCGCCTTCGGCTGCGAGGTCTGAGAGGGCCGCCGCCGTGGCGCGCCAGCCGATTTCTCGGAACGAGAGCCAGTCGGTGCGGAAGTGCACGCCCTCGAGCGAGAGATCGATGCTGATGGCGAGCGTCCGGCCGCCGACGGAGAGCAGCGCGCAGTCGTCGCCCAGCTCGCGGCCCGCGGCGCCGAGCGCCGCGAAAATGGCGCGCAGGCGATCGAACTCACCTCCTGGCCCCAAGCGAAGTGACCGGCCCGTCACGCCGTCTCCGGCGGCTCCAGCACCGTGAGCACGGGAGGCCCAACCGGCTGCGTGTTGGTCCAGGCGCGCCAGATCTCCGGTAGCGCAGCCAGGACATCGGCGGGACGCAGGCTCCGGGCAGTCCACTGGCGCGCGCCGTGCTCCGCCGCCCGTCCCAGTGCGTGAGCGCCCAGCGCGGCGGCCTCGGGCCCCGCGCTGCCGCGGGCGAGAAACGCGCCGATGAAGCCGGCGAGCAAGTCACCCGAGCCGCCCGTGGCGAGTCCGGGGTTGCCGCTCGCCACCACGTGGATCGGCCCGCGCAGGTCCGCGATCACGGTCGGCACGCCCTTCAGCAGTACGGTGCCCTTCACCTTCTGCGCGGCCTTCGCGGCGGCGGCCCAGCGGTCGTTCGCCGCCGTATCGGCAAGCTCGTCGCCGAACTGGGCGCGGAACTCGCCCAGGTGCGGCGTGAGCACCACCGGTCGCTCCGCGCTACCGCGGAAAAGGATCAGGGCGTCGGCGTCGAGCACGGTCGGGATCGGGCGACGCGCGAGGACGGCTTGCAGGAACTGGGCGCGGGGCGGCTCGCGGCCCAGGCCCGGGCCGACGACCAGCGCGTCGGCCCACTCGAGCGCCTCGGCGGCCTCGGGCTCGAGCTCCGGACCGAGCGCCGACTCGACGGTCAACACGTCGGGGAGGCTGGCGCGCGCCGCCTCGATCGTCTCCTTCGCGGCCACGAGCTTCACGAGCCCCGCGCCGGCGGCGAGCGCCCCGCGCGCGGCGTGGAGCGCGGCTCCCGTCATGCCGTGGGCGCCGCCGACCACGGTGACGCGGCCGCGGTCGCCTTTGTGCATCGTGGGCGTGAGCTTCGGGAGCCGCGCCCCCGCCCACCCGTCCGTCACGAGCACGGGCCACACCGGATCGGCGGGCGGCAGCCCGATATCGACCACCACGATCTTGCCGCACCACTCGCGCGCGAGCAGGTGGCCGCGGCGCGGGCCCCCGAACGTGACCGACAGCTCGGCGCGCACCGGTCCGTGCACCTCACCGCTCGACAGATCGAGTCCCGTGGGGCCGTCGATCGCGAGCACCGGGGCGCCGTAGGTGACCAGCCGCTGTGCCAGGGCAAGCACGTCGCCACGCGCCGGCCCGGCGGCGCCGGTGCCGAGCAGCGCGTCGATCACCAGAGCGGTGGCGGGCCAGGGCTCGTCCCGGCCCGTCTCGCGCACGCCGTCCATGCGGGCGAGCGCGCGGTTATCGATCGCGTCGTCGGTCTTGGGATCGAGCGCGGCCACCCAGACGGGAATGCCGCTCGCATGCAGCGCGCGCGCCACCACCCACCCATCGCCGCCGTTGTTCCCCGCCCCGGCGACGACCAGCGCTCCGCGGGTGAGCACCGTGGGGTAGTCGCGCACGATCAGGTACGCGACGGCGCGTCCCGCGGTCTCCATCAAGACGCGGGAAGGAATGCGGTACTGCGTGCGGGCGGCCGAGTCCCACGCCGCGGCCTCGGTCGCAGACAGCACGGGGATCGGGTTCACGGGATCACCACCCCTCCGTATCCCACCACGGCGTCGTCGTCCCCCGTCACCATGCCGGAGTGGCTGTAGTGCACGACGTCGGCGCGCCCGGCGCCGAGTGCCCGGGCGGCGGCCATCACGGTGGCCGCGGGCGCCCGTCCGCACATCGAGATGCGCTCGCTGCGGCAGCGCGCCAGCAGCTCCGCGCCGTCGAGCGCCGCCACGGCGTCGAGCGCCCGGCGGTCCTTGCGCTCGGACGTGGCTGCGGGCTCGTAATGGTTCAGATCGCTCGAGGCCAGGAGCAGCACGCGGTCGGGCCACCGCCGCACCAGGCTCGCGAGCGTCTCGCCCAGCCCGCGGCATCCCTCCCACGCGTCCCACGCCAGGACGAGCGGCACGATGCGCACGTCGGCTCGCCTGACTTGAAGAAACGGCAGCTCGACCTCCACCGCGTGCTCGGAAGCGTGAGCGTCGTGGTCGGGGCCCACGAGCGGCGACGTCTCGAGCAGCGCCCGCGCGAAGCCATCGTCCACGCTCACGTCGCCGAGCGGCGTCCGGAACGCGCCCGCCTCCCAGAGCGATGCGCCCCCGGGTGCCCGGCTCACCCCGGTGTGGTTGGGTGCCAGGATCACCACGATCGGCGGGATCTCGAGGCGCGCGAACACGTGCGCCGCCGTGAGTCCCGAATAGAGGTAACCCGCATGCGGGGCCACCGCGGCGCGCGCCGGGGCGGGCCGCGCCTCGCCCACGGCGTCGAGCAGCTCCCGCACCGTGCGCTCGAGCTCACCCTTCGTTGCCGGATAGAAGCGCCCGCTCACGGCAGGTGCGCGCACGGCGTCCAAGCTTACTTGAAGCTCTGGCCGATGGCGCGACCGAAGGAGATCTCCCCGTTATCGATGCGGATATTGAACCCGCACTCGGGGTTCGAGCAGACCCACGCCTTGTACGTGATCGGCGCCCCGTCGCGGCCATAGTCCGACAACGGAATGAGGAGACCTTGCTGGCACTTTCTGCAGGCGGGCCACTCCCTCACGTCGTCCATGCAGCACCCCCCTTCACCCGATCCGACACCCCTATCCGCGCTCCACGCCGGGCCACGGATAGTCGGCCCGGAACACCTCCGCGAAATCGTACACCCGCTCGAAATCCGCCGGCTTGTCGGTCGGCTGGCTCGCGAGCAGGCCCACATCGATCAGCGTGAACACGATCCGTCCCAGGTCTTCGGTGCTGGCGATGCCCCAGTGCCCGAGCACCGTCGGCGCGAGCAGCCCGAACTGCTCCCGCGCGAAGTCCCGGCACGCCCAGGCGAGCTCTCCGCCGCTCAGGTGCCGGCGCGCCGCGAGCTTGCCCTGGGCGTACTCCAGTGCCGCCAGCACGAACAGGTAGCCGCGCTCGTGATAGCGGTCGTCCTGCCGCCCGATGCGCTGGAACGCCTCTTCGAGCGTCGCGAAGTCGCTCACGGCCGCGCCTCCGTCTGGCCCGACGTCTGAGTCCGCACCGCCAGGGGCCGCAACGGGTGCGGCTCGAGCAGCGCCAGTTCGAGCACCTCGTCGATCGTTTCCACCGGCTTGATATCGAGCAGCTGCTTCACCTCGTCCGGGACATCCACGATGTCGCTCTGGTTGCGCGCCGGCACCAGCACCGTCTTGACGCCGGCGCGAGCCGCCGCCGTCAGCTTCTCCTTGAGCCCGCCGATCGGCAGGATGCGCCCGCGCAGCGTGAGCTCGCCCGTCATCGCCACGTCATGGCGCGCCGGACGGCGGCACAGGAGCGATGCCAGCGCGGTCGCGATCGCGATCCCGGCCGACGGACCGTCTTTCGGCACCGCTCCGGCCGGCAGGTGCAAGTGCACATCGGTCTGCGTGAACGCGTCGAGCGGAATCCCGAGCGGCCCGGCGCGCGCCCGCAGCAGGCTCCACGCCGCCTGCGCGGACTCCTTCATTACGTCACCCAACTGGCCGGTCAGGGTGATCTGCCCCTTCCCCGGCATCTGAATCGCCTCGATGAACATGATGTCGCCGCCCACGGGCGTCCATGCGAGCCCGGTCGCCACTCCGACCTCGGCCTCCCGTCCCGCCACCTCGCTCTGGACCTTGGGCTGGCCGGCGAACTTCTCGAGGTTCTTCGCCGTGATCTTGATGGTCGCCGCCCGTCCCTCCACCACCTCGAGGGCGGCCTTGCGGAGCACGCCCTGGATCTCGCGCTCGAGCTGGCGCACGCCGGCCTCGCGCGTGTATTCCCCAATGAGCCGCTCCAGCGCCCCGTCGGCGATGCTCGCCCGCTCCATCTGCAGCCCCGTCTCTTTGAGCTGGCGCGGCAAGAGGAAGCGCTTGCCGATCGCGAGCTTCTCCCCGGGCGTGTACCCGGGCAAGGTGAGCACTTCCATCCGGTCGAGCAATGGGTCGGGGATGGGCGCCAGGCTGTTCGCCGTGGCGATGAACATGACGCCCGAGAGGTCGAACGGGACTTCGAGGTAGTGATCCACAAAGGTGCCGTTCTGCGCCGGGTCGAGCACCTCGAGCAGTGCGGCGGTCGGATCGCCGCGCACGTCGGCGCCCATCTTGTCCACCTCGTCGAGCATCAACAGGGGATTGCGCGTCTCGCAGCGCTGCAGCGCGTGGATGATGCGCCCCGGGAGCGCGCCGACGTAGGTGCGCCGATGGCCGCG
>Ga0114129_10003241_pt1 | contig 22837 bp, 22 predicted proteins | sample RhiMetdeltSRZDD1_FD_80071 | JGI IMG/M metagenome (GOLD analysis project Ga0114129, IMG submission 80071) | Populus rhizosphere microbial communities from Tennessee, USA - Rhizosphere MetaG P. deltoides SRZDD1 (version 2) (version 2) | ecosystem: Host-associated > Plants > Roots > Rhizosphere >... | reverse complement strand
CGTCGTCGTCGTTGCCACACGCGGCCACCAGGGTGACGAGAGCGAGCGACAGCGCGGCGGCTGCGGTGAAACGATGACGGGGCACTCTTCCCTCCAGGGAGTCCGCGAAGCGGGACCGCATGCTAGGCATGCCTACCACGCGGAGCAAGGACGTCCACCCACAGAAGGATCAGCGATGCGTCCCTACGTGAGCATCATCACGCTCGGCGTCCCCGACCTGGCCGCGGCCCGGCGCTTCTACGTCGACGGCCTGGGCTGGCCGGTCGTCATGGAGGTCGAGGACGAGGTCGTGTTCCTGCAGGTCGGCCACGGTCTGGCGCTCGCCCTGTGGGGCGCCGAGAAGCTGGCCGCGGACATCGGCCCCGGAACTCCGGTCGGCGACCCGGCCAAGGGGGCCGTCGCCCTCGCCCACAACGTCGGCACCGACCAGGAGGTCGGCCGGGTGCTGGCCGAGGCCGAGGCCGCCGGCGGCACGATCCTGGCCCCGCCCCGCCCGGCGGTCTTCGGCGGGCTCCAGGGCTACTTCGCCGACCCCGCCGGCCACCGCTGGGAGGTGGCGCACAACCCGACCTTCGCGGTGGCCGACGACGGGTCGGTCAGCATCTGACGCCTAGTCCCGGCTGAGGTCGACCCGCCGCAGCAGCTGCGCGTTGGCCGCCACCACGATGGTCGAGGCGCTCATCAGGATGGCGCCGACCGCGGGCGACACGGCGATGCCGATGCCGGCGAAGACGCCCGCCGCCAGCGGCAGCGCGATGACGTTGTAGCCGGCCGCCCACGCCAGGTTCTGGATCATCTTCCGGTAGGCGGCGATCGACAGCCGGATGGTGCCGACCACGCCGCGGGGGTCGCTGGACACCAGCACGACGTCGGCCGACTCGATGGCGACGTCGGTGCCGGCGCCGATGGCCAGGCCGACGTCGGCCCGGGCCAGCGCCGGGGCGTCGTTGACACCGTCGCCGACCATCGCCACCTGGTCGCCCCGCTGCTGGAGCTGGGACACGACGGCGTCCTTCTGGTCGGGCAGGACCTCGGCGAACACCTCGTCGATGCCCAGCTCGCGGGCGACGGCCTCGGCCACTGCCCGGCTGTCGCCGGTGACCATGGCGACCCGCCGGCCGAGGCGGGCCAGCTCGTCCACGGCCTCGCGGGCCTCCGGCCGGATCGCGTCCTCGAGCGCCAGGGCCCCGAGCACCTCGTCCTTCTCCTGCACGAGCACGACGACCGAGGCGCCCCGCGCCTCCCACTCGGCGACGGCCGGGCGCAGGGCGCCGGGGATCTCGAGCTCGAAGCGGCGCAGCAGCTCGCGCCCGCCCGCGTGGTACTCCGTACCGTCGACGACGGCCGAGGCGCCGACCCCGGTGGTCGACGACGAGTCGCTGGCGGCCGGCACGGCCACGCCCCGCTCGCGGGCCGCCCGGACGATGGCCCGGGCCAGCGGGTGCTCGCTGTCGCCCTCGACGGCGGAGGCCAGGGCCAGCACCGCGTCGTCGTCGAGGTCGGGCACGGCGGCCACCCCCGTCACCACGTGCTCGCCCCTGGTGAGCGTGCCGGTCTTGTCGAACAGGACGTTGTCGACGGTCCGCATCCGCTCCAGCGCCAGCCGGTCCTTGACCAGGATGCCGGCCCGGGCGGCCACGGCCGTGGCCAGGGAGACGACCAGCGGGATCGCCAGGCCGAGGGCGTGCGGGCACGCGATGACCAGCACCGTCACGGTCCGCTCGATGGCGGTGCCGACGTCGTCGACCAGCGACCACACCGCGAACGTCACGATGCCGGTGGCGGTGGCCACATAGAACAGGGCGGCCGCGAACCGGTCGGCCAGGGCCTGAGCCCGGCTCTGGCTGGCCTGGGCCTCGGCCACGAGGCGCTGGATGCCGGCCAGCGCCGTGTTCTCGCCCACCGCCTCGACCCGGACTCGGATCGGCGCGTTGGTCGACACCGTCCCCGCCACCACCGGGTCGCCCACGGCCCGGGGCACGGGCCGCGACTCGCCGGTGACCATGGACTCGTCCATGTCGGCGTCGCCCTCGACCACCATGCCGTCGGCCGCGACCCGCCCGCCCGGGCGCACGAGCATGACGTCGCCCTGGGCCAGCTCGGACACCGGCACGGTCTCGAGCTGCCCGTCGGCACCCACCCGCTCGGCCTCGTCGGGCAGCAGGGCGGCCAGCGCCGCCAGGGCGCCTTGCGCCTGGCCGATCGCCTTCATCTCCTGCCAGTGGCCCAGCAGCATGATCGTGACGAGCGTGGCCAGCTCCCACCAGAAGTCGAGGTCGAGGACCTCGAACGTGGTCAGCATCGACGCCACGTAGGCGACGCTGATGGCCATGGCGATGAGCAGCATCATCCCCGGGCGCCGGGCCCGGGCCTCGTCGACCGCCCCCGACAGGAACGGCCAGCCGCCCCACCAGAACACGATCGAGCCAAGCACGGGGCCGACCAGGCTGCGGCCGGTGAAGTCCAGCTCGTAGCCGAACCAGTCCATGACCATCTCGCTGGTCACGACGATCGGGACCGTGAGCAGGAACGTCAGCCAGAACTTCCGGCGGAAGATGTCGGGGTCGTGCCCGGCGTGGTCACCGTGCCCGCCGTGGTCCCCATGGCCCCCGTCGCCGCTGTGGGCCCCGTGCGCATGGGCGCCGGCGGACGGGGCATGGTTGTGGTCGCGCGGTGCTGTCGATGTGTCCATCACTGCCTCCGCCCATACCCTATGGGGGTATATGGGGAGGCGCAACCCCTCTGCGGAAGGATTCTCCATGAGCGCGTTCACGAGCCGGGAGATCGAGTACCTGGAGTCCCAGACCATGGGGCGGCTCGCCACCATCGGCCCGGACGGGCGGCCGCACATCGTGCCGCTCACGTACCGGTACAACCCCGACGAGGACACGATCGACCTCGGCGGCATCGACTTCGCCAACACCAAGAAGTGGCGGGACGCCCAGGGCAACCCCCGTGCCACCTTCCTGGTCGACGACTTCTCGCCCACCGAGGCCCACGCCGTCGAGATCCGGGGCGACGCCGAGGTCCACGAGACCGGCGGCGAGGAGATCAACCCCCGGTTCCCCCACTTCGTGCCGCAGTTCATCCGGCTGCGGCCGCGTCGCATCGTGAGCTGGGGCCTGGACGACGGCACCGGCATGACCGCCGAGGGGTTCCGCCACTCGTCCCGCCGGGTCGGCTGAGGGCGTGGACCTGATCGACACCCTGCGCTCGACGGGCGCGGTCCGGGAGTTCCGGCCGGATCCCGTGCCCGACGAGGTGCTGGCCCGGGTTCTCGACAGCGCCCGCTTCGCCCCCAGTGGCGGCAACCGCCAGGGCTGGCGGCTGGTCGTCGTGCAGGATCCGGCCATCCGGCGGCGCCTGCGGGACTGCTACCTCGACGGCTGGTACGACTACCTGGCCATCATGCTGGCCGGGCTGACACCGTGGGCCCCGGTGACCGACCGCTCCGCCGAGGCGTCGGCGCTGGCCGGTGCCTCCCGGCTGGCGGAGCAGGCCCGGGACGCCGGCGGGCGGGGCGGCTTCGCCGAGCAGCTCGACGCGGCGCCGGTGCTGCTGGCGCTGTTCGCCGACCTGCGGGCGCTGTCCGCCGTCGACCGGGACCACGCCCGTTACACGTTCGCCGGCGGGGCGTCGATCTACCCGTTCGCCTGGAACGTCCTGCTGGCGGCGCGGGCCGAGGGCCTGGGCGGGGTCGTCACCACCATGCCGATCCGGCGGGAGGAGGACGTCAAGGCGCTGCTCGGGGCGCCCGCCGAGCTGGCGCTGGCCGCGGTGCTCGCCCTCGGGTACCCCCGGGAGGCACCGCCGACCCGCCTGCGCCGGGCCCCGGTGGCGTCGTTCACCACCGTGGACCGGGTCGACGGGCCGGCGTTCGGGACGTAGGCGGTATCAGCCGCGGAGCTGGCCCACCAGGCGCAGGACGTACCAGAACAGCAACATGACCGAGGCGAACAGCTGCACCGACGCGCCCACGTAGGCCTCGGTCGGGTACCGCCGGATGATCGTCTGTGTCTGGTAGAGGATCGACGCGCCGGCCAGGGCGATCATCGCCACCGAGAACCAGATGCCCAGCTCGAGGCCGAACAGGACCGCGGCCACGATGAGCACGAGCGACGACACCAGGCCCCACAGCACCAGCGGGCGCAGGAACGACAGGTCCTTGCGGGTGACGAAGGCCACGGCGCTGAGGCCGGCGAAGCCGATGGCCGTGATGAGCGCGGCCGCCCACACCGAGGTGGCGCCGTCGGCCTGCACCTCGAAGAAGTAGTAGAGGAACGGGGCGAACAGCAGGGCCTCGGCGAAGGCCAGAGCGAAGAGGCCCAGGTACTGGCGCGAGGGGTTCAGGATGTCGTGGGCGGCGTTGGTGGCCAGCCAGCTGACGATCAGGAACCCGCCGATGATCAGCAGCCAGGTGGGGCCGCTGCCGCTGATCAGGTCGTAGAGGGCTCGCGCCACGCCGAGGTTGATGAACAGGGCCTCGAACGCCACGAAGGCGACGATGGCGGCGAGCAGGTGCTGGTAGACGCGGACGATGAACTCGCCCCGCACGATCTCGTCGTAGGTGGCGACCGGCTGGTAGGCCGGGGGCGCAGCTGACATGCCGTCCTCCTCGGGCCCGGCGCGCGCCGGGCGAGGCCGCCAGCGTACCCACGCCGGACGACCGTCGGGCGGCGGGTCGAACGGGCCACGCCAGAGCGTGATGTCCTGGTCACAGGCGGCGTTAGAGCACTGCTGGCCCCGCTGACGACGCTAGAGTCCCGCCCACGGAATCAACGCGAGACATCGCATTCCCGACCTTGCTGGGCGCGGCGATCACCGGTGAGCAGGATGCGCTCACCGAGATCTTCCGCGCGTACCAGCCCCGCCTGCTGCGCTACCTCAAGGCGCAGGAGCCCCGCATGGCCGAGGACCTCGCCGCCGAGACGTGGCTGGCGGTCGCCCGCGGCCTGCCCCGGTTCCAGGGCGACGAGGCGGCGTTCCGCGGCTGGCTGTTCACGATCGCCCGCAACCGGCTGATCGAGCACCGCCGGCGCGACGCCCGCCGCCGCACCGAGCCGCTCCCCCATGACCGCCTCGACGGGCCGGTCGAGCGGGGCATCGGCGGCGACCCTGCGTGGCTCGTCCTCGAGCAGCTCGGCGTCAAGGAGACGGTCGAGCTGCTGGTGGGCGGGCTGCCACCCGATCAGGCCGAGGCCGTGCTGCTGCGCGTCCTCGGCGCTTTCGACGTGACCGAGGTGGCCCGCATCATGGGCCGCACGCCGGGCTCGGTGCGCGTCATGTGCCATCGGGCGCTCAAGCGCCTGGCGGCCAAGATGACTCAGGAGGCGCTGGCGGAATGACCTCCGACGACCGCTGGACCGACATGACCACCTTCGACGAGGAGCTCGACGCCCTGCTGAGCGGCACGGCCCCCGCCCCCGAGGCACCGGCCTGGTGCAGCGACGTGGCGGTGCTGGTGCGCACGCTCCAGGCGCCCGCGCGCCCGGGCGAGCTGGCCGGCGAGGCCGACATCGTCGCCCGCATGCGCGAGCTGCTCACCCTGCCGATCGACGACGGCGACGACGCGTCGGGCGCCGGCGAGGACGACGTGCCGAGGATCGCCGCGGTCGCCGTCGAGCCGGCCGAGGCCCGCGAGCCCACCGACGTCGACGATGCGGCCGACGACGAGGACGTCGACCCGCTCGATGCGAGCCCCGGGCTGCTGCGGTCCCGGATGGGGCTGACCGACCTGGACGACTACCGGGCCAAGCACGGCGAGAGGACCTACATCGCCAAGCACGCCGCGGCCCGGCTGGAGGCGTCGCGCTACCCGGTGGCCCGCACGGTCGGCCGGGTCGTGGCCATGAAGGCTGCGGCGGTCACCACCGCCGTGGTGATCGGCGTGGCCGCGGCGGCCGCCGCCACGACCGGCATCGTGGCCACCGTGGTCGTCCCCGCCATCAACGATCACGTCCGCCGCCCGCCCGTGGTGTCGCAGGCCCCGGCCGACAAGGACGACGACGCCGGCACGACCCGCGGCGAGGGCCGGTCCGGCGGCGGCCGCGACGGCGACGACTCGCCGTCCGCCACCTGCTCGAACGTCCTGATCATGTGCCCGCCGGCCGTGTCGGTCCCGGCCGACCCCGGCACCCCCACGCCGGCCCCGGGGTCGTCGACGGCGACCACGGCGCCCGCCACGACGTCGACCACGTCCTCCACGACCTCGACGACGTCGACGACAGAGCCCGAGCCGCCGACTACGCCGACGACCACGCCCACGACCGAGCCCCCGCCGACGACCGAGCCGCAGCCGACGACCCTCGAGTCGGGCGGGGGCTGAACCCGGGTCAGAAATTTTCTCGCGGGGTGTAACGCGCGGGACGGGTCACGCGATCTAGAGGGTGCAACAACTCTGCTTCGGTGCTGGGGAGAAAGTTCGGGCGGACTTCACTCCCCACCGTTGGACCTTCGGGTGAGCGGGCGGACCACCGGATGCAGAGGTGGGTGAGCCGGGGTCGGGCGGGCGACCCCGGACACGCACCGGAGTGGGACAGGGCTCGGTGCGCCCAGGCCACCCGGTTGCGCGCCCCCCCGGTTCCCCTACCGGGGGCGCAGCGCGGTCAGCTCGACGACGTTGTCGTGGAGCACCTTGCGGCGGTCCGCCTGCTCGAGCGCCTTCGCCTCGGCCAGGTAATCGAGCGGCGCCGGCAGCCCCTCGATGTGGGGCCAATCGGAGCCGAACAGGACCCGGTCGGCGCCCATCCACTCCACCACCGCGGTCAGGTCGTCCTCCCAGAACGGGTTGATCCAGACGTGCCGCCGGAAGATGTCGACCGGGTCACCCGCGAACCAGCCCCGCATCTTGCGGTCGGCCGAGCGCAGCTTGCGGAACAGGTCGGGGAGGAACTCGGCGCCGTTCTCGACGGAGGCGAGCCGCAGGTTCGGGTACTTGCGCAGGTGGTTGGACAGGATCAGCGAGATCAGCCAGTCGTGGACGGCCTGTTCGATGGCGAAGTTCTTGAGCGAGGGGGCGTACCCGCCGGAGAACGTGGCGGCGAAGCCGTCGACCGCGTAGCCCTGGGAAGACACCCCGCTGTCCCCGGCGTGGACCACGACCGTGATGCCGGCCTCGTCGACCCGTGCCCAGAACGGGTCGAACATCGGGTCGAACGGCGAGCGCCGGCCCACCGCGGTGGTGGGGGCGGCCGCCCGCATGACCAGGAGGCGGGCGCCCTCGCCCAGCGCCCACGCCAGCTCCTCGACCGCCCAGGCCGGGTCGGCCAGGGCGATGTAGGGGGCGGCGAAGATGCGGTCGTCGTGGGCGAAGCCCCAGTCCTCGGCCAGCCAGCGATTGAATGCCCGGAACGTGTGTCCGACGGCCTCGGGGTCGTGGTGGAGGGGCTCCTCGTAGATCATGCCGAGCGTCGGGAACAGCCAGCAGCCGGCCAGGCCCTGGTCGTCGAGCGTGGCGAGGCGGGCGTCCCGATCCCTGTACTCGGGCCGGATCGGCTCGTGGTCCCGCAGCCTGGCCAGCGGGTTGATGCCCTCGGTGTTGCCCCGGAAGTAGTCGTAGAGGCAGCCGGGCTTGGACACCGGGTCGAACGTCGCATTGCTGACGGCCCGGCTCACCCGCCCACCGAGCACGTGGTACTGCTTGCCCTCGATCGTGGCCCACTGGACGCAGCGGGGCCCCAGGGCGGGGTCGAGGTGCCGGGTGAACGCGTCGATCGCTTCGTAGTAGTGCTGATCGGCGTCGAGGATCGGGTGCCCGGGATCGGCCATGCGCCCAGGGTAGAACAGGTTCTCGCTGGAGGGGCCACCGACGGCCCGGGCCACGGGCATCGGGTCGTCAGCCGTCGAACGACACCCGGGCGTCGTCGAAGCCGCGCACGCCCGCCACGACCGTGGCCTCCTCCTCCACCGCCTTGCGGGCGGCGGCCGGGAGCTTGGCGAACGGCTCGACGGTCACGTCCAGCCGCTTGCCGGACCCCTTGGTCCGCCAGGCGCCTGCGACCTCGCCGTCCACCAGCAGGCCCCCGGGATGCCCGAGCATCGGCCACAGGACCTTGCGGTGGGCCTTGCCCGGCACCACCAGCTCGCGGTCACGGGCCAGCAGCCACGGATCCGACCGGGGCAGCAGTCGCACGAGGTCGGCCGGCGGGGCGGTGAGCAGGTCGTCGAGCTGGTCCTCGGGCAACCACGCCTTGCGGCCCTCGACCCGGACCTCGGCCAGGCCGTCGGGCCAGTCGGGCTTCACCGCCCGCTGGGTCGTCCCGATGTAGGCCGCCACCTCGCCGGCCGTGGCGGGGCCGTGGATCCGGAGGTAGCCGTCGACGATCAGGCCGCCGCCGTCGTGCCGGTCGGGCACGCCCTTCCACCGCGGGATCGGCGCCAGCTCCAGGGGGCTGGACCCCGGCACGAGGCGGGTCCCGGACGGCAGGCCGGACAGCCGCATGACCTGGTCCTGGATGTGGACGACCCCGCAGCTCCGGCAGTAGGCCGTCACCTCGTCGGGCGCGGCCTTGGTCAGGTCGGTGCTGGCCTCGCCCTTGGACATCGGGCCGGTGACCACACCGGCCATCGCCTCGGCGGCGGCGTGGAGGGCCTCGAGCGGGTCGGTGCCCGCCTTCTTGAGCTCCGGGGCGATGCCGCCCATGCGGGCGCCCGCGTCGGTCCCGTCGAGCGGCCACAGCGCCCGGGCCAGGCCGACGAGGTCCGAACGCCGGTGGTAGTGGGGGGCGCCCCGCACGCTCCAGACCAGGACCCAGCCGTCGGGGATGGATGGGAGCTTCCTGCCGACCGGGAGGCGGGCGGCGAGCGTCTGGACCGCGGTGCCCGTCGGCGAGTCCTGGACGCCCAGGTCGACGATGGCCAGGTCGTCGGGGTCCTTGGCCGTGCGGTCCAAGCCGTGCGTCCGGACCCGGTGGGCCAGGACCTGCTCACGGCTGACGGTGCGTGCGGAGGTCACGGTTCTACCCTTACCCTTCCAGCCGCCAGTTCCATGTGGTCGAGTGGGGCTCGGCCCGGTAGCCGCCCGAGCCCTCGAAGCCGGCGAACACGCCGGTGCCCGAGCCGGGAACGACGGTCCAGGCGACGTCCACGGCGCCGTCGAACACAGCCTCGTTGCGCAGGGCGACGGTGCCCTCCTCGCCACGGACGGTGGCCCGGAGGTACTCGATGCCGACGCCTGAGCCCCGGGTCTCGGTGCCGTAGTACATGGCGTACTGGCAGGTCGACGTGCCCTCGATGTCGCCCTCGTAGTGGAACTCCACCGTGGCGCGGGCGACGCGGGGCACGGGCGCGCCGCTGTCGTAGCCGGGGACCTCGTCCCACGACGTGAACGTGGCCGAGCCGGTCAGGTTCTGGGTCATGATCGGACCGTACCCAGGATTCCGGACAGGTTCGGTCCGGGTCATGTGCGAAGATCGCGGAATGTTGGAGACGTCCGCCCGGCTCCTGCGGCTGCTGTCGCTGCTGCAGGCACGGCCGGCGTGGACGGCGCCCGAGCTGGCCGACCGGCTGGGCGTCACCGAGCGGACCGTGCGGCGCGACGTCACCCGGCTGCGCGACCTGGGCTACCCCGTCGAGGCCGAGCCGGGGCCGCACGGCGGCTACCAGCTGGGCCGCGGCGGGGCGCTGCCGCCGCTTCTGCTGGACGACGACGAGGCGGTGGCGGTGGCGGTCGGCCTGCGGGCGGCGGCCGACGGCAGCGTGACCGGGCTCGACGACGCCACGGTGTCGGCACTGGCCAAGCTCGACCAGGTCCTGCCGGCCCGGCTGGCGGCGCGGGTGCGGGCGGTGCACGGCGCCACGGCCGAGCTCCGGGGCCGCGACCCCGACCGGGTCGATGCGGAGGTGCTGGTCACGCTGGCCCACGCCTGCCGGGCGGGCGAGCGGGTTCGGCTGGGCTACGCCGCCGGCGGCCGGCCGGGCGCCCCGCCGGGCGAGCCCCGGGAGCGTCTGGTCGACCCGCTGCGGCTGGTGCGGTTCGGGCCCCGCTGGTACCTCGTGGCCCGGGACGTGGACCGGGGCGAGTGGCGGACCTACCGGGTCGATCGGGTCACGTCGGCCGCCCCCACCGGCGCCCGCTCGGAGCCGGTCGACCCGCCCGACCCCGTGGCGTTCGTCGCCGCCGGGATGGCGGTGGCGCCCTACGCGGTGCAGGCCACGGTGCGGCTGCGGCTGCCTTCGGCCGAGGCGCTGGAGGTGATCCCCCGCACCGTCGGCGTCCACCGGCCCGACGGCCCGGGCGCCACGATCGTCGAGACCGGTGGCGGCACGGTGGCCGGTCTCACCCGCTACCTCGCAGGCCTGGGCGTGCCCCTCGAGGTCCTCGACCCGCCGGAGCTCCGGGCGTCGCTCCGTGCCTACGTCGAGGCGCTGGCGGCGGCGAACGGGGGTTGACCGCTCACGCCGGGCGGCGGAGCCAGGCGAGGGCGCGGGCGGCCCAGCCCGGGGGTGACGGCGTGCGCGTCGGGGCGGGGTCCGGGGTGGCCGCGGCGGCCAGGCCCGTGACGACCAAGCCGGCCAGGGCGGCGGCCTTCTCGGCCGGGACGCGGACCGCGCCGGTGCAGACGTCGTCGCGCCAGGTGCTCACGACGAACTGGCGGGTCTCCGGGTGCCAGGTCGCCCGCAGGTGCTGCCCGTTGTGGCGGGCGTCCTCGATGAGCACCCGCCTCCGACCGGTCGGCACCTCACCCATGCGGTGATTGTGCGGGACCGTCACGGGGCAGGCAATACCCCTGATGGCGCTGCCGGACTTCCTCATCGTCGGGGCTCCCAAGGCGGGGACCACCGCACTGCATGCCGCGCTGGACACGCACCCCCAGCTGTACCTGTCGCCGGTCAAGGAACCGAAGTTCTTCCTGTGCGACGGCCGGCCGCCCACGCCAGGCACGGGACCCGGCGACGCGCACAGCGCCCGGGAGTGGATCTGGCGCCGCGATCGCTACGAGGCGCTGTTCGCCGACGCCCCCGCCGGGATGCTGCGGGGCGAGAGCACCCCGCTGTACCTGTACGACCCGGCGGCGCACGAGCGGATCCGGCGGCTGATGCCCGAGGCCAAGCTGGTGGCGCTGCTGCGGGACCCCGTCGACCGGGCCCACTCCAACTGGATGCACCTGTGGTCCGACGGGCTCGAGCCGATCGGCGACTTCGTCGCCGCCTGCCGGGCCGAGGACGAGCGGGTGCGGGCCGGGTACGCCCCGTTCTGGCACTACCGCCGGATCGGCCGCTACGGCGAGCAGCTCGAGCACCTGTACTCGCTGTTCGACCACGCCCAGGTGCTCCTGGTGCGCTACCGGGACCTGGTCGACCGGCCGGCGGAGACGCTCGACCGCCTCGCCCGCTTCCTGGGCGTCGCCCCCGGGCTGGCCCGGCCGCCGGAGCCCGAGAACGTCCGGCCGTTCGTGCCCGACGGCGCCCGCACCCGGGCCCTGGCCCGAGCGTTGCGGGCCGGTGCCCGGGTCGGCACCTGGCTCCCGCCCCGGGCGTGGCGCGTCGCCAGCCGGCCGCTGACCGGGGCCCTCCAGCGCCGCGGGGCCACCCGTCCCCGGCTTACGCCGGACGAGCGGGCCGAGGTGCTGGCACCGCTGGTCGACGACATCCGCCGGCTGGGGCGCGTGACCGGGCAGTCGTTCGCCGACTGGATCCACGGCGAGGGACAGGGCGAGTTCTCGGCCCGCCGCCCGGTCGAGGCACCGATCCCGGCCCGCGGCGCCTAGGGGACAACCTCGGTGCGGATCTCGTGGGCCCCGTCCGCCCTCGTGGCCTCGTAGTACAGCCGCCGCCCGCCGCCGGGCAGCTCGACCACGCTCAGGTACCGGAGGCCACCGCCCCTGTGGGGCGATGCGGCCGCCGGCCCCTCCCCGACAGCCCGGAAGCCGCCCTCCGGGACCGCGACCGCGATCCCGGTGCGCTCCTCCCAGTTCTCGGCCGCGCTGGCCCGACCGTCGTAGACCGCCACCGCCCCGCCCGCCAGGACGCTGGTGATGCGGGCGCCCCGCTGGTCCCAGCCGCCCGGCGTGCCCGTGAGGGCGTCGGCGCCCCAGAACCAGGCCAGGCCATCGTCGCTCGTGGCGTGACGGGACGCCATCCGGTCGGCCTCGTGTGGCACCTCCAGGGGGTGGCAGCACACCCACGCCTCCCAGCGGCCCTCCTCCCGGCAGTGCACGACCGGGTCTTTCACGCCGGTGGCGGCGTCTCCCGGCCACACCGTCACCCGGCGGGCCGGGTCGAACGACGCCGGGTCGGGAGCGTCGAGGGCGTCGACCCACCAGTGCAGGGACCCCGGCGTCGAGCAGCTGACATACAGCCGCCAGCCGCCGTCGGGCCGCCGGACCAGCGCGGGCCGCTCCAGCGACGCGGCCCCGAACCCGTCCCGCTCCACCCGGCCGATCTCCTCGAACGCGACGCCGTCGTCCGACCGGGCCAGCACCACCGCGTAGCCCCGACCGTGACCCACGGGCCGCCGTAGCCGGTAGGCCAGCACGATCCCGCCGTCGACGCCCACCGCGGACGGCCCACCGGCCCAGTGGCCTGGTCCGGGCTCGGGCGGCGGCACCGCCACAACGGACCGGGTCCAGTCGGGGATGGGGGCACCGGTGAGGGTCGTCGCCACGGGCTCACCCTAGGCAGCCCGCGGGCGGCGGCGATCAGCGCCGTGCCCCCCGCCGCGGGCGTGGCTGTGCCCGCGAAGGTCTATCCCGACCTCATCGACGCGGCGTGCGGAGGCGGTCGAGCCGCCGGCGGTCCTGCTTGGTCGGCCGCCCGGTCCCGCGATCCCGGGCGAACACCGGGACCGCCTTCCCGTCCGTCGGAGGCGGCGGGCTGTGGTCGACGAAGCAGCCGGCTGCGACCGGCGCGCCCACCCGCTTGTCGATCAGCCGCACGACCTCCAGCACCCGGCGTCGCCCGCCGAGCGTCGCCTCCACCCGGTCACCCGCCCGGACCTGCGTGGCCGGCTTGGCCGGCGTGCCGTTGACGCGCACGTGCCCACCCCGGCACGCCTCCGTCGCCACGCTGCGCGTCTTCGTCACCCGCACCGCCCACAGCCAGCGGTCGACGCGGGCGGCAGTCAGCTCGTCGGCAGCCACCGGTGCAGGCCCACGGCCTTGGCCCAGATGGGCACGACCGCGTCCACCAGGGCATCGACGTCCTGAGGCTGCTCGCGGTACACGAGCTGGTCGTAGGCCAGCTGGACCGTCATCGACTGGAGCGCGAGCGCGGTCAGCCACGGGTTGACGGTCGGGTCGCAGATGCCCTTGTCCTGGAGGTCGGTGATCCACTGCTCCAGCCGTTTGGCGCCGCGCATGAGCGTCCCCCGCCGGTTGCGGCGCACGCCGTCGTCCTGGGACCACACCAGCTCGATGGACTGGGCGATGACGCGGTTGCGCCGGCACACGAGGAAGTAGCTGCGGATGCTGTAGGCCAGGTCCCGGACCGGGTGGCGATGGGGGTTGTCGGGGTCCTGTTGGGGATAGGAGTACAGCTCCTCGAGCGCCCGGCCCGCGGCGACCCGGAACAGCGACTCCTTGGAGTCGAAGTACGAGTAGAAGGTGCCCATCGAGACTCCGGCGCGGGCGGAGATCTCCGCGATGCGGACGTCACCGTAGGGCTGCTCGCTGAACACCTCCCAGGCGGCGTCCTCGAGCGCCTCGCGGTTCGAGCGGCCGCGCGGAACCTGCTCCCGCTCGGCGGGCTCTCGCAGCTCGCGGATCCCCTCCGGTGCGGCGTCAGCGGACATCGCGGTGCCTCACCATGCAAACGAACGTAGCCGCTGGCGGGCGAGGCGTCGTCAGCAACCGGACCGATCGAGACGGGCCAGGAACGCGCCGGCGCCGGTGAGCCGCGCCCCCCGCGCGGCGGCGCGCGCCGCCAGCGCGCGGTCGGACGTCACCACCTCCACCGGTCCGTCCAGCTCCGCCAGGTCCTCGACGATCCGGTCGTCCGCCGCGTCCCGGCCGCGGCGGCGGGCGTAGCGCACAGTCACGCCGCCGTGGTCGCCCTCGGGCAGGCCGGGCACCGCGGCGTCGAGCACGAGCACCACGGGCGTGCCGGGCTCGGCCGCCGCCAGGCACTGGATCCGGCCCAGCAGCCGCCGCGCGGCGCCCGGCCGGTCGCGCCACCAGCCGTCGGGCCGCGCGCCCATCACGTTGTGGCCGTCGACGACGAGGGTGGGCACACCCCACGTCTAGCCGCCGTGAATCACCCGTGCCGGGCGATGCCGCGGCCGCCGGCGAGCGCACCATTACGGCATCACACCGCCTTCCAAGGAGCTGAAGTGACCGACTTCGACGCGGAGTTCACGTCGCCGGCCCCGCCGCCACCGCCCCGCCCCATCGAGTACGCCGACGCCGACACCCGCGGGTGGTGGGTGTCGGTGGTGGGCGGCCTCCTGCTGGTGCTGCTGGGCCTGTGGGTGCTCACCAACCTCTACGAGTCCGTGGTCGTGCTGGCCTGGCTGGTCGGCATCTCGCTCATCGTCACCGGCATCGTCGAGGTCCTGGCGCTGCACGGTGAGGAGGGGACGGGCCTGGCCGTGTGGATCGCCGGCGCGCTGCTCGTGGTCGCCGGGATCGTCGTGCTCGTGTGGCCCGACATCACGCTGTGGGTCCTCGCCGTGCTGGCCGGCGTCGCCCTCCTGCTGGCCGGCCTGGTTCGGGTGGCGCTGGCGTTCGCCGACCGCGACTCCCCCGACTTCGCCCTCCAGTTGGGCATCGGCGCCATCGGCATCGTGCTCGGCGTCGTCGTGCTGGTGTGGCCCGACGCCACCCTCGTGGTGCTGGCCTTCCTGCTCGGCGTGCGGTTCATCGTCAGCGGCGTCGTGGCGATCGGCGTCGGCTGGCAGATGCACCGCCTCGCGGCACCCTGACCTCGATCCGGCGTCCCTCGGTCCCGACGTTGCGGCCGGGGGGCGTCGCACCCTAGGAATCGTCCATGGCGACGATGCGGGCCTGGGCGGTCGAGCGGCCGGCGCCGATCGACGAGGGCCCGCTCGTCGCCGTCGAACGCCCGGTCCCCGACCCGGGGCCGGGCGAGGTGCGCGTCCGCGTCCGCACCTGCGGCGTGTGCCGGACCGACCTTCACGTCACCGAGGGCGACCTCCCGCCCCACCGTCCCGGGGTCGTTCCCGGGCACGAGGTCGTCGGCACGGTCGAGGCGGCGGGCCCGGGCGCCGAGCGGTTCCGGAGCGGCGAGCGGATCGGCATCCCCTGGCTGCGCCACACCTGCGGAACCTGCCGGTTCTGCCGGCGGGGCGACGAGAACCTGTGCGTGGCCCCCGCCTTCACCGGCTGGGACGCCGACGGCGGCTACGCCACCCACGCGGTGGTCGACGAGCGCTACGCCTACCGCCTGCCGGACGCGTTCGACGACCGCCGGGCCGCCCCCTTGCTGTGCGCCGGCATCATCGGCTACCGGGCGCTGCGGGCCGCGGCGCTGCCGCCGGGCGGCCGCCTCGGGGTCTACGGGTTCGGCGGCTCGGCCCACCTCGCCGCCCAGGTGGCGCTCCACGAGGGGGCGACCGTGCACGTCCTCACCCGGGGCGAGGAGGCCCGCCGCCTCGCGCTGGACCTGGGCGCGGCGACGGCCGGAGGCCCGGACGACGAGCCCCCCGAGCCGCTCGACGCCGCCGTGCTGTTCGCGCCCGCGGGCGAGCTCGTGCCGGTGGCGCTGCGGGCCCTCGACCGCGGCGGCACGCTGGCGGTCGCGGGCATCCACCTGAGCGACGTCCCGCCGCTCGTGTACGAGCGCGACCTGTTCTACGAGCGCCGGCTGCGCAGCGTCACGGCCAACACCCGACGCGACGGCGAGGAGTTCCTGGCGCTGGCCGCCCGGATCCCGGTGCGGGTGACGACCACGCCGTACCCGATGGCGCAGGCCGACCGGGCGCTGGCCGACCTGGCCCACGGGCGGGTCCGGGGTGCCGCTGTCCTGGATGTCGACGGTACGTGGAGTAACTAACTCGTTTCGTCACGCGAGGCGCTCACCGGATGAGGCACGATGGGCGGATGGGAACTGGGGGAAGGCCGCCGCGCCGCGACGACGATTGGCTCCCGATCAAGTTCGGGCCCGTGTCGAACGGCGAGTTCCATCCGCAGCCGCACAGCCCGATGCTGCGGGAGGTGATCCGCCGCACCCACCGCCTGGCCGACGAGCGGGCCCGCCGGCTCAACATGTCGCGGCGGCAGTTCCTCAACAGCGTCACCGGCGCCGCGGCCACGCTGTTCGTCCTGGGCGCGTGCTCCAAGGAGGAGGCCCGGTCCCGGGGTGAGTCGTCCGGCGGGGGCTTCGACGTCTCCGAGGAGGCCACCACCGACACCGCCACCGCCCTCGAGGAGCTCGGCGGCGAGGAGTTCATCTTCGACGTCCAGACCCACTACGTGAACTACGACCTGGCCGGCGACGTCGGCTCCTGGACCGACCTCTTCCCCCAGTCCCGCTGCGAGGAGGGGGCCGGCGGCGACAACCGGGTGTGCTTCACCGCGGATGCCTACTTCCGCGAGGTGTACGTCCGCTCCGACACCTCGATGTCGGTGCTCTCCGCACTGCCGAGCCAGGTGCTGGTCGGGCTCCAGCCCGACGACATGGCGTTCGCCATCGACGCCGCCACCCGCATCGGGGTCGACGGTCGGGTGCTGATGCACGGCGGCGCCTACCCCCACCACGGGCCGATCGAGCCGGCGCTGCTCGGCATGACCGACCTGGCCGACCGCTACGACATCGCCGCCTGGAAGATCTACACCATGACCCCGACGAACGCGCACTTCTACTTCGACGACCACGACCCGTCGCGGCCGCAGATCGGGCAACGGTTCATCGACCACGTGCGGGACATCGGGCCGCCGATCATCTGCACCCACAAGGGCCTGTCGTCGATCGTGGGCTCGTCACCGGAGCTGGCCAGCCCCGCCGACATCGGGCCGGCCGCCGCCCGCAACCCCGACGTCAACTTCGTCGTGTACCACTCGGGGTTCGAGCCGAGCGGCCAGGGCGTCGGGCCCTACGATCCCGCCGACCCCAACCCGCAGGGCGTCGACCGGCTCATCCGCTCGGTGCTCGACGCCGGGCTCGAGCCCAACGCCAACGTGTACGCCGAGCTGGGCGGCACGTGGTGGTTCCTCATGCGGAACCCCACGAACGCCGCCCACGTGCTCGGCAAGCTCCTGACCTACATCGGCGAGGATCGGGTCGTGTGGGGCACCGATTCGATCTGGTTCGGCACCCCCCAGGACCAGATCCAGGCCATGCGCACGTTCGAGATCAGCCCGGAGCTGCAGGAGCTGCACGGCTACCCGGAGCTGACCGGCGAGATCAAGGCCAAGATCTTCGGCGTCAACTCCGCGCGCCTGTACGACATCGAGCCGATCACGGGCTCGTCTGGCCTGACCCCCGAGGAGATCGAGGCGGTGCGGTCGTCGATGCAACCCGCCCGCACCTATGGGCCGACGACCATCGCCGAGTCGATGGCGATGATCGCCGCCCACCAGGGGGGCTATGCCCTGTGAGGCTCAGGCGCCGACCACCCGAGCCTTCATCGACTGGAACTCCGCCTCGGTGATGGTGCCGCTGTCGCGCAGCGCCGCCAGCCGGCTGATGTCGTCCGTCGGGCCGCCACCGCTCGATGCCGCCGCCTCGCGGACGTAGGCGTCGAAGTCAGCCTTCGCCTGACTGGCCTCGCGGGCGCGCCGCTCGGCCATGCTCGGCCCGCGGACGATGATGTAGATCAGCGATCCGATCAGCGGGAAGATGATCAGCAGCAGGATCCACAACGCCTTGGCCCATCCGGACAGCTCGTGATCGCGGAAGATGTCCGAGATCAGGATCACGAAGACCCAGATGAACATGAACAGGAAGAAGATCCAGAGCGTGGTCCACAGCAGCTCGGCCAGGCCCACATCGGCGATCAGCATCGAGTACCCCCGATTCAGACGATTGTGATGAGCGACACCACACACCCGCGGCCGGGGCGGGGCGTCACCCCCTCGGGGTGATCGGCGCAGGGGGCGGCGCTCGGTACAGTCCGGCCGTGGGATCGGCCTTCTTCTGGGGCGCCGTCGGGGCGGGTGCCCTGGTCATCGGGGCCGTGGCGGCGCTGGTCCTGCCCATCCCGCGTCGCGTCCTGGGGCTGATCATGGCGCTCGGCACCGGGGTGCTGATCAGCGCTGTCTCCTTCGACCTCGTGGAGGAGGCGGTCGGCACGGGGGACCGCCTCGGCGCCGCCGCCCTCGGCCTGGCGCTGGGCGCGGTGTCCTTCTATGTCGGGGACGGCCTCGTCGACCGCATGGGCGGCGACCGGCGCAAGTCGTCCGGCGGCGAGCAGGTGGACGGGTCCGGGCCGGCCATCGTGCTCGGCGCCGTGCTCGACGGCATCCCCGAGTCGATCGTGCTGGGCGTGGGCCTGCTCGGCGGGACCGGGGTCAGCCTGGCGTTCATCGCCGCCGTGTTCCTGTCCAACATCCCGGAGGGCATCGCCGGCACCACCGGCCTGGGCGCCGCCGGGTGGGCTCCCCGGCGGATCATCGGCCTGTGGCTGCTGGTGACACTGGTGTCGGCGCTCGCCGCGCTGGCCGGCTACGCGGTGTTCGACACGGCGTCGCCCGAGACGCTGGCGTTCGTGCTGTCGTTCGCCGGCGGGGCCGTGCTCACGATGCTGGCCGACACGATGGCCCCCGAGGCGTTCCAGCACGGCGGCCGGGAGGTCGGGCTGTTCACGACGGCGGGCTTCGCCCTCGCCTTCGCCCTCCACCTGGTCGAGTGATCAGGCGGGGAGCCCGTCCACGTAGGTGACCGTGTTGGTGCGGACCGCCGGGGTGCGGGGGCCGCGGATGATCACGCCGGTGAGGTTGAGCGGGTCGCTGGCGTTGACGGTGACGGGCTCGCCGTCGCGTGGCGCCTTGCGGGCGGCCTTGAGCGCGTCCATCGCCGCCGGCAGGGCGTACTGCTCGCCGCTGAACCCGGTCACGAACCGCCCGCCCCGGACCAGGCCCCGGTCCTCGAAGCGGCGCAGCGCCCACTGGAGGTCGCGCCACGGCACGGTCACGCCGTCGTGGACGGCGAGGTCGCGGAACACCACGCCCCACCGGGCCAGCAGCTGGTCGGCCACCACCTCGGCCAGGCCCTCGCGGTCCTCCACCGGCTCGGCTTCGCCGACCAGCGACCAGCGTCCCGCCGCGGTGGTGGGGCGCTGGGCGCCGAGGCGGCGGCGGGTCAGCGACCGCGCCGGGCCGGCCGGCTTGCGGGGGCCCTCGACCAGGGCGCGGATGGCCGCGAACCCGTCGGCGGTGAGCAGGCCTCGGGCGACGCCGTCCCACAGCGCCTGCTCCAGGTCGGTGGCCAGCCGGCCGGTGTCGGCCATCAGCTCGGACAGGAACCGCGCGCCCTTCGCCTCCAGGGCCTCGACCACCTCGGCGGTGGCGCCGACCTCGGGCACGGCAGGCTCGCCGCCCGCCCGGGCCGCCTGGAGCAGCCAGGGCATGTCGGCCCGGAACGCCAGCGCCACCGGCGTCGCCTTCGACGGCCCGGCCTTGCGGTCGCCGTCGGCCTCGGGCGGCCGGAGCCGCAGCCAGGTGACCTCGCCGTCGTGGCAGAGCCGGTCGAGCTGTCCCGGCCGGTAGTCGGCCACCCGGCGGGCCAGGATCTCGGGCTCCCAGGCCGCCACCGCGGCCTCGAACCCCTGGAGCTGCTCGATCACCGCCCGCACCCCGTGGTGCCCGCGCACCTGGGTGCCGGGCGCGACGTGGTGCCAGCGCAGCAGGAACCGCACGAAGTCGGGGGCGGTTGCCGGCTCGACCGCCTTGCGCCGGGCGCGGCGGGAGTACGCGTGCATGCGGGCCAGCAGCCGGCGGGCGCACCACTCGACCTCGTCCGGCGCCCGGGCCCGGTCGGGGTCGGTGAAGGCGCCCTGGAGCACGAAGCCCTCGTTCTCCAGCACGGCCAGGCCCACGGTGACCTGGCTGCCGGACAACCCGGTCAGGCGGGCCAGCGCGGCCGGGGTGCGGGGCCCCGAGATGTCCAGGTGGCCCCGGAGCACGGCTGCGGCCACCGCCTCCCGGGGGTGGACCTCGTCGGGGGCGCCGTGGACGACGACCGCGGCCTGGTCGTCGGCCTCGGCCGTCCACCACAGCTCGACCTCGCCGGCGTCGTGGGACCGGACCCGCTTGCGCTCGGCCAGCTGCTCGAACACCGCACGCCAGTCCTCGCGGGCCGGGGTCACGACCAGCGAGCCCAGCAGGTCGTGGAGCTCGTCGGGGCTGCGGGGCGCGGGCGCGACCTCGTCCTCGACCCGGGCGATCGCCTCGGGGTCGAGCCGGCCGATCGTGCCGAGGTCGACCGGCAGGCCCCGGCGCAGGGGCACCGCGTTGGTGCGGCGGTCGACGGCCTCGCCGTCGTCGAGGAAGGCGTAGGGCTTGGCCGTCAGGATCTCGTGGCCGAACGCCGACGCCTCCGTCGTGTCCCGGAAGTGGACCCGCACCCGCCCGCTCTCGATGCCGTCGAGCAGGTCGGTCAGCCCGTCGATGTCGAGGCCCTCGGTCAGCGTGTCGTGGACGGTCTGGCGGACGAGGGGGTGGTCGGGGATCTCGATGGGGCCGGTGACGTTCTCCTGGCACGCGGCGGCGTCGGGGAACAGCGCCGCCATCAGGTCGTCCGACTCCATGCGCTGGATCGGCGGCGGGTTGCGGCGCCCGCCCTTCCACCGCAGCACCACCAGCGCTCGGTTGAGGTTCCAGCGCCAGCGGCTCTGGAACATCGGCGAGTCGAGGACGGCCTGGATCAGCACCTGGCGGACAGTGCGGGTCGACAGGAAGCGGGGCACGTCGGCCAGCGGGAAGCTGTGGTGCGGCCCCAGCGACAGGACGACGGCGTCGTCGTTGGCCGCCGCCTGCAGCTCGAAGTTGAACGAGGTGCAGAACCGCTTGCGCAGCGCCAGGCCCAGCGCCCGGTTGACCCGGCCCCCGTAGGGCGAATGGACGACCAGGTGCATGCCCTCGGCGTCGTCGAAGAACCGCTCGAACACGAGGTCGTCGTGGGTGGGCACGACGCCCAGCACCGCCCGGCCCGCGGCCGTGTAGGCCACGATCTGCTCGACCGCGGCGTCGTCCAGCGGGGCCTGGGACCGCAGCCAGTCGCCGGCGCCTTCGGGGTCGCCGGCGTCGAGGTAGCCGTCGAGGCTCGCCCGCAGCCGGGAGACCTCCCGGGACAGCTCGGCGGTGCGGGCCGGTGCCTCGCCTCTCCAGAACGGGATGGTGGGCGGCTTGCCGGCGGCGTCGACCACCCGGACCGTGCCCGCGGTGACCTGGCGGATCTGCCAGGCGTGCGTGCCCAGCAGGAAGATGTCGCCGGCCATCGACTCGACGGCCCAGTCCTCGTTGACGGAGCCGACGAACAGCTCCTCGGGCTCGAGCACGACCCGGAAGTCGCCGATCTCGGGGATGGCGCCGCCCGAGGTAGCGGCGGCCAGGCGGGCGCCGGCCCGGCCGCGGACCTCGCCGTTCACCCCGTCGAGGTGCAGGTAGGCGGCCCGCCGGCCGCGGCCGGTGGCGATGCCCTTGCTGACCATGCCCACCACCTCGTCGAACGCCTCGCGGCTCAGGTCGCGGTAGGGACGGGCGCCGCGGGCCAGGGCGTAGAGCTCGTCGAGCCGGTAGCCCTCCTCCCCCACGGCCGCCACCTCGGCGACCAGCTGCTGGGCCAGGATGTCGAGCGGCCCGTCGGGGGGCGTGAGCGCGTCGAGCTCGCCCCGCTGGACTGCGGCCAGCAGCGCGGCCGACTCGACCAGCTCGTCGCGGGTCAGCGGGAAGAGCCGGCCCCGGGGGACCCCGTGGCGGCTGTGGTTAGCCCGCCCCACCCGCTGGAGGAACGTGGCGATGCTGCGGGGCGAGCCGACCTGGCACACCAGCTCGACGGGACCGATGTCGATGCCCAGCTCCAGCGAGGCGGTGGCGACCAGCGCCCGCAGGTCGCCGGCCCGGAGGCGGGTCTCGACGCGGTGGCGGCGGTCCTTGGACAGCGACCCGTGGTGGGCCGCCACCACGTCGTCGCCCAGCTTCTCGCCCAGCTGGTGGGCGAGGCGCTCGCTCAGGCGGCGGGTGTTGACGAAGACGATCGTCGTGCGGTGCTCGGCGACCAGGTCGGCGATGCGGTCGACGACGTCGCCCATCTGCTCGGCCGACACTACCGGCTCCAGCTCGCCCTGGGGCAGCTCGAGCGCCACGTCGAGGCGGCGGCGGTGGCCCGTGTCGACCACGGCGCACGGCGCCGGCGCGCCCGCCCCCTGGAGCAGGTCGGCCACGAGCTCGATCGGGCGCTGGGTGGCGGACAGGCCGATGCGCTGCGGGCGGGTCGCTACGGCCCGCTCCAGCCGCTCGAGCGTGAGGGCGAGGTGGCAGCCCCGCTTGTCGCGGGCCATGGCGTGGATCTCGTCGACGATGACGGTCTCGACCGGGCCGAGCATCGCCCGGCTGCGGGGGGCGCCGACCAGGAGGTACAGCGACTCCGGCGTGGTGACGACGAAGTTGGGCGGCCGCCGGACCATCGAGGCGCGCTCGCTGGGGGTGGTGTCGCCGGTGCGGACGGCGACCCGCAGGTCCGGGGCGTCGTAGCCCAGCTCGACCGCCACGCCGGCGATCTCCCGCAGCGGGCGCTCGAGGTTCTCGGCGATGTCGACCGCCAGCGCCTTGAGGGGCGACACGTAGGCGACCTGGGTGGAGCCGGACACGTCCACGCCCCGGGCGTGGGCCCGGTACAGCCGGTCGATGCCGACGAGGAACCCGGCCAGCGTCTTGCCCGACCCGGTGGGCGCCGCGATCAGCGTGTCCATGCCCGCGGCGATGCGCTGCCAGCCCTCGTGCTG
>Ga0114129_10003240_pt1 | contig 22849 bp, 24 predicted proteins | sample RhiMetdeltSRZDD1_FD_80071 | JGI IMG/M metagenome (GOLD analysis project Ga0114129, IMG submission 80071) | Populus rhizosphere microbial communities from Tennessee, USA - Rhizosphere MetaG P. deltoides SRZDD1 (version 2) (version 2) | ecosystem: Host-associated > Plants > Roots > Rhizosphere >... | reverse complement strand
CGAGCCTGTGATCCGGGGCGTGCGAGCCGCAGCCGGAGGCGAGGCGAGCCTGTGATCCGGGGCGTGCGAGCCGCAGCCGGAGGCGAGGCGAGCCTGTGATCCGGGGCGTGCGAGCCGCAGCCGAAGGCGAGGCGAGCCTGTGATCCGGAGCGTGCGAGCCGCAGCCGAAGGCGAGGCGAGCCTGTGATCCGGGGCGTGCGAGCCGCAGCCGGAGGCGAGGCGAGCCTGTGAATGTGGACAGTGTGATCGGCCGCGTGCGTCTCGTGTGATCAGCGCGCTGCGTCGCGTCCTGCGCGGGTACGTTTTTACCATTGCCGGCATCGCGATCGGGGTCGCGGGCATCGTGGCGCTCGGGGCGATGGCCGAGCGCATTGTCCGCTTCATCGAGGGCGGTGACCGCTTCGTGCTCGGCCAGATCTCGGTCGCGGGGCGGGGCATGGGCATGGGCACCGGCTTCACCGCCGGCGGCTTGCTGCCCGCGGCGGCCATCGAGGCGATCCGCAAGGTGGACGGCGTCTCCGGTGTGCAGCCGCAAGTGCTGCTGCCGCTCAACCCGAGCACGTCGCAGTTCATGACACTGACGCAGGAGCTCGTGGTCGGGATGGATCTCAGCGTGCCGTCGCCCAACCGCCACTATCGGACGCTGCCCGTCGGGCGTGGTCGATTCCTGCAGCAGGGGGATCGTCGCAAGGCCGTCGTCGGTGCCTCGTTCGCCGCGTCGCATGGCCTCGCGCCCGGATCGCGCCTGGAGCTCGAAGGACAGCCCTACGAGGTCGTCGGCGTGCTGGAACGCATGCTCACCGCCCCCGACCGCTTCGTGATCGTCGCGATCGAGGACGCGCGCGACCAGTGGATCGCGAAGGACCGGCTGCTCAGGACCGTGCTCGCGTCCGGCGGCGTGGCGCTGCGGGCGCAGGATCTGAACACCGGCGCGGCCGTCGGCTGGCGCGACGGCGACGATCCCGATGCGGTGGCCCGGCGGATCCGCGACCAGGTCGCCGGCGTGAACGTGCAGATTCCGAGCGAGCTGTCGTCGCTGCTACGGCAGTCCACGGCGTTCTTCTCCGCGCTGCTCGTTGGTCTGGGCCTGCTGGCCTTCGTGATCGGCGGCCTGTCGCTGGCCAACACGGTGGCGGCCGCCGTGTTCGAGCGGATCCGCGACTTCGGCGTCAAGCGCGCGCTCGGGGCCACCGACTGGCAGCTCGGTCGCGAGATTCTCGGCGAGTCCCTCGCGGTGACGCTCTCGGGCGGCGCCGTCGGCGTGGCGCTGGCGCTGGCGCTCGGCCTCGGCATCGACGGGTGGGCACGCCGCAGCGGCCAACAATTGTTTCTGTTCTCGCCGCGCTTGCTCGCCGGGACGCTCGTCTTCTCGCTGCTGCTCGGCGCGGCGGCGGCCGCGTATGCGGCGCTGCGGATTACGCGCCTGTCGCCCGCGGACGCGATTCGGAGGGGCAGTGCCGCCTGACACCGTGCTGGCCGCGCGCGGGCTGATCAAGCGCTTCCCGGCGCCATCGGGTCCGGCCATCGAGGTGCTGGCCGGCGTCGACCTGTCTGTGTGCCGCGGCGAGCTCGTCGTCATCGAGGGCCCGTCCGGCTCCGGCAAGAGCACGCTGCTCAACGTAGTCGGGCTGCTCGAGGACGCCGACGACGGCGAGATCCACTTCGGCAATCGCCCGGTGAGCGGACTCGGTCGCGCGGCCAAGAGTCGCGAGCGCGGCCGGTGGCTGGGCTTCGTGTTTCAGTCGTTCCTGCTCCTGCCGACGCTCACCGCGCTCGACAACGTTCTGCTGGCCGCGCGCTACACCACCGGCGTCGACGGCGAGCGGCGGCGCCGCGCGATGGCGCTGCTGGAGCGCTTCGGCGTGGCGGAACGGCGTGATCACCATCCCGCGCAGCTCTCGGGCGGTGAGCAGCAGCGCGTGGCGTTCTGCCGGGCCGTGCTCAACGACCCACCCCTCTTGCTCGCCGACGAGCCAACCGGCAATCTCGACGACGCCAACGGCGCCGTGATTCTGGACTCGCTGCGTGAGCGCGCTCGAGCCGGGGGGGCGGTCATCGTCGTCAGTCACCGTGCGGATGCCGCCCGCGGCGCGGATGCCGTCTACACGCTGTCCGCCGGGCAGCTGCTACGCGGGCAACTAAGGAGGCCTTTCGAATGAGGATCGTGACCTGCGCGTTGCTTACCGTGCTGCTCCTTGCGAGTGCGGTTCCTGCCGCCGAACCCGTCGCCCAGACGTTCAGCGCCCCAATCGATCGGGTCTGGACGGTCGTCGAGGCGGTGCTCAAGCAGTTGGGGTGGGAGATCGAGAAGAAGGATCGCACCATCGGCATGATCAGTACCGAGTCGCGCCGCGTGGAGGGCGAAGACTACGGCGTGTATGCGAAGGGGACGCGGCATCGCCTGACGCTGTATGTCAAAGCCGCGAGTGACAATCGCACGACGGTGACGGTCGAGCGGCAGCGGTTCCATCGCGAGCGCATTCTGTGGATCGACAAGGACGAGCCGATCGCGGACTCGGGCAACCGGGACGTGGAACGCTCGATCCTGGCGGCGATCGGCAAGGGGCTCTGATGACGAGCACCCTGCTCTGGGTGGGGATCGCGAGTCTGGTCGGCGGCCTCGGCCACGTGATCCTCGCCAAGGGCATGAAGGTCGTGGGCGGCGACACCACCGGCGGCTCGCCACTCGCGCGCACGCTGTCCAATCCGTGGGTGCTTCTCGGCGTCGTGCTGCAGGCCGCGTTCTTCTTCATCTACATGGCGCTGCTCTCGCGCGAGGACGTGAGCAAGGTCCTGCCGCTGACGACGCTGAACTACATCATCGTCGCGCTGTTCGCCCAGCTGATGCTCGCGGAGCCCGTGACGCCGCTGCGCTGGAGCGGCATCGGGTTCATCGTGCTCGGCGTCTTCCTGGTGTCGCGCACCTGACGCGGCGCCGCGCGCTCGTGACGGCCGCGCTGGCGGCGATGGTGGCCGCTCCGTTTTTGTTCACGGGGCTCGGCGCCGCGCCATTCGACGACCCGGGCGAAGGCATGCACGCGGCGATCGCGCGCGAGCTCACGCTCTCGCGCGACCCGCTGCGCCTCACGCTCGACGGCGTGCGCTACGTCGACAAGCCCCCGCTGCTCTACGTGCTGCTGGCGGGCGCGTTCGCGCTCGGCGGGGCCGGGGAAGGGCCGGCGCGCGCCGTCTCGGCGGTGGGGGCGCTGGTGGCGGTCGCGGCCACCGCGTGGCTCGGCGCGCGCCTCTGCGGTACGTCGTGGGGACTGCTGGCCGGAATCGGGCTGCTGACCTCATGTGGCTTCTTCGCGTACGGCCGGTATGTTCGCCCCGAAACGATTTTTGTCGCCGTGCTCAGCGCCGGCTTTGCCGTGCTGCTTCCGGCGGTCGTCGCGTCACGCCGGGGCCTCGCCATAGCAGGGCTCGCCGTCTTTGGCCTCGCGGCCCTCGCCAAGGACCCGCTCGGCGCGCTGCTGCCGCCGCTCGCCGTCGGCCTCGCGCGCGCGGCGGCCGGTCAGGCGCGTCCGGTCGGCGCGTGGCTGCCATGGCCGGGCCTGGCGCTCCTGGGCCTCGTGGGCTTTGCGTGGTACGCCGCGGTGGCGCTGACCACGCCGGGCTTCGCGTGGTACACGGTCGTCGACAACCATCTGCTGAACGTCGCGCGCGCCCGCCAGTTCCCGGACGAAGACGTGCCGCTCTCCGCGCTCGAGTTCCTGATCGTCGCGCTGCTCGGTGCCGCGCCGTGGGTGCTCGCGGCCGGCGCCGCCCTCGTGCGGCTCGCGCGGCGCCGCGCGTGGCGCAATCCCGACGAGATGCCGTGGGTCGCGCTGGGATTGTGGGCGTTGGGAGTGCTCGTGCTCACGGCGCTCTCGCCGTTTCGCCTGCCGCATTACGGGCTGCCTGCGTATCCGGCCATCGCGCTGCTCGCCATGCGGGGCTGGTCCGAGGGCGGGCGTCCACTCGCGCTCGTCCACGCCGGGTTGTTCGCGGCGCTGGGGACGGCGTGCGCGATCGCGTGGGCGGCCGACGGTACGCCGCTGGCGGGGGTCCTCGACGCCACGGACGTCGCCACGCGCAAGGCGATCGCCGCCGGTGCCGCGGCCGGCGTCGATCCCGCGCTCTTCGTCCCGGTCCTCGGCGCAGGCGCGCTGGCGTTCGGTGCGGGGGCGGTGGTCCTCGGCGTGCTCGCGACGCGTCAGCGCGCGACGTTCACGGCCGCGGCCACGACGGGCGTGACGCTGCTCGCCGTGCTGCCGTGCGTGGCGCTCGCGCTACAGGCCGTGTCCTCGGTGCGCACCGTGAAGCCGATCGCGCTCGAGCTCGCTCGCCGCGCCGGCGCCGCCGACGTGATCGTTCACGAGGGCCCGATCGAGAACTCCGGCGCGCTGGAATGGTACTCCGGCCGCCGGCCGGTCATCGTCGAGGGACGCCGCAGCGTGCTCGGCTTCGGCGCGACGCAGCCCGAGAGCCGCGACGTGTTCTGGGATCGCGCACGGCTGGCCGATGCGTGGAGCAGCGGCGCTCGCGTGTGGATCGTCACGGGCCGTCCCGCCGCGCGGAGCGTCGTCGCCGCGCTCCCTGCGCCGCATCTCGTGGCCAGCGCCGGTGGTCGCCGCCTGTATGTCAATCGCTGATCGGCTAAGATGGGGTCCGTGACCGCGCTGCGGACCCTGTTCCTTCACCCGCCTTCCTTTTCCGGTTTCGACGGCGGCGCCGGCTCGCGTTATCAGGCGCGTCGCGAGATCCGCTCCTTCTGGTATCCGACGTGGCTCGCTCAGCCGGCCGCGCTGGTGCCGGGCTCGCGGCTGGTCGACGCGCCGCCGGCCGACCTCACCCTCGCCGACGTGCTGCCGCTCGCGCGCGAGTACCAGCTCGCGGTCTTGCACACGAGCGCGCCGGCTTTCGCCCACGACGTGAAGGTGGCCGAGGCGCTGAAGGGCGAGAATCCCGCGCTGCGCATCGGCTTCGTCGGCGCGCACGTCGCGGTGCAGCGCGAGGCGGCGCTGGCGGCATCACCCGCGCTCGACTTCGTGTGCGGCGAGGAATTCGACTTCACCATCCGTGAGATCGCCGAGGGCCGGCCGTTGTCCGAGGTGGCGGGCCTGTCGTATCGCGACGCCGAGGGCGAGCTCAAGCGCACGCCGCCGCGCGCGCCGCTCGAGGACATGGACGCGCTGCCGTGGGTGGTGGACGTGTACGCGCGCGATCTCGACGTCGACCGCTACGTCATCGGCTACCTCCAGCATCCTTACGTGTCGCTCTATACGGGCCGCGGCTGCCGCTCGAAGTGCACGTTTTGCCTGTGGCCCCAGACCGTCGGCGGCCATCGCTACCGCACGCGGTCGGTGGACAACGTGGTGGCCGAGATCGCGCACGCGACGCGGCTGTTTCCGCGAGTCAAAGAGTATTTCTTCGACGACGACACGTTCACCGACGATCTGCCGCGCGCCGAGGCCATCGCACGCGGACTCGGACGGCTCGGCGTGACGTGGTCCTGCAACGCCAAGCCGGACGTGCCGCCGGCGAGCCTGAAAATCTTCCGCGACAACGGCCTGCGGCTGCTGCTCGTCGGCTACGAATCCGGCAGCCAGACGATTCTCAACAACGTGCGCAAAGGCACGCGCCTCGATCGTGCCCGCGAGTTCACGCGGGCCGCGCGCGCGCTGGGCATCAAGATCCACGGCACGTTCATCCTCGGCCTGCCCGGCGAAACGCGGGAGACGATCGAGCAGACGATCCGCTTCGCGCAGGACATCGACCCGCATACGCTGCAGGTCTCGCTGGCGGCGCCGTATCCCGGCACGGCGCTGCACCGGCAGGCGGTGGAAAACGGCTGGCTTCAGACGGAAGGGCTCGTGGACGGCCGCGGCACGCAAGCCAGCGTGCTGGGCTACGCGCATCTGCCGCGCACGGAGATCTTTGCTGCCCTCGAGACGTTCTACCGGCGGTTCTATTTCCGGCCGCGCAAGATGTTTGCGCTCGCCGCCGAGATGCTCGGCGACCGTACGGTGATGCGGCGCCGGCTCGGTGAGGGCGTCGACTTCGTCCGCTTCCTCGCGCGCCGCCGTCAGGACGCGGCGAGCAGCTCGCCCACGGTCGCGAACCCGTAACCCGCCGCCGCGAGGCCCCCGATCATCGCGGGCAAGGCCGCGGTGAGGCGCGCGGGGGCGCCGGGCGTGCCCTCCGCGTCGTGCAGATCGACGATGGCACCCGGATGCGCGCGACGCAGCACGTGCGCGACCTGGACCGACGCCGGCGCCGGCCGCACGCCCTCGGGCTGGATCGACCAGAGCACGCAGCGCTGTCCGTGCCGCCGCAGCGCCGCGAACATCGCGGCGTTGACCATGCCCCACGGCGGCCGGAAGAGCGCAGGCGGCGTCCCCGCGAGATAGCCGAGCAGATGTTTCGAGCGTGCGATCTCCTGCTCGGTGCGTCGCGGCCCGCACAGCCAGAGGCTCGTGTGCGACCAGCCGTGCGAGCCGATCTCGTGTCCGGCGCCCGCGATGGCGCGCACGGTCGCCGGCTCGCGCGCCGCGCGCTGCCCGACGAGGAAAAACGTCGCGCGCACACCGTGCGCGGCGAGGATGTCGAGCACGCGCGACGTCCACGCGGGATCCGGACCATCGTCGAACGTCAACGCCACGCGGCGAGCGCCGCGTGCGCCGCGCCAGGCGCAGAGCGGCGTGGCGAGATGCGGCAGCCACGCGTAACCGACCCAGGCGGCGATGCCGAGCCCCGCCGTCCATCCGAGTGCGCGCCGCATCATCGCGCCGCTCGCGTGCGGGCGCAGTCCGCCAGCACGAGGTCGACGATCGCCTCGGTCGCGTCGGGACGCCGCCGCGCGCGCATCGCCGCGCGCAGGTGCTCGAGCAGGTCGGGATCGCCCAGCGCGCGGTCGAGCAGGCGCTCGAGGTCGGCGCGCCGTCGTGCGATCAGCGCCACGCCGGCCGCCGCCGCGAAGCGCTCGTTGCGACGTTCCTGGCCGGGCAGCGAGCCGTAGAAGAGCAGCGGCACCTCGAGCACCATCGCTTCGGCCAGCGTCATGCCGCCGGCTTTGGTGACGACGAGGTCGGCGGCGACCATGAGGCGATGCACGTCGGGTACGAAGCCGAATGTCCGGAGCGACGTGCCGGCGACGAGGTGCTCGAGCTGTGCTCGCAACGGCTCGTCGTGCCCGGCGACGAGCACGCCGGCGAGCGGCCGCCGAGCACGGATGAGCGCGCGCGCGACGTCGGGCAAGCGGCCGACAGCGCCGTGCGAGCCCGCCATGCCGAGCACGACGGGAACGTCGTTCGGCAAGCCGAGGGTGCGGCGCGCCGCGCTCGCATCGGCCGCGCGCGCGAACTCCGCGCGCACGGGAACACCTGTGACCACGACGCGGTCGCGCGCAATGCCGCGCGCGACGAGATCGTGCGCGACTTCGTCGGCGGCCACGCAGTAACGGTCGATGCCGGCGGCGACCCACTGGCTGTGGGCGACGAAGTCGGTGACGACGGTCGTGTGCGGCGGCACGCGTTCGCCCGCGCGCGCGAGCGCGGCCATGGCGAGCGCCGGAGTCGCGTGCACGGTGACCACCGCGTCGGGCGCCAGGCGCTGGAGCGTTCTGGCGAGGCCGCGCGCGCCCAGCCGCGACGCGCCAAAGGTCAGCGGCGAATCGCTCGCGAGCCGGTCACCGATCTCATACGCGGCGGCCCACACCGACGGCAGCCGCCGCAGCAGCGCGAGATAGAGCGCGCGCGTCGTCCGATCGAACAGCGGATGGACGAGGTCGCGGAAGTGGTCGAGCACGATCGGCTCGGCGCCGCGGCGCTGGACTTCGGCGGCCACGCAGCGTGCGGCCTCGTTGTGACCCGAGCCGTAGGAGGCGGTGACGATCAGGACGCGACGCACCGCCCTATCCTGCCATGGTCGGCGGCCGCGCGTGGCCGGCGCGGGCGGTGGTCGGGGCGCTTGACCCGCCCTCGCCGCGTCGGTAAATTCTAGGGCCGACGGCCGATTAGCTCAGTTGGTTAGAGCGCGTGCCTCACATGCACGAGGTCGCTGGTTCGAGTCCAGCATCGGCCACCACTTCCACCCCTTGTAAACATTCCCAGCTGACGTGAAAGGTTTTCGCCCACGGACCTCGACGCGCGTCTGAGCCATGGTGGCGATAGGTTTGCTTGCAGAAACAGCCGCATGGACGTGCGATACGCGCTGAACCCGGTCGGGAGCCTCGTCGGACGGCATCTGCTCGTCGTTGAGGACGACAAGGATGCGCGCGATGTCTTTTGCGCGATGCTCGACTACGAGGGCGCGATGGTCCTCGGCACGGCCAGTGCCGAAGAAGCGCTCGGCATCCTGCGCACGGTCGAGCCCCACGCGATCATCACGGACATCATGCTGCAGGGCCACGACGGCTTCTGGCTGCTCGCGCAGCTCCGCGGCTCGGAGCGGCTGCGGCGGATCCCCGTCGTCGCTATCACCGCGGTCGCTGCGCGCGAGGAGGTGCTCGACGCCGGCTTCGACGCATATGTCGCCAAGCCAGTGCGGCCCGAAGGCGTCGCCGATGCCGTGCTCGCCGCGCTCGCCCTGCGCAGCAAACTCGACGAGCCGCCGCCGGACTAGACCTCGCACCAGGCGCGGAAGCACTCGAGGTGCAGCCGCAGCACGATCGTGCCGTTCACGTCGACGTCGTGCTGGATCTCGGCTGCGCCGACGATCTCGCCGCAGCCGTCGCACGCTCGTCCCGTGCTGACCCATGACCACGTTCGATACCCGGTCACGCGCGGCAGTGCGCCGGTGCCCACGCGCTGTCGCGTCCGTTCGTAGCGCCGGCTCTTCCACGCCGCCCGGTCCTCGACCCCGTCCCGGGTTGGCCGAACCACTCGTCGTGTCCGTGTCATCTCGAAATCTTGGTCGGTGCATTTTCCATGCTGGACGGGGCGACGACGCGCGGGGGGTGCCGGGAAGCTAAATTCCGCCTTGCTTTGCGGCCGTGGTACGATCCCCGCATTATGAAGGTGTGCATTTTCTTTGATGGCCAGAACTTCTACCGCTCGCTGCTGCGGTACGACGAGTCCATCCGCGTGGACTACGACCGCCTCGCGCTGTGGATCACGCAGCGTGTCGGCGGCGAAAGCGCGGTCTTCGGCGGCGCCTACTACTACGTCGGCGTGTCGGTCGGCGCGCCGCAGCAGGTCGAGGCGTTCCTCAAAGGGCTCGAGCTTCGACCCGGCTACTTCGTCAAGCGCGAGCCGCGCGTGCGCCGCACGGGCCGCTGTCCGAATTGCGGCAGCGAATACGACTACACGACCGAAAAACGCGTCGACACGCGGCTGGTCGCCGATCTGATCCACTACGCAGCCAACGGCGCGTACGACGCCGCCGTGCTCATCTCCGGCGACGACGACTTCGTCCCCGCGGTGGAGGCGGTGAACGCGCTCGGCAAGCAGGTGTGGGTCGCCACGTGGTCGGCCGAGGAACTGTCGACCGATCTGCGCGTGCGCTGCTTCGGCCAAATCCGGCTGAGCGAAGGCATCGGCGCGTTCCGCGTCGAGCGCCCGCGTCTGGTCGACCGCGAGCGCGGCGTGTCGCCGCGCGGCGGGCGCGCGCCGCTCCACTTGCCGCTGACGCGCGCGCCGGAGGACACGCTCGATCGCGCGCTCTCGGAGCTGCAGCGCGCCGAGGCGCGCCTGCCGCACGTGAGCCGGGGCTACTTCGTCATGCGCTGGAAGTCGCACGCCCTGCCGCCGGCCGGACAGGAGCGCGAGACGCTCGTACAGCAGCTGCTCGCCGCCGGCCTCATCGAAGAGTTCGAGGTCACCGACGGCGAGGGCCGCCACGTCGTGGCCATCCGCACTCGCGAGCGCGAAGGCAACATGCGTGAGCCCGACGGCAACGTCGCGCTGCCCGGCTGACCGACTTACCGCGCGAGTATCTTCCCGAGCAGCTGCTCCACCGCCGCGGCCGTCGTCGCCTCCACACCGCGCCGCTGCGCACTCGGCCGCGGGCCGTCGCATTCCGCCTCCACGTCCGGCGTGGTGACCTCGGCCCGCAGGCGCTCGCCGCCATCGGCGGCGCGCACGACGCGCGCCTGCTGCCGCCACACGATGGCCTCGCCGCGCAGCGGGCGCGGCGTGTCCTCGCACACGCGCACGACGGCCGGCTCGACGCGGAGAGTGACGACGAGCGCGTGGTCGACGCCCATCTCGCGCGCCCGCGCGGCCGCGGCGCCCGCGTCGAGTGCAGCACCGGCTGCGTCGACCGACCGAATGTCGCGCACGAGGATCGCGCGCGTATCGAGCGCTTCGAGCAGCGCGCTCTCGTAGAGCGCGGGCAGGTCACGACGCTCGCGCTCGGAGACGCGCGACGTCGAGCTGACGATGACCCGGACGAGCACGACCGCCTGGCGGATCTGCGCGGGCCGAAAATCGCTGGCACGCGTCGGCGACGCGGTGGACGGCACGCCTCCGGAGCCGAGCGAGCAGCCCGTCACGAGGACGAGCGCCAGCGCGGCGAGCGCTAAGACGGCGGGCACGTTTGAGAGTACCATCGCCGCCATGACACTCGCCCAGCGGGTCGCCGAGTTCGCCGCGCCCCTCTCGTTCGACGACCTGCCCGACGACGTCGTGGCCAGCGTTCGGGTCCGAATGCTCGACGTGCTCGGCATCGCGCTGGCCGCCTCGCGCGAAGACTGGGCGCCGTCCGTCGTCGCGCTCGCGGGTGTCGGCGGGGGAGAGTGCACCGTGCTCGGCAGTGGGCGGACGGCGCCGTTGCCGCTGGCCATCCTGGTCAACGGCACGCTCGCCCACGGTCTCGACTATGACGACACGCATGCCGCCTCGATCACGCACGCGTCCGCCGTGATCCTTCCGACGGTGCTGGCGCTGGCCGAAGCGCGCGACCTCGACGGTCGCCGCGCGATCGCGGCGGCGGTGGCGGGATACGAGGCGATCACGCGCGTCGGCATGGCCGCCTCGGGCATGTTTCACGCGCGCGGCTGGCACGCGACGGCGGTGTGCGGCGCCTTCGGAGCAGCCGTCGCGGCCGGCGTCTGCGAAGGGCTGGACGCGGCCCAGCTCACCGCCGCGCTCGGCCTCGCCGGCAGCTTCGCGTCGGGCGTCATGGAACATCTCGAGGACGGCTCGTGGGTGAAGCGCCTGCATCCCGGCTGGGCCGGCCACTCCGGCGCGCTGGCGGCGTCGCTGGCGCGCGGCGGCGTGCCGGGACCCGCAACGATTCTGGAAGGCCGCTTCGGCCTGTACCGCACGTTCATCGACACCGAGCCGGACCGGCGCCCGTTCGAGACGCTCGGCCGCGAGTGGGAAATTCTGAGGGTCGGCTACAAGCCGTACCCGTGCTGCCACCTCAACCACGCCTACCTCGATTGCGCGCTCGAGCTCCGCCGCACGCCGGGATTCAGCACCGACGCGATCGACTCCATCGAGTGCCGCGTGCCGGCCGGCGAGGTGCCGATCGTGTGCGAGCCGGTGAACGTGAAGCGCCGGCCGCGCACGTCGTACGACGCGCAGTTCAGCCTGCCGTTCTCGGTCGCCTCGGCGTTCATCGACGGCGCGGTGGGCCTCGACACCTACGCGACCGCCCGACTGGACGATCCACGGGTCCTGGCGCTCGCTGCGCGCGTCAAGCACGTGATCGATCCGGACGCCGCGTTTCCGCGGACGTTTCCGGGGTGGGTGCGCGTGCGGCTCACCGACGGCCGTGAGGTCGAGACCCGGGTCCCGCACGGACGCGGGGGGCCCGAGCGGCCGCTGCCGGTCGAGGCCCTCGTGGACAAGTTTCGCGACAACGCGCGGCGCGCGCTGCCTCCCGCGCGTCTGGCCGCGCTGGAGCGCGCGGTGCTCGAGCTCGACCGGCTGAAATCGCTCCGCGAGCTGCTGCAGCTCTGCCGCGGCTAGCCACCCGTCCTGGGCCGTCTGGAGCGGGGCGGCCTGGGCCGACGGTGTAAGATGGATACATGCGCTACCTCATCGCGATCGCCGGTGCGCTGCTCCTGCTGGTCGTCGGCCAGGTACCGGGCGCCGATGCGCAGCAGGTCAAGATCGAGACGACCCGCAAGCCCTCCGAGCGTGAAGCGCGCATCGTGCCGCCGCCGCTGCATTACCAGCAGACACGGACGCCGGACGCGGACGTGTACCCGCGCGGCACGCGCGTGGAGCACGATCCGGCCTTCATCGAGCCGTTCGCCGGCTCCTACCAGACCCCGAAGGGCAGCGGCCGCTACGGCCTGTCGGGCTGGACTTCCCCGAATCCGCCGGTCGGATCCGAGGGCACCAACTGGAAAGAAGTGAACGGCTGGTTCGCGCTGGGCTTCTCGGTGACGTGGGACGGTCCGCCGGCCCGCGTCGTGCCCTCGCAGCCCGTTCGCTGAGGCGGTGCTGCTCCGCGGGAACCTGCACGCGCACACCACGTTCTCGGACGGCGCGCGCACGCCGCAGGGGCTGATCGCGGAGTACGAGCGTCTCGGCTACGACTTTCTCGCGATCACCGATCACTTCGATCACGAAAATCTCGTCCACCCCGACTACGAGAACACGATCGCCGCGCTCGAGAGCCGGCTGCTGATCTTTCGCGGGATCGAGCTCAGTTACCAGCGCCTGGATCAGCACGTCGGGCGTGTGCACGGCGACCGCGAAACGCTCTACGTTCTGAACCACCCCGCGCGCTACAAGCTGACCGTCGACGAGACGGTCGAGCGCATGCACGCGATCCGCCGCGCCGGCTGGCCGCTGGAGGCCATGGAAGTCACCGACACGGGACTGTACCGGCCGCTCTACGACACCGACGCGATCCCGCTCGTGAAGATCGCCACCGACGACGCGCATCGGCCGCCCCACTTCGGCCGCGCGTGGATCGAGGTGGAGGCGCCCCGCGACCGCGACGCGATCATTCGCGCCATCCGCGCCGGCGACTTTCGCGTGGCCTTCGCGCCCCGCTCGTAGCGGACGCTGTTGGCGTAGCGACGCCTGACGTCAGCGACGCGACAAGCGGCCTGATTAAGTCCGCAGAAAACCTCGACTCCGCTCTGGCACGCGCGCTGCACCCTCGTGGCGATTTCGCCCCAATCACGTCGCACAAGGAGCGAGCAATGCCCGAGAGCAGAGGCCAGTCGGCCCCGAATCCGTGGAAGTGGACCGCCATCGCGATGGCCGTCATCGCGACGACCGCCATCGTGACGGGTGTCGTCGTGGGCAGTCGCCGGACCCCTGATGAACCGGTCGAGCGGGTGCGCGTGGAAAACGTCCGCCCGGTCGGCGACGCCAGCGCGCCGGCACGCCGGCCCGCGACTGCCCCCGCAGCGCCGCGCGTCCCGGACCAGGCGACCGTGAAGGCGTGCAACGACCAGGCGGCGGCGAAGAGCGGTGCGCCCGACAAGACCAAGGAAATCGTCAAGGACACCGCGGTCGGCGCCGTGCTCGGCGCGGCGGTGGGCGCGGCGGGCGGTGCGATCGCCGACGGCGGCAAGGGCGCCGGCAAGGGCGCCGCGATTGGCGGCATGGTCGGCGCCGGGGCCGGAGCGCTCTACGGCGTGAACGAGAACCGCAAGAACGACGCCGCCTATCGCGAGGCCTACGGCAGCTGCCTGCGGGCACGGGGCTACGCCGCGTAGATCGTCCCGTGTGGTAGCCTTGGCGCGCGACACTCGCCGGCGGCGTCGGGACGCGCTCGAGCCGCCGCGCGAGCAGCGCGCCGTACAATGCGCACGATACGCATCGGCCACAGCCCCGACCCCGACGACGCTTTCATGTTCTATGCGCTCACCGCCGGCAAGATCAGCATCCCCGGCGTGCACATCGAGCACGTGCTCGAAGACATCGAGACGCTCAATCGCCGCGCTCGCGAGGCGGAGCTTGACGTCACCGCGGTCTCGTTCGCGACGTACCTGTTGATCGCCGAGCGCTATCGGATGATGGATGCCGGCGCCTCGATGGGCAAAGGCTACGGCCCCATCCTCGTCGCGCGCGAGCCCATCCCGCCGGCCGAGCTCGAGCAGCGTGTGACCGCGATCGCCGGCAAGCACACGACCTCCGCGCTCCTGCTGCGCCTCTACGTCGGCGATCCACCGCTGATCGAAGTCGCGTTCGACAAGATTCCAACGGTCGTGCTGGAGGGGCAGGCCGAGGTCGGGCTCTTGATCCACGAGGGTCAGATCACCTACGAGCGGATGGGACTACGCAAGGTGCTCGATCTCGGCGAGGCGTGGCAGCGCGACACCGGCTTGCCGCTGCCGCTCGGCTGCAACGTCATGCGACGCGATCTCGGCGACGAGCTGCACCGCGCGATCTCCCACGCGCTGCGCGAGTCGATCGCGTGGGCGCACGCCCACGTCGACGAGGCGCTGGAGTACGCGATGCGCTACGGCCGCGGGATCGACAAGGAGACGTGCCGCCGCTTCGTGCTGATGTACGTCAACGACTTCACGGTCAGGCTCGGCCGAGACGGACGCGCAGCGGTGGAGCGGCTCTTCGCAATGGCGCAGCAGCGCGGGCTGATTTCGGCCGTCCCGCCGATCGATCCTATCTAGTCAGAGGGCCGCCACGGCTTGGCCGCGGCGGCCCGAACGTGCGGGGGTTGGGGGCCATGTCGGGGCCCCCATGTCAGTACGTTCTCAGGATCTCGTACTCGGTGGTGCGCTGGGCGGGCGTGAAGCCGGCTTCGCGGATCAGCGTGACGATCTCGTCGACCGAGATGGTGTTCACGTACTCCGCCGCCTTGTGTACGTTCTCCTCGAACAGCGTGCCGCCCCAGTCGTCGGCGCCGAAGTGCAGCGCGACCTGGCCGGTCGCCTTGCCCTCGGAAAACCACGACGCCTGCACGTGCGGGAAGTTGTCCAGGTAGACGCGGGCCGCGGCGAGCATGCGCAGGTAGGTGTTCGGCCCCTGATAGTGCTTGATCCACTTCTCGAGCAGCGTGTTGCCCGGCTTGAACGACCACGGCACGAAGGCGGTGAAGCCACTGAACTCGTCTTGAAGGCCGCGGATCGAGTCGAAGTGATCGAGCAGATCGTCGACGGTCTCGACGTGGCCGTACATCATCGTCGCCGTCGACTTGAAGCCGCGGCGGTGCGCCTCGCGGTGCACCTCCAACCAGGCCTCGGGCCCGCCCTTCTTGGGCGCGATGCGCGTGCGCACGCGTGCGGACAGCACCTCGGCGCCGCCGCCGGGGATGGTCCGCTGCCCAGCATCCCAGAGCCGGTCGAGGATGTCCGTGAAGCGCACGCCGGCCACCTGCGCCATCGTGTGGATCTCCGACGCGGTGAAGAAGTGCGGCGTCACCTGGGGAAAGCGCTTGCGCGTCTCGCGCACCAGGGTCAGGTAATACTCGAGCGGCAGCACGGGATTGTGCCCGCCCTGCAGCAGCACGGTGGTCGCGCCTTTCGACGCCGCGAACTCCACCTTGGCGAGCACCTCGTCGACTGTGAGCGTCCAAGCTTCGCGGTCGCCGGGCTTGCGATAGAACGCGCAGAACTGGCAGTCGGTGACGCAGACGTTGGTGTAGTTGGGGTTGCTGTCGACGACGAAGGTCACGACCTTCTGCGGCCAGCGCGCCATGCGCGCCTCGTGCGCGCGCGCCCCGAGCTCGAGCAGCGGAGCATCGGTCAGGAGGTGGCGGCCCTCCTCGCGCGAGATGCGGGCCGTGGTCGTGAGCGTCACGACCAGACGCGTACGGTCTTGTAGAGCGCGTCGCGCTCGACGGGGATCTTGCCGGCGTCGCGGATCATGCGGAACAGCTGCTCACGCGCCACGCCGGCCGGGGTCGAGGCGCCCGAGAGATGCTGGATGCGCTCGTCCTCCAGCGTGCCGTTGACGTCGTCGGCGCCGAAGTGCAGCGCGATCGATGCCGTCTCCTCGCCCAGCGTCACCCAGTACGCCTCGACGTGCGGGAAATTGTCTAGCAGCAGGCGCGACACGGCGATCGTGCGCAGGCTGTCCGTGGGCGGCGTCTGGCGCGGCACGACTTGGGTCGCCGCGGTCTGGTAGGCGAGGGGGACGAACGTGACGAACCCGCCCGAGGCGTCCTGCTGCTCGCGCAGCCGCAGCAGGTGCTCGACGCGCTCGGCCAGCGTCTCGACGTGGCCGTACAGCATGGTCGCGTTGGTCTTGATGCCCAGCGCGTGCGCGATGCCGTGGATCTCGCACCAGCGCTCGGGATCGGCCTTGCCCGTGTACTTCAGCAGCTTGGCGAGCCGCGTCGAGAAGATCTCCGCGCCGCCACCGGGCATCGACGACAGCCCCACGGCCTTGAGCCGGCTCAGCGCGTCCTTCGGCTCGATCTTCCAGCGCCGCCAGAAGTAATCGATCTCAGCCGCCGTGAACGCCTTGATCGGGATGTCGGGATGCGCGGCGTGAATCGCCTCGATCATTCGTTCGTAGTACTCGAATGGCCAGTCGGGGTGATGGCCGCCGACGATGTGGACCTCGTGCATCTCGCCGCGCACCATCGCCACCATGTCCTCGATGCTGTGCTCGTAGGCACCCGCCTGTCCCGGCTTGCGCGCAAAGCCGCAAAAGGAGCAGGAGAGCACGCAGAGGTTCGTGGGCGTAATGTGACGGTTGATGACGAAGTAAACGCGATCGCCCTCCCGACGCGTCTTGACATGGTCGGCCATGCGGCCGACGCCGAGCAGGTCGTCGGTTTGAAAGAGCGCCAGGCCGTCTTCGCGGCTGAGACGCTCGCCGGCGCGGACTTTGTCCCAGATCGGCTCGAGGCGGGGATCGCTGAAACGCACGGCAGTACGGTAGACCGGGCGGTCGGTCTGCGCAAGGTAACCTGGCAGAAAGACTTGACACAGTCGGCGTTCCAGAAGATCGTGGCGCCCATCGAGGGACCGCGAACGCCACAGCGGTCCTCCAGGAGAGGGACACATGGCTCGCAAACACGGCTTTGATAGCTCCACGTCCCGCCGCGACTTCCTGAAGCTCGGCGCCGCCGGCGCCGCGGGTGCCAGCATCGGGGCCGGCTGGCGGCCCCGCAAAGGAGAGGCCAAGCCCGAAAAGATCACGTTCCTGCGTGAGAGCTCATACGTGAAGGAGTTCGACGAGCACTTCAACAAGGTGCTGATCCCCCGCTACCAGCAGGAGACCGGCATCAAGATCGTCTACGAGATCGTCGCGGCGGGCGGCTCCGCCGTGCCGCGTCTGGTGTCGATCGTCGAGAGCAAGGCGCCCGTCGATTCCGGGTGGGTGCAGCAAGAGTGGCTCTACCGTGAGGGCTTGCTCGATGTTTCCGACATCGCCAAGGACGTGGGGAAGCAACAGGGTGGCTGGTACTCGGAAATCGAGGGCCTGTGCGTGTGGGAGGGCAAGTGGAAGTCGGTGCCCTTCGGGAACATCGGCCAGTGCATGGCGTACCGCAAGGACTGGTTCGATCAGGTGGGCGCCACCACGTTCCCGGACACGTGGGAGGAGTTCCTCGAGGTCGGCACGAAGCTGAAGAAAGCGGGCCACCCCTACGGAATGTCCATGGGCCACGGCTTCGCCGACAACAACTCCTGGTTGCTGCCCCTGCTGTGGGGCTTCGGCGGACAGGTTGTGGCGAAGGACGGCAAGACGATCACCCTCGACTCGAACGAGACCGCGAAGGCTGTGGACTACGTGCGCAAGCTCTACAAGGATGCGTGCCTTGACGACTGCGTCGGCTGGCTCGACCCGCACAACAACAAAGCGTTTTTGACCAGCCAGATCTCGTGCACCAACAACGCGATGAGCATCATGATCTCGGCCAAGCGGGACCTGCCCGACATGGGCAAGGTCATCGACCACGCGCTAAACCCCAAAGGGCCCAAGGGACGGTTCCATACCTTCGTGCCGGTGACCCACGGCATCTTCGCGCACACGCCGGATCCGGCCGCGGCCAAGCACTTCCTGCGCTGGATGATGGATCCCAAGCAGGTGGGCCCGTGGTATCGCTCCGCGCAGATGTACCACGCGCCCTTCCTGCACGCGTACGACAAGGACGAGGAGTGGAACAAGGAGCCGCGCTTCAAGCCGTACCAGAAGGTGCTCGAGACCGGCAAGCTGGTGTCGTGGCCGGCGCCGGCGGACCGAAGGGCCGGCGAGGTCGTGAACAAGTGGGTCGTGATCGACATGTTCGCCAAGGCCTGCACCGGGACGCCCACGAAGACCGTCATCGCCGAGGCCGTGACGGCGCTCAAGCAGATCTACGGGTAATCGATGAGTCGAGTCGCTGAAGCGGCACGGCCCGCCGCGCGGGCCGTGCCGGGCGCGCGCCCGTTCCGGCTCCGCGAGTGGCTGGAGCGCGAGGCCGTCTTCAGCTGGCTCATGCTGACGCCGCCGCTGCTGTTCCTGCTGCTGTTTCTCGGTTATCCGTTCGGCTACGGTGTCTATCTCGGCTTCGTCCGGCGCCCGGTGGCCCAGCCGGCCACTTTCGTGGGCCTCAACAACTTCATCTCTCTTTGGAACGATCCGATTTTCTGGCAGGCGGTCTGGAACACGTTCCGCTTCACCGCGGTGGCCACGGTCCTGAAGCTCGCGGGTGGGCTTGCCATGGCGCTGGTGATGCACCAGCACTTCCGGTTCAAGGGCGTGACGCGGGCGGTGCTGCTGCTGCCCTTCATCGTCCCGACGGTGCTGAGCACGGTCGCGTGGCAGTGGATCTTCGATCCGGGCATGGGGCTGATCAACCGCATGCTGATGTTCTTCGATCTCGTCAAGCAAGGCCCGTCGTGGCTCGGCAATCCCACGCTAGCGATGATCTCGGTGATCCTCGTGAACACCTGGCGCGGGCTACCGTTCTTCGGCATCACGATCCTGGCGGGGCTGCAGACCATCCCGGACGAGCTCATGGAGAGCGCCACGATCGACGGCGCCGGCCGCTGGGGACGGTTCCGCTACGTCACGCTGCCGCTGCTGATGCCGGTCATCTTCATCGTCACGACGTTCTCGATCATTTTCACGTTCTTCGACTTCCAGCTCGTCTACGTCCTGACGGGCGGCGGTCCCGCCAACGCGACGCATCTCATGGCGACCTACGCGTACTCGGTCGGTATGAGCAGCGGTCAGATGGGCATGGGCTCGGCCGCCGCGCTCGCGATGGTGCCCGTGCTGGGCGTCGTGCTGCTCTTGATGAGTTCGTACGTGAGGCGCAGCTGACGTGGTCGGCGAGCTCACCTGGCCCAAACGGATCCTCGGTCTCTGGCTTCCGCTCCTCGCGCTGTTCGTGTTCGCGCTGTTTCCTTTCGCCTGGATGGCCGCGACCTCGCTGAAGGGCAACGCGGAGCTCTACGACCCGAAGGCGAACCCGCTGTGGATCCGCCATCCCTCACTCGACCATTACATCGGGCTATTGAAGGAATCGAACTTCCTGCTCTGGATCGGTAACACCATGCTGGTGGCGACGGTCTCGACGCTCATCTCGCTGCTGCTCGGCGTGATGCTCGCGTACCCGCTCGCGCGGATGCGCTTTCCGGCGGCCGGCCTGCTCGCGATCGCCGTGGCGGTGGCGTATCTGGTCCCGCAGACACTGTTGTTCGTCCCCATGGCCGACCTGATCAACCGCATGAAGCTGGGGGACACGCTGACCGCCGTGATGCTGACCTATCCCACGCTGCTCGTGCCGTTCTGTGCGTGGCTCCTGATCGGCTACTTCAAGACCGTCCCCAAGGAGCTCGAAGAGGCGGCGCTGATCGACGGCGCCAGTCGCTGGCGCGCGATGACGCGCGTGATCCTGCCGCTGTGCACGCCCGGGTTCCTGTCGGCCGGCATCTTCGCCTTCACGCTGGCGCAGAACGAGTTCCTGTACGCGCTCCTCTTCCTCAACACGTCGACGATCCGTACCGTGCCCGTCGGCGTCACCGGTGAGCTGATCCGCGGCGACGCGTTCTACTGGGGGCAGCTGATGGCCGCCGCCTTCCTCGGGTCGCTGCCCGTCGTGCTGATCTACTCCTTCTTCGTGAAGTACTACGTGGCGGGGCTGACGGCGGGGTCCGTGAAAGGATGAGCGGCTAGTTCTTGACGGCGCCGGCGGTGAGGCCGGCGACGTAGTAGTCGACGAAGAACGAATAGATGATGGCGACGGGGACCGAGCCGAGCAGCGCCCCCGCCATCAGCTGACCCCAGTAGAACACGTCGCCGCGAATGAGCTCCGTCACGACGCCGATTGGCACCGTGCGCACCTCGCTCTTCGCGAGGAAGATTAGCGCGTAGAGAAATTCGTTCTGGGCCAGCGTGAAGGCGAAGATGCCGGCCGAGAGGAGCCCCGGCGTGCACAGCGGCAGCACGATGCGGAGCATCGCCTGCCAGCGGCTGGCGCCGTCGATGCGCGCGGCCTCCTCGAGCTCCCGCGGGACGCTCCTGAAGTACCCCATGAGCAGCCACGCGCAGAACGGAATCAGCAGCGTGGGGTACGTGAGCATGACGGCCGTCAGCGTGTTGCCCAGCTCCAGCCGGTTGATGATGTCCGACATCGGGATGAACAGCAGCGGCTGCGGAACCAGATACGTCGCGGCGATGCCGATGGCCACGACGGCCGCGCCGGGAAACTTCAGGCGCGCGAGCGGGTAGGCGATCATCGTGCCGATCACGACCGAGACCAGCGTGGTGACCACCGCGACCAGCATCGTGTTGTACGTCCACGTGAGGAAGTTCGTCTCGTAGAGCAGATCGATGTAGTGCTTGAGCGTCGGCTGGTGGACGACGAGCGGCATGATCTTCGCGCTGTAAAGCTCGCGGTTCGGTTTGATGGACGTGATGAGCATCCAGTAGAACGGAAACAGCATCGCGACCAACAAAAATGCCAGCGGCAGGTACAGCGTTCGCGCGCGGGACAGGGCGCTCTCGGTCATCATATTTGCCGTCGGGGCGCCTTCGCAGGGCCTCCGGCGCCCGACGGTCGGGCGGGCCATACGCTGGTGATCATCTTATTTGCCGTCGGGGCGCCTTCGCAGGGCCTTCGGCGCCCGACGGTCGGGCGGGCCATACGCTGGTGATCATCTTATTTGCCGTCGGGGCGCCTTCGCAGGGCCTTCGGCGCCCGACGGTCGGGCGGGCCATACGCTGGTGATCATTCTCGTCGCAAGTAGATCGTGAGCCCGACGATGAGGACGACCAACGCGGGCAGGATCGCCAGCGCCACCGCGGCGCCCATGCCGAGCAGCCCGGCGGACATGCCGATGTCGAACGACCACGTCGAGAACACGTGCGTGGCGTTGGCCGGCCCGCCGTGCGTCAGGGCGTAGATCAGCTGGAAGTCGCCAAACGTGAAGATCACCGAGAACATGGTGACGATGATGAGGACCGGCTTGATCACCGGCAGCGTCACATAGACGAAGCGCTGGAACGTGCTGGCGCCGTCGATCGACGCCGCCTCGTAGAGGTCCGGCGAGATCGTCTGCAGTCCGGCCAGCAGCGTGATGCCGTAGAAAGGCATGCCGCGCCACGTGTTCACGACGATCAGCGAGACCATCGCGAGCGAGGCGTTGCCGAGCCACGAAAACCCGGTGCCGATCACGCCGGCGTGCACGAGGACCCAATTCACGACGCTGAACGTCGGGTCCAGGATCCACATCCACGCGACCGTCGACAGCGCGGTGGGCACGATGAACGGCAGCAGCAGCGCGGCCCGCACGATGCTGCGCCCGCGGAAGCGCTGATTCACGACGAGCGCCATGGCGAGGCCGCCCATGAGCTTCAGCACGGTGGTGATGGCAACGTACTTCAGCGTGTTGCCGGTGACCTGCCAGAAGACCGCGTCGTGGATGAGCGTGCGGAAGTTCGCGAGACCCACGAAGATTCCCTCGCTGGCGACGCGGCGATCCTGAAGGCTCAAGAAGATGCCGTAGAAGAACGGGTAGGCGACGAAGGCGAGCAGGAAGAGCACGCCGGGCGCGAGCATGAGCCACGAGAAGACGCCCTCGCGTTCGAGCAGACCACGCAGCGTCGCCGGCCGGCCCTCGACGGGCGCCGGCCGGACGATCGTCGCGCGGCCGACCGCCATGGCTACTTCGCTTTGTAGATCTGCTTGAGCTGGGCCGCGGCGGTGGCGATGACGTCCTTGGTCGCGTCGCCGCGGCACGCCTTGGCGAACATGTCGACGAGGACGTACTTCGCGACGCTCTCCGCCGCCGCCGTGCCCTGCGGCCCAGGCCAGGTGTGCGGCCGCGAAGTTTTGAGCGACTCCTTGAACGGCATATAACGCGGCTCCGGCTGCCACATCGGGTGGTTGTCGTAGGCGTGCAGGAACGGTGCGTAATACGCGTCGCCCGCGGTGAGCCAGCGCGACATCTGCTTGTCGTCGAAGAGCCACTTCAAGAACGCCTTAGCCGCGGCCTGGTCTGACGCGGACGTCATGATGCCGAGCCCCTGAGAGTTCAGCACGTGAAAACGGCCCTTGGGGCCCTGCGGATTCAGCGCGTGGTCGGTGACCTTGGCGATCTCCGGGAAGTCGCGCTTGGCGACGACGAGGATCGACGAGGCGTTGTTGGTGCAGGAGATCTGCTCGCCGAGATACGCCTTGTTGTTGTTCACGTCGGTCCAGCCGAGCACGTCCTCGAACATCGTCTCCTGGTAGAACTTGCGGCAGAAATCGACGGCCTTCGCGGTCTCCGACGAGTCGATGAGCACGGTCTTGCCATCACGATCGACCTCGCGGCCGCCATAGGACCAGAGCAGCGGGTACATCCAGCCGTGGTTGTCGCCGAAGCCGTGGCCGATCTCGAAGCCGAACGGATGCCCCTTCTTCTTGAGCAACCGGCCGGCCGCGAGCAGGTCCTCCCACGTTTCGGGAAATTTCGTGACGCCGACTTCCTTGAACCAGTCGGTGCGATAGACCTCGAGCTGACCGATGTTGCCCCACGGCAGCGCCTTCCACTTCTTGTTGACCACGGTGACGT
>Ga0114129_10003239_pt1 | contig 22852 bp, 17 predicted proteins | sample RhiMetdeltSRZDD1_FD_80071 | JGI IMG/M metagenome (GOLD analysis project Ga0114129, IMG submission 80071) | Populus rhizosphere microbial communities from Tennessee, USA - Rhizosphere MetaG P. deltoides SRZDD1 (version 2) (version 2) | ecosystem: Host-associated > Plants > Roots > Rhizosphere >... | reverse complement strand
GGGCGCCCCCTTGGCGCGCTACTTGGACCGGGGGCTTCGCGCCGGCCCCCCCCATCGCCGTCGCTCGCCGGGCCCCTCGCCCCGCTCCGCTCCGGCGGGCGCCCCCTTGGCGCGCTACTTGGACCGGGGGCTCCGCCCCGCCGGACCCCCCATCGCCGTCGCTCGCGGGGCCCCCTCGCCCCGCTCCGCTCCGGCGGGCGCCCCCTTGGCGCGCTACTTGGACCGGGGGCTTCGCGCCGGCCCCCCCCATCGCCGTCGCTCGCCGGGCCCCTCGCCCCGCTCCGCTCCGGCGGGCGCCCCCTTGGCGCGCCTGAATCACACAAAACAGGTGTACAAAACGAAACGGCCACCGCCCCGCTGTGGGCGATGGCCGTGCACAGGATCTGAATTCGAGCCGGTCCGGATCTACCCGCAGCGAGCCTCCGGCCTGACCAGGCCGGTGATGACCGCAAAGAAAAACCGGACGTCTCGGAAACGCGACATGCAGCGGACTCTACGCGGCACCGGGCCGCGCGTCAAGACAATACTCGGCGTGAGACGCGCCAACGGCGCGCCCGCGGGAGCGGAGCGGGGATCGTGGGGTCCCGCGAGCGACCGCGTGAGGAGGTCTGGAGGACGCGAGTCCCCCGGACTAGAAAGACTGTCAGGTCGCAGTCTCGCCCGGCTTGAGGATCAGCACGTCGATCCCGTGGACCTCCACCAGCTGCTTCAGGCGTTCGGGCCTGCCGTTCAATATCGGAAATGTTCCGTAATGCATCGGCACGACCTGGCGAACACCGAGCATCTGGCACGCACGCGCCGCCGCGTCCGCGTTCATCGTGTAGTAGTCACCGATCGGGAGAAACGCAACGTCGGGCGAGTGCATCTCGCCGATGAGACGCATGTCGCCGAACAACGCCGTGTCGCCGGCGAAATAAAACGACTGGCCGTTCTCCATGCGCACGACGAAACCGGCTGCCTGGCCCACATAAATCGGGATTCCGTTCTCGACGACGCTGCTGGTGTGGACTGCGGGAACCATCGTCACGGTGAGCCCGGCCAACAAAACACTTCCGCCAATCCCGATACCCTGAACGTTCTGAACGCCTTTCCGCTCGAGCCACAGCGCCAGTTCGTAGACGGCAACAACCGGTGCCCCGGTCGAGCGCGCCACCGACACGACGTCGCCTGAATGATCGGAGTGGCCGTGCGAGAGAAGGATCAGATCCGCCTTGTCGATCTGCTTTCGATCCGGCGGGCAGAGCGGGTTTCCCTCCAGCCACGGATCGGTGACGATGCGTTTGCCGCCCGGCGTCGTGATCAGGAATGTCGCATGGCCAAGCCATGTAATCGAGAGCGCAGACATGCGGATAGTATAATGAAGCGTGCAGCCCGCTCCACTGACCTTCATTCGAGGCCGCAAGAAGCGCCCCGACGAGCTGCCCCGTCAACCCAAACCCGAGTGGCTCAAAGTACGGGCGCCAGGCTCCGAGAACTACCATCGCCTGAAGAATCTGATGCGGTCGCTCAACCTGCACACCGTGTGCGAGGAAGCGAACTGCCCGAACATCGGTGAGTGCTGGCATCACGGAACGGCCACGTTCATGATCCTCGGCAGCACGTGCACCCGGTCGTGCGGCTATTGCAACGTCGTCCACGGTACTCCTCATCCAGCTGACGAGAACGAACCGGCCAACGTCGCGCGCGCGATACACACGATGGGCCTCGCGCACGTCGTGATTACCTCGGTCGACCGTGACGATCTGCTCGACGGCGGCGCTTCACATTTCGTTCGGACCATTCAGGAGACGCGCGCGAGGATTCCCGAGTGCCGAATCGAAGTGCTCATCCCCGATTTCAAAGGAGATGGGGCGGCGCTGCGAACGATCCTCGACGTGCGACCGGACATCCTGAATCACAACATCGAAACCGTGTTGCGACTCTATCGGCTCGCGCGGCCCGGCGGGCGGTACGCTCGTGCGCTGGAGCTACTCGATCGTTCGCGGAAATATTCGCCCGACACACCGACGAAGTCCGGCTTGATGGTCGGCCTTGGCGAAGAGTTTCCAGAGGTGATCACAACCTTGCGCGACCTGCGCTCGGTCGGGTGTCAGATCGTCACCATCGGTCAGTATCTTCGGCCGTCGCTCGCCAACCTGCCGATGTCGCGCTACTACACACCCGCGGAGTTCGCGCAGCTGAAAGCCGTCGCACTCGATATGGGGTTCGGTCACGTCGAGTCCGGTCCGCTCGTTCGCAGTTCCTACCACGCACACGAGCAGAGTGAGTCGTATCTGGAGGCCGCAGTGAGCGGTCGATAGCGGCGAGCGACTACCCCCAGTGTCGAGTTGTCACGGTCCCGGTGCTCACCCGTCGCACGAAATGAAACGAACCCCGCTCAGCGACGTTCATCAGCAAATTGTTTCGTGCACGCGATGCGAGCGCCTTCGCTCCTACTGCACGCGAATCACGCGCGAGAAGCGTGCCGCGTATCGTGACGACGTCTATTGGGGGAGGCCGGTCCCGGGCTTTGGCGACCCGCGCGCACGTGTGCTTGTGCTCGGTCTTGCGCCCGCTGCCCACGGCGCGAATCGTACGGGACGGGTATTCACCGGCGACGGCGTCGGTGGCTCCGGTGACTTCCTGATGCGCGCCATGCACGCAACCGGCTTCGCGAACCTTCCAACGTCACAGCGCGCCGACGACGGGCTCAGGTTGCGTGATGCGTACATCGCAGCGGTCGTCCGGTGCGCGCCGCCCGGCAACAAACCGACACGGGACGAGATCGCGGCCTGTCAACCCCATTTGTTCGCCGAGGCAGAGGCACTGACGAGAGTGCGCGTAATCGTCTGCCTCGGTCGCGTTGCGTTCGACGCGGCGTGGCGGCTCATGGCGAGCCGCGGCGTGTCCTTCCGGCCGAAGGCTACGTTCAGACACGGTGTCGTCTACGAACCGCCTGGCGGCCCGGCCGTCGTCGCCTCCTATCACCCAAGCCGGCAGAACACCAACACGGGAAAGCTGAGCGGAGCCATGCTCGAGGTGGTCTTCCGCCGCGCGCGAGCTCTTCTGAACGGACGAAATTGTGAACAGTGAAATGTGAATTGGGAGGCAACCAGCCGAAACGTCACATCCGGACGACTGGTGCTCTATCTGCAACCCAAGTCGTCCGCTTGGTTGGGGTCACCGGAGCCTCTTGATTCGCAATTCACCATTCGCAATTTCACGGTCGCCGTTTCGGCTTGAAGATGTGCGTGCTTTGACCGAAGAACACCTCTGCCGATTCCATCAGCGTTTCGGACAAGGTCGGGTGCGGATGGATGCTCAGCTTCACGTCCGATGCGTTCGCTCCCATTTCGACGGCGAGAACGCCTTCGGCGATCAGCTCGCCGGCACCAGGGCCCACGATGCCGACGCCGAGAACGCGTTCGGTCTTCGGATCGAGCACCAGCTTCGTCAGCCCGTCCGTGCGGTCAAGCGTGATCGCACGACCCGACGCGCCCCACGGGAAGCGAGCGACGGCGATCTGGCGTTCTTGACGTGCGGCGTCGGTCTCGGTCAGTCCACACCACGCGAGCTCAGGATCCGTGAACACGACGGCGGGAATGGCGAGCGGCTCGAACGCCACACGCTCGCCGGCGATCGCATCGATCGCGACGCGCGCCTCGTGTGATGCCTTGTGCGCGAGCATCGGCTCGCCGACGACATCGCCGATCGCGTAGATGGAGGGCTCGGCAGTGCGCCGGGCGGCGTCGACCTCGATGAACCCGCGCTGATTCACTTTGATGCCGGTCTTGTCCAGTCCCGGGACGGCGGAGTTCGGGCGCCGGCCGACCGATACGAGCACGCAGTCGAACGTTCGTTCGTTCGGAGTGCCCTGGGACACCTCCCCTTCGAACACAACGTCGATGCCATTCGCCGCCTCCTTCATGGCAACGACCTTCGTCTTGAGCAGGACGGCTTCGGAAATGGATTCGATCCGTCGCGCGAGGATGTTGACCAGATCGCGGTCCGCGCCGGGCAGTAATCCCTCGGTCATTTCGACGACCGTGACTTTCGACCCGAGTGCGGCGTACACGGTGCCGAGCTCGAGACCGATGTAGCCTCCGCCGACGACGAGCAGCGATGAAGGGATCTCGGCGAGGTCGAGCGCGGCTGTCGAGTCCATGACCCGGCTGCTGTTGATCGACAGGCCCGGAACGCCGGCCGGACGCGATCCCGTCGCGATGATCGCGTGCTCGAATGGGAGGACCTCGATGCCCTGGCCGTCCGCTCGCGCGATCTCCAGCGTGCGCGCGTCACGGAAGGCGGCGCGCCCCTGAATGTAATTGACCTTCCGCATCCGGCCGACCTGACCGACACCGCTCGTCAGCTGCGAGACGACCTTGTCCTTGAAGCCTCGGACCTTCGCGACGTCGATCGAGGGCGGGCCGAACGAGACGCCCCACGCCTCGGCGTGGCGCGCCTCGTTGATCACTTCAGCGACGTGGAGCAGCGCCTTGGACGGGATGCAGCCGCGATACAGACACACACCACCCGGGTTCTGCTCCGGATCGATGAGCGTCGCCTGCATGCCGCGATCGGCCGCGTAGAACGCCGCCGCGTAGCCACCCGGGCCTGCGCCGATGACGACAACCTGCGTAGAGGACGGCATCAGAGGGCAAGGACGAAAGGTTGCTCGAAGGCTTCGGCCACCCACCGCAGGAATCGAGCAGCGTCAGCGCCGTCGATGACGCGGTGATCGTAGGAGAGCGACAGCGGGAGCATCAGCCGCGGTTCGAATGCCTGTCCATTCCAGAACGGCTCGTGCGATCCGCGGGAGATACCGAGAATCGCGACCTCCGGCCAATTCACGATGGGAGTGAACGACGTACCGCCTATGCCACCGAGGTTCGTGATCGTAAAGCCGCCTCCCTGCATGTCATCCATCGTCAGCTTGCCGCTTCGCGCCTTCTCGGAGAATCTCGCGAGCTCGACCGACAACTCGATGATGCCCTTGCGATCGACATCGCGGATGACCGGCACGAGCAGACCACGGTCGGTATCGACCGCGACACCGACGTGCCGCGACTTCTTGTAGATGATCTCGTTCCGCGACAGATCGATGGATGAATTGAACTGCGGAAAGCGACCGAGCGCACGCTCGACGATCTTCAACGCGATGGCAGTCACCGTGAGCTTGCCGCCCGCCTTCTCCGCCTGCGCACTGTAGTGCTTGCGCAGCGCCTCGACCGCCGTGATATCCGCCTTGTCGTGCTGCGTTACATGGGGAATCGTGTTCCATGCGTGGCTAAGATGTTCGGCGGTCTTCCGACGGATGTTGCTCATCGGCTTCCGCTCGATCTCTCCCCAGCGTGCGAAATCGGGGAGGGGCGCGGCCGCGGGCGCAGCAGAAACGCCGCCGCTCAGTGCCGACCGCACGTACGCCTGCACATCCTCGGCACTGATGCGGCCTTCCGGCCCGCTGCCCGGAACCACTCGGATGTCGACGCCCAACTCTCGCGCGAGCCGGCGAACAGAAGGAGCAGCAGCAACGCTGATTGGCGCCTGGTCCCCTTCAGGCTGCGCCTGCGCGGCAGTCGCGCGGGTGCCGCGACTGATCTCGACGACTTCCCCGCGCTTCCTCCGGGTCGCGGGCGCTTCGGCCGGTTCGGCGCGCTGCGCCTCTGGTTGATCGCGCACCTCACCTGCTCGGTCGCGGGCCGCATCCCCGGCTTCCACCGGCTCGGTCTCAGAGGCGTCCGACGACTGCGCTTTCGGCGCTTCCTGACTCACGCCGCCTTCGACGGGAGCCTGCGCGGGCTGCGGCTTCGGCTTATCCACCTTCTTCTCGCGCTTTGCCTCGGTTTTGGGTGCCGCCGCGTCACCCCCTTCGACGGTGAGCACGACCTGGCCCACGTTCACCTTGTCGCCCTGCTTGACCCTGACTTCGCCAACGGTGCCGCTCACTGACGAGGGCACTTCGATCGTCGCCTTGTCGGTCTCGAGCTCGAGAATCGGCTGATCTTTCGCGATCGTGTCGCCGACGTTCACCAGCACACGCACGACGTCGCCAGCCGTGACGTTCTCGCCCAGTTCGGGTAATCTGAATTCGGTGGGCATCTTCTTATCGCTACGACTCGGTGTCGGAGGAGACGGAGGACAGGTGCTCCGTCAACTTCGTTAACTCTTTGCAGGGTTCGGCTTCTCTGGGTTTATCCCGAACTCCTCGATCGCCTGCGCAACGACGTTCCGATCGATCTGCCCCTCCTGAGCCAGCTCCGCGAGCGTCGCCACGGTGACGAAGCGCGCATCGACTTCGAAGAAGTCGCGCAGGCCGGCGCGATCGTCGCTCCGGCCGAAGCCGTCGGTCCCGAGCTGACGGACCCGATGTGACAACCATCGGTCGAGCGAACCGGGAAGGACCTTCAGGTAGTCGCATGCCGCCACAATCACGCCGGGCGCATTCTGGAGGCACTGCGCGACGTATGGCACGCGCGGCGCATCCGTCGGATGCAGCATATTCCATCGTTCGCACGCGTGCGCGTCTCGGTACAGCTCCTGGTAGCTCGTGACGCTCCACACGTCGGTGGCGACGTCGTACTTCTCGAGCAACTTCTGCGCGGCCACGACTTCGTTCAGAATCGCTCCGCTGCCCAGGAGTTGCGCCCTGAGCTTCGCCTTCGGGTTGGCGGCAGACTGCAATCGATACATGCCTTTCAGGATCCCCTCGCGGGCTCCGTCCGGCATCGGCGGCATCTCGTATTGCTCGTTCATCACCGTCAGGTAGTAGAAGATGCTCTCCTGGTCCTTGTACATCCGACGGATGCCGTCCTGGATGATGACCGCGAGCTCGTACGCATAGGCGGGATCGAACGAGATGCAGTTCGGGTAGCAGAGCGAGTAGACGTGGCTGTTGCCGTCCTGATGCTGCAGTCCCTCGCCCGCGAGCGTCGTTCGTCCCGACGTTCCACCAAGGAGGAATCCCCGCGTACGGCTGTCAGCGGCGGCCCAGAGGAGGTCGCCGACACGCTGGAAGCCGAACATGGAGTAATAGATGAAGAACGGGATCGTGTTCACGCCGTGCGTCGCGTATGCGGTTCCGGCAGCAATGAACGACGAGACCGAACCAGCCTCGGTGATGCCTTCCTCGAGAATCTGACCGTCCTGCGCCTCCTTGTAGTAGAGGAGCGTGTCCATGTCGACCGGCTCGTACTTCTGCCCGACGTGCGAGTAGATGCCGACGGCGCGGAAGAGGGCTTCCATTCCGAACGTCCGCGCCTCGTCGGGCACAATGGGCACGATGAGCTCGCCAATTTCCTTGTTGCGGAGCAGCTTCGAGAGCATCCGCACGAACACCATCGTCGTTGACGCCTTACGCCCTTCGGTGCCCTTGTAGAACTCCTCGAACAGTGCATCCCCGGGCGTGTGGAGCGGCTCGACCCTGACCTTTCGAGTCGGGACGTAGCCGCCGAGCGCCTTGCGGCGTTCGCGCAGGTACTGGAGCTCCGGGCTGTCGTCGGGCGGGCGATAGAAGGGCGCATCCGCAATCTCCTCGTCGGAAATCGGAATGCCGAACCGCGTACGGAACGAGCGGAGGTCCCCCTCGTTCATCTTCTTCTGCTGGTGTGTGATGTTCTTTCCTTCGCCCGCCTCGCCCAGGCCGTAGCCCTTGATCGTGCGCGCGAGGATGACGGTCGGTGCTCCCTTGAACTCGATCGCTGCCTTGTACGCGTTGTAGACCTTCACCGGATCGTGACCGCCGAGGCGCAGCCGCTTCAGCTGCTCGTCGGAGTAGTGCTTGACCATCTCGAGCAGCCGCGGATCGGCTCCGAAGAAATGCTCACGGAAGTACGCGCCCGACTCGACGGCATACTTCTGCCATTGTCCGTCGACGATCTCGCCCATCCGTTTGGCCAGCAGGCCATCGTGATCCTGCGAACACAGCGGATCCCAGTCGCAGCCCCAGAGCACTTTGATCACGTTCCAGCCGGCGCCACGGAAGATCGCTTCGAGCTCCTGGATGATCTGTCCGTTGCCACGGACCGGGCCGTCGAGGCGCTGCAGGTTGCAGTTGATGACGAAGATCAAATTGTCGAGCTTCTCGCGCGCCGCAAGGCTGATCGCGCCAAGCGTCTCCGGCTCGTCGGTCTCGCCGTCGCCCACGAAAACCCAGACCTTCTTGTCCGACAGCTTCTTGAGGCCGCGATCGACGAGGTACTGATTGAAGCGGGCCTGGTAGATGGACATGATCGGCCCGAGACCCATCGAGACCGTCGGAAACTCCCAGAAATCCGGCATCAACCACGGGTGCGGATACGACGACAGGCCGCCCGCGGGCTCCAGCTCCTGACGGAAATTCTGCAGCTTCTCGAGCGAGAGGCGCCCTTCGAGAAACGCGCGGGCGTAGATTCCGGGCGACGCGTGGCCCTGAAAGTAAATGATGTCGCCGTCGCCGTCCTTGCTCTTGCCGCGGAAGAAGTGATTGAACCCGACCTCGTACAACGTGGCCGCCGAGGCATACGTGGAGATGTGGCCGCCAATGCCATCCGACAGCCGGTTCGCGCGGACGACCATCGCCATCGCGTTCCAGCGCACGATGCTCTTGATCCGGCGCTCGATTTCGTGGCTGCCGGGCAAGGGGGTTTCGTCTTCCACGGGAATCGTGTTGACGTAGGGTGTCACCGCTGTGAACGGCAGGCTCACGCCAGCCATGCGCGCGCGCTGCCGGAGCGCCGCCAGAAGACGCTGCACTCGCCCGCGATCGCCTTGCTGGATGACGTAGTCGAGCGATTCGACCCATTCACGTTGTTCGATCGCCTCGAGCTCGGAGGCGTCGCGGGGTGCGATGTTCCTCATGTGGTATGAATCCTTCTTTGCGTGTCCTACAATCCCCCATTGTAGTCCCGCGCGGGCGCGCCGTGCTACGGCTGCCCGCGCCTGAGGTACCGGAGGAGGCGGAGCACACGGACAAAGCTTTCACCGCGGAGACGCGAAGTGCACGGAGCAATCACCCTTTCATGGGATGAATATCACTTCTTGGAATACATCCGGAAAGCCCCAAGAATTTCTCCGTGAACTCCGTGGCTCCGCGGTAAACGGTTTTGTCCGTGCTCTCCGTCTCCTCCGTCGGGCGGCGGGGGACATCTGCGCAAATCTGTGAGCATCATGACCATCCACCGCAACCTGGCGCCGCTCCTCCTCGCGGCGGCCCTCACCGGAGTCACCCCCGTGCAGGAAAAGACGTCAGCGCCCTCGACGACCGAGCTGCGGACGATGACGGCGCGATTCGCCCCGACCGAAATCACCGCCGACATTGCGAAGCTGCCGGACAACGAGCGGAAGGCTCTCGCGAGGCTGGTCGACGCGGCGCGGTTGATGGACAGCCTTTTCCTGCGACAGGTGTGGGCGGGAAACGATGCGCTCCTGCAGCAGCTCGCGCATGATGCTGCGGTGAGCAGCGGCGCGGTCCGTTCGGACGCCGACGCTCGGTTGCACTACTTCCTGATCAACCAGGGACCGTGGTCACGCCTCGATCACAATCGGCCCTTCATACCCGGTGTGCCTGAAAAGCCGGAAGCGGCGAACTTCTATCCCGCGGGTGCGACGAAGGCGGACATCCAGAAATGGCTGGACTCGTTGTCCGGAGATGCAAAGGCCGCGGCCACGGGATTCTTCACGACGATCCGCTTCGATGCTCGCGCGCGCGGATTCACGGCAGTGCCGTACTCCGTCGAGTACCATGGGGAGCTGGCGCGTTCCGCGCAGCTGCTGCGCGAGGCGGCGACCCTGACGACGAACGCCACCCTGAAGAAGTTCTTGACGGGGCGGGCGGACGCATTTCTGAACGACGACTACTACGCCAGCGATGTCGCCTGGATGGAGCTCGACGCGCCCATCGAGCCGACGATTGGCCCGTACGAAGTGTACGAAGACGAGTGGTTCAACTTCAAAGCCGCATTCGAAGCCTTCATCACGCTGCGTGACGACGCCGAGACGAAGAAGCTCGAATCGTTCGCGGGTCATCTGCAGGAGCTCGAGAACGCGCTGCCGATCGATCCGAAGTATCGCAACCCTAAGCTCGGCGCCCTCGCCCCCATTCGCGTCGTCAACCTCGTCTTCGCGGCAGGCGACGGCAATCGCGGAGTCCAGACTGCCGCGTTCAACCTGCCAAACGACGAACGAGTGGTGAAAGAGAAAGGCACCAAGCGCGTCATGCTGAAGAACGTGCAGGACGCGAAGTTCAAGATGGTCCTGCTGCCGATCGCCAAGGTGGCGCTCCCGCCCACCGCCCAGAAGTACGTGTCGTTCGACGCGTTCTTCACCCACATCCTGATGCACGAGCTGATGCACGGGCTGGGACCGCACAACATCAACGTCGGCGGACGCACGACGACGGTGCGGCAGGAGCTCAAGGAAATCTACAGCGTGATGGAAGAGGCGAAGGCCGACGTGTCGGGCCTCTGGGCCCTGCAGCAGCTCGCCGACCGGAAGCAGATCGACGCGAATATCGCGCGCACGATGTACGCGACGTTCCTGGCGTCGGCGTTTCGATCCATTCGCTTCGGGCTCAGCGAGGCGCACGGCCGCGGGATTGCCGTGCAGCTCACTTACTTGCTCGACTCGGGCGCGTTCAAGGTGCTGCCCGATGGCACCTTTGCCGTGGACGAGGGAAAGATCAGCGACGCGGTGGCCTCACTGACGCACGACATCATGACGATGCAGGCCGAAGGGAGCTACGCGAAAGCCAAAGCGTTCGTCGACAAGCTTGGCGTCGTCCGGCCCGAGGTGAAGAAAGTGCTGGACCGCCTGACCACCGTTCCGGTCGATATCGAGCCGAAGTTCACGAGCGCAGCCGCGCTCAGATATTTCTAGCGCTTTGGGCGACTTCAACCGCCAAATCCGGGCGATCCGTGATCAGCGCATCGACGCCCCAATCGATCAAGCGTCGCATGTCCGCTGGATCGTTCACGGTCCAGACCTTCACCGGAAGATCCGCGCGATGCGCGTGCGCGACGAACTGCGGTGTCACGATCGTCGTCGCGCCCGAACGCTCCGGCACCTGGAACTCGTCATACTTCGGCCGACCCAGGGGCCAACGTACCCAGGATCGGTAGAGCGCCCATCGCGTCTCTTCGCGTGCGGCTCCCGTCCGGATGCGCGGTTCGCACGCTCGCGCCGCGTGGAGCACGCGCCACCAGAAGGATCCGAAGACGGCCCGTTCGACCGCGCCGGCGGCGCGGACATCGTCAATCGCCCGCAGCGCGAGAGCGGGATCGTTGACCTTCAGCTCGATGATGAAATGGGCATGCAGGTATCGCGCGAGGACCTCGCGCAGCGTCGGAATGCCAATTCCCTTCCCGCGGAACGGATATTCAGGAGCGGAGATGGGAGACGGAGGATGGGCGAGGTTCGATTGCGTAACAGCGTCTGACCCCGGCACGAACCAGTAGCCGGCGTCGATCGCCGCAAGCTCGCCCGCCGTCCGATCGCCAAGACGTCCGCGCCCGCTCGTCGTCCGTTCGAGCGTCTCGTCGTGATGAACGACGACAGTGCCGTCGCGCGAAAGATGGACGTCGAATTCGAGTCCGTCGGCGCCCAGCGCCAGGCCGTGATCGAACGCAGCAATCGTGTTCTCGGGCCGGAGGGCAGCGCCGCCGCGGTGAGCGTACACGAGCGGACGTTGCGGACGTCCCGCTCCGGCGCTCTGGGAATCGCAGGGGGGAGGCTTTGGCTGAGGTGCGGCGGGCAAGCAGCTAATCTTAGCCGGTTCGCTGTGATTTCTCAGCCCGCGTCACCAGCCGATGTAAGATGCGATATGGACTCTTCCTCTACGCCATATCTTTCGACGACACTCGGTCAGCTCCGCGCGGACGTCGCCGCGCGGCGCTACCGGCCACGCTCGGTCAGGGACGAAATTCGCGAGAACCTGATCGCGCGGCTCAAGGCGCGCGATACATTGTTCCCCGGCATCATCGGCTTCGATGAAACGGTCGTGCCGCAGATCGTCAACGCGATCCTCTCACGACACAACTTCATCCTGCTCGGCCTCCGCGGTCAGGCCAAGAGCCGTATCCTCCGCGCGCTGACAGGCTTGCTGGACGACGCGATTCCCATGATCCCCGGATGCGAGATTCACGACGATCCGCTGGCGCCAATCTGCGCTGCGTGTCGCGTCCGCGTCTGCGAGGAGGGAGACGACACGCCCGTCGCCTGGCTCGGGCGCGACGCGCGGTACGTCGAGAAGCTCGCGACTCCGGACGTGACGATTGCCGACATGATCGGCGATCTCGATCCGATCAAGGCGGCGCGCGCCGGCCTTCAACTGTCCAACGAGCTGACGATGCACTACGGGCTGCTGCCGCGAGCGAACCGCGGCATCTTCGCGATCAACGAACTGCCGGACCTCGCAGGGAAGATCCAGGTGGGTCTCTTCAACATCCTCCAGGAAGGGGATGTCCAAATCAAAGGCTATCCCGTCCGCCTGCCGCTCGACGTGCTGCTCGTCTTCAGCGCCAATCCCGAGGACTACACGGCGCGCGGCAAGATCATCACGCCCCTGAAGGATCGCATCGGCTCGGAAATCCGGACGCATTACCCCGTCACCCGCCAGCACGCGATGGCCATCACCGCGCAGGAGGCCTGGGTGGACGGACGGGGTCCCGATCTCGCCGTGCCGGCGTTCGTGAGAGAGGTGGTCGAAGAGATTGCGTTTCAGGCACGGCAGGATCAGAAGGTCGATAAGCGATCCGGAATCAGCCAGCGGCTTCCGATCTCGCTGCTCGAGAACGTGGTCTCGAATGCCGAACGGCGGGCGCTGCTTGCCGGCGAACAGGTCATCGTGCCGCGGGTGACGGACATCTACGCGGCCCTTCCGGCGATCACGGGAAAGTTCGAGCTCGAGTACGAAGGTGAACTCAAAGGAGCGGACAACGTCGCGCGCGACATCATTCGCGGCTCTGTCGGCAGCGTCTTCGGCGGTTATTTCGCGAACGCGGATCTGCGGCAGGTGACCGACTGGTTCGATCTCGGCGGCACGCTGCAGATCGACGATACGCTGCCCGCCGTCGAACTGCTCGAGCGCACGCGTCAGGTCCAGGGCCTCCAGGAGCTCACGCATCATGCGGGTATTCCCGATCGCGCCAAGCCGCCTCTTGTCGCCGCCGCGGTCGATTTCGTGCTCGAAGGCCTCTATGCGCAGAAGAAGATCAGCCGTTCCGACGAATGGCAGTATCAGGGCGCGGAACCTGTCCGCCGCCCGCAGCGCGGAGTGTCTGCCGAAACGATGATCGATCGGGAGATCCCGATGCCGGGGAAGAAGAAGTATTACAACTAATGAAATATCGCTACTCGAAATACACCGGCGAGGATCTGGACGGCCTCGATCTCGAAGAGCTTCTGTCGAAGCTCTCCGACCTGCTGCTGTCCAGCGGCTTCGAGAATCCGTATGGGCTCCCGTATGACGAGGAGGGCATGGGGCACTCGATGCAGGCGCTGCACGATGCCATCATGGAGGCGCTGCTCAACGGCGGGTTGCTGTCCGACGAAACCCTCGAAAAGCTCCTCGGCGAAAACTGGCAAAATGCCGAGGATGCGGAGGCACGGCTCGATCGGCTGATTCAGCAGATCATCGATAGGCTCCAGCGTCAGGGCTACCTGACGTCCGCGCCGGATCTCGAGGTCGAACAGGAGCAGCGCGAGCGGCGCGGCGGCAGCGGACGCGGTGCCGAGACGCAGTTCCGATTCGAGATCACCGACAAAGGCCTCGATTTCCTCGGCTACCGGGCGCTTCGCGATCTGCTCGGATCGATCGGCAAGAGCAGCCTCGGACGACACGATACACGCGAGATGGCAACGGGGATCGAAGCGAGCGGCGCGCCGAAGCCGTACGAGTTCGGCGATACGATGAACCTCGATGCGAGCGCCACCATCCTGAATGCGGTCATGCGGGCAAAGTCGATTGGAAACACTACGATTGAAGTCGACTACGAAGACCTGATGGTGGCGCAGGGAGAGTACCAGAGCTCGTGCGCGACGGTCCTGATGCTCGACTGCAGCCACAGCATGATTCTCTACGGCGAAGATCGGTTTACGCCGGCGAAGCGTGTCGCGCTCGCGCTGGCAAACCTGATCCGCCTCCAGTATCCGGGGGACGCGCTGAAGGTCGTGCTCTTCCATGACTCCGCCGAAGAGATTCCGTTGTCACAGCTAGCCCGCGTTCGCGTCGGGCCGTATTACACCAACACGCGTGAAGGGCTCCGCCTGGCCCGACGCATCCTGGAACGGCAGCAGAAGGATATGCGGCAGATTGTCATGATCACCGACGGGAAGCCATCGGCGTTGACGCGCCCGGACGGGCGCATCTACCGGAACGCATTCGGGCTCGATCCGTTCATCGTGTCGGAAACGTTCGCGGAGGTCGCCGCGTGCCGCAAGGGAGGCATCCTCATCAACACGTTCATGCTGGCGAGGGACTACGACCTCGTCAGCTTCGTGCGCAAGGTCGCGCAGATCTGCCACGGCAAGGCATACTTCACGACTCCTCGCACTCTCGGCCAGTATGTTCTGATGGATTACATGGACAAGAAGACGCGGACGATTCACTGAACAATGAGATGTAGGAAGTCAGGAGCCAGGACAGTGTACGAAAGGCGCGGCTGGGGCGCGGCCCGCCGGAGCGCAGCGGGGCGAAGGGGTCCCCGCGAGCGACGGCGACAGGGGGTCCGGGGGACGAAGTCTTCCGGTTGAGAATGCTGCCGCCGACGATCCCGATTTTCCCTCTGCCGAACGTGGTGCTCTTCCCCAACGTGTTTCTTCCCCTCCACATCTTCGAGCCGCGGTATCGCGAAATGGTTGCGGACGCGTTGACCGGAGACCGGATCATCGGGATGGTGCTGCTGCGGCCCGGGTGGGATCGCAACTACGAAGGACGTCCGCCGGTGTACCCGATCGGCTGCGCTGGCCTCATCACCCATGCCGAGCGCCTGCACGACGGCCGGTACAACATCGTCCTTCAGGGGCTGGAGAAGTTTCGGATCCTCGACGAGGACGACACCCGAGCGTACCGGATCGCCCGCATCGACAGCATCCCCGAGGCGCCGAACGGCGAGCACCGAGCCGAGATTCGTGACGCACGCAGGCGACTCGAGTCATTGCTCGTCCCGCAGCCCGAAGGCCGTGGCATCGACCCGAAAGTGCCGGCGACGATGCCCGACGAGGATCTGGTGAACGCGCTCGCACAATACCTCGAGCTCGAGCCGGTCGAAAAACAGGCGCTGCTCGAGCGCGACGGCCTGCTCGCGCGATGCCGCTCGCTCATCGAGCTCCTGGAAATGAAGGTGATTGTCGCCCACCGCAAATGGGGCGAGGGTATGCACTGACGCTTGTCAAGGGAAAAGGGAAAAGGGAAAAGGGAAAAGGGAGAAGGGAAAACGAACGAAGCGTCGGCTGTGTTTCTCCCTTATCCCTTTAGCCTTTCCATTTTATCCATTCTCCCTTGTCCCTTCTCCCTTGACGCTTGCGGCGATGGCCGCAATCACCTGCTCGCCGTGAAAGCGGCCGTTTTCGATGAAGATCTTGCCGCTCTGCACGCCCGCAATCATCGCGCCTGCGACGTAGAGACCCCGTACGTTGGTCTCGAAGGTCTGCGGATGGAAGACCGGACCGCAGGTCTGCGGGTCGAGCTCGACCCCGGCGTTGCGCAGCAGCGTGGTGTCCGAGAGGTAACCCGTCAGCAGGAACACGGCGTCGGCGTCGATGTGATCCGTTCGGCCCGCGTGCTCGACGACAACGCTTGTCAGCCGAATCTCCACGACCCGCGTGTCGAATCTCGCAGCGATCGAGCCCTCCTTGATCCTGTTCTCGATGTCGGGTTTCACCCAGTACTTGATCGAGTCGCCCAACTGCGGCCGCCGATGGACAAGGGTCACGCTTGCGCCGGCACGGAACAGATCAAGCGCCGCTTCGGCGGCCGAATTCTTGCCGCCCACGATCACGACGCGTTTCCGAAAGAACGGATGGGGCTGGGTGTAGTAGTGCGAGACGTGCGGCAGGTCTTCGCCCGGCACATCGAGACGATTCGCAACATCATACGCGCCCGTCGCGAGAACGACCGTCCGCGCGCGCGCCGACCGCCGAATTCCGCGCAGCGAGCGCGTATCGACCACGAACGAACCGTCTTCGTCCGGCACCGTCGGCTCGTGCTCGACGGCAACGACCGCTTCATCGAACACGACATCGAGCTTGAACGCCTCGGCCACGCGCCGGTAGTAGCGCAGCGCCTCCATTCGCGTCGGCTTGTCGTACGGGCTCACGAATGGCATGCCGCCAATTTCCATGAGCTCCGGGGTCGTGAAGAACACCATCTCGGTCGGATAGTGCAGAAGAGAGTTGACGAGGGCGGCTTTTTCGATGACCTGATAGTCGAGACCATGCCGCGCAGCGGCAATGGCCGTGGCGAGGCCGGCCGGACCGGCGCCGACGATGAGGACATCGCGAACGTTCATGAATAAACCTCGGCTCTGGACTCAAGGCTCTTGGCTTTGGACCAGTCGCGACGATCGTCGCGCAACTGAAATAACGCCAAGAGCCTTATCGCTTCTTCACAGGCTTCGGCGGGGCGGGACGATACTCGACCTGGATGTTGCTCACGAGGGCGACAGGCCGGCCAGGCGTCGCGGTCTCGCGACCTGCTGCCGTCGTTGCATCGAGCACTTCCCCGAGCAGGCTCACCTGCTCCACCCCCTGGGGCACCGCCACGGTCACGAACTCGTTGCCGATCGGCGCAACGGCCTTCGTGTTTCCCGGGCCGACGCCGCCGGAAATGCGATCGTACAAATCGCGCGAATTCCGGAACTCGTTCTGCACAGCGCCGCGCCCGAGCAGATCGCCGTCCATTGTCAGGACGCCTACAACCGCGGTGTACTTCGCAAAGCCGCGGCCCCCGCGCATTTCTTCCTCGGAGTACATGTGACGATTGTGCAGGTTGAAGGTGAGCGTCGCCAGCCCTGTATGCGGCGGCACCGTGACGAGCACCCCTTGAGCAGGGTCACGTCCCGCCAGCACGAAGCAGAACGACTCGTGCGTCTTGATGCCCGTGCCCAGCAGCTCCGAACACTTCACCTCGGCGGGCTCCTGCTTCAGCGGCGGCGGTGGAGCAGCCTTGCGGGTCGCGCTGCGGCCGCGTTGCGCGGCGAGGAGAGCATTCGCGAGGATCAGCGTCGCAGCTGCTACGAACAGGGCGAGCCTAGCGCACCACCGCGCCCAAGAGGCGCGGCGTGGACCCCAGCGTTGTCGCACCCCCGAAGTATAACAAGCGGTCGGGTGTGAAAGGATCGTACTCACGTGTCCGACACTCATCCCTCACGCATCGTGTGCCTCACCGAGGAAACCACAGAAACGTTGTACCTGCTCGGCGAGGGACACCGGGTTGTCGGGATTTCCGGCTACACCGTGCGGCCGCCGGAGGCCCGGACGAAGCCGAAGGTCTCCGCGTTCATCAACGCGCGCTTCGACAAGATCGAGGCGCTTCGCCCGGATCTCGTCCTGGCGTTCTCCGACCTGCAGGCGGACATCGCCGCCGAGCTCATTCGACGCGGCTACGCGGTCATGGCGTTCAATCAGCGGAGCGTCGCGCAGATCCTGCAGATGATTCGCACGCTGGGAGCGCTCGTCGGCAGACCGGACCGCGGCCAGGAGCTGGCTGCCTCGCTCGAGTGCGGGCTCGAGCGCATTCGTGCGCAGGCGGCGCTGCCTCGAAGACCACGCGTGTTCTTCGAGGAGTGGGACGATCCACTGATTTCCGGGATTTGCTGGGTCGACGAGCTGATCGAGATCGCCGGCGGAGACCCGATCTTCCCCGAACTGCGCGCGCAGCCGCTGGCCAAGAATCGTATCGTCACGCCGCAGGCGGTCGCCGACAAGGACCCGGAGATCGTCGTGGCGTCGTGGTGTGGCAAGGCAATGAAGAAACGGACGATCGTCGAGCGGTCTGGTTGGGATCGGGTCAGCGCTGTACGGAACGATCAGATTTACGAAATCAAGTCGACCTACATCCTACAGCCCGGCCCCGCCTCCTTGACTGAAGGCATCCAGCGGCTGCACGACTGCATTCGGCGGTGGTCTGTGCGGTGAAGGGTAAAATGGCGAGTGCCGTCCAAGACCTGCGATTGATGGACTTCAGCTGATTGTCGCTCAATGCACAATTCGCGATTACAGCTGCTCAGTCCGTGATACAGGCGAGACCGGGGATCGCGCCTTTGATCGACCGGTCGATCATTTCGGAACGTTTGATCAGCTCGAGGAACTCCATCCGCGTTCGCGCATCCTCGCGGAACACGCCGAGCATCGCGCTCGTGACAGCGACGGAGTTCTGCTTCTCGACGCCGCGCATCGACATGCAGAGATGCGTGGCCTCCATGACGACCGCCACCCCCAGCGGCCGCACCTTTTCGCGAAGCGTCTCGGCGATCTGATTCGTCAATCGCTCCTGAATCTGCAGCCGGCGTGCGAAGATCTCGACCAGGCGCGGAATCTTGCTCAGGCCGAGGACGCGCCCCTGTGGAATGTATGCGACGTGGCACTTGCCGAAGAACGGCAGCATGTGGTGCTCGCACAAGCTGTAGACGTCGATGTCCTTGACGATCACCATCTCGTTATAATCGACGGTGAACAGCGCGTCGTTCAGCACCGTATCGACGTCGGCCGAGTACCCGCTCGTCAGAAAACGAAGCGATCGCTCCACGCGATCCGGTGTTTCGAGCAGACCCTCACGCGTGGGATCTTCTCCCAGTTCGGCGAGAAGCTGCCGGATGATGTCCTGCATTCTCCTATTGTATATCGCTGCGATTCGCACCCAGGATCCGTCCGGTGTCGCTGCGTCGGCTTCGTCGATAACCGCGTCCCTCCCGGCCGCAGCGCCGTCGCGTCTCGTGCCGCCGGACGCGGCCAAGGATCGTTCGCCCGCGCAGGCCCCCGCTGACCCAGATGCGCTCTACGCTCATCGCGACGACCTCCCGAATGCTCGTCAGGCGGCCGCGATCTGGGCCGAGCGCCTGCAGAAGAACCCGAAGGACTTCGAGTCCGCATGGAAACTGGCGCGAGCGCGCTACTGGATTGGAGGGCACGCCACTGGCGACGATCGGAAGGCGATCTTCGAAGGTGGCATCGAGGCGGGCCGCGCGGCGATCGCGATCGAACCGCAACGCCCCGAAGGACACTTCTGGATCGCGGCAAATATGGGAGCCCTCGCCGAATCGTTCGGCCTGCGGCAAGGGATTAAGTACCGCGGTGAGATCAAGAGCGAACTTCTGACCGTGCTGAAGCTCGACCCCGCGTTTCAGAAAGGATCGGCCGATCGCGCGTTGGGTCGCTGGTACTACAAAGTGCCTGGTGTATTCGGCGGGTCGAAGAAGAAATCTGAGGAACACCTCAGACGCTCGCTCACCTACGATCCGAACAGCACGGCCTCACACTTCTTTCTCGCCGAGGCGCTGATCGAGATGGTTCGAAAGGCAGACGCCCGGACGGAGCTGCAGGCCGTCATCGACGCGCCGTTCGATCCGGACTGGACGCCCGAAGACCGCGAGTTCAAGACCAAGGCGCGACAACTGCTGGCGACGCTTCGCTGATACTCGCCGGCAGCATTCGGAAAAGCCACGGGCGGTTGAACTTGTCGTCCTATTGCGGCCGGCGTATCCTCTCCGGATTCCGGCGGTATACCGGTAGGTAAGACGGCCATCTTGCATGACTGACGTTCGAGGAGACGCGTGCAGTTGAAGGAGGAGTGGAGATGGGCGACAGATTGCGGATGCTTTGCGTGCCCCTGATCTTGGCGGCAAGCGCCACGGTGTCCTTCGCGCAAATCCAGACCGGAAGCATCGTCGTCAAGGCGACCGACGAGCAGGGAGCAATCGTTCCCGGTGCGACGGTCACGATTACGAGCTCGGTCCTGCCTCGTGAGCTCGTCGGAACAACCGACAGCAGCGGCGTGTATCAGTTGCCGGGTCTCCCGCCCGGGAGCTACACGGTAAAGACGACGCTTCAGGGTTTCCAGACGGTCGTGCGCGAGGACGTGGTCGTGCGTCAAGGTCAGACCGCGAGCATCGAGGTGGCGATGAAGGTGAGCACGGTCGCCGAAACGGTTACCGTCACAGGCGAGAGCCCCGTCGTCGACCCGAAAGCCGTGGGATCGAAGGTCAACATCGATAGCGCGTTGCTGGAAAAGGCACCGGGCGGACGAGATATCTGGAACGTCATCGAGTACAAGGCACCCGGGGTGGTGGTGGAGTCACCGGATGTCGGCGGTAATCAAGGCGGCTTGCAGCGGTCGCTTTCGGCGCGCGGAACGCCGAACGGCCAGAACACCCAGGTACTCAACGGCGTGAACGTCAACGACCCGGCGGCGCAAGGCTTCGCGATGTACTACTACGTGCCAACGACGCTCGAAAACATTCAGGTGTCGACGGGCGCACAGGACATCGCCGTCGGGACGGGTGGCGTATTCATCAACATGGTCACGAAGAGTGGCACCAACCAGTTCAGTGGAATGGCACTCCAGACGTACCAGGGATCGAGTACCCAGGCGAGCAACATCGACGGTGCGCTTCAGGACACGGGCCTCAGGCCGGACGCGAATTCTACTGAGCTGCTGACGAATACCAACGTTCAGGCGGGAGGGCCGTTGCTCCGCAACAGGCTGTTCTACTTCGGCACGTTCAATTTTCAGGCGACTCACGTCAACGTTCCGAACTTTCCTGCTTTCATTCCGTCCTACATCCCCTCGCCGCTGAGCACGACAAGTCAGCAGGACACGACCGACATCCTGGCGGGAGAGGGCAAGATCACATACCAGCTCGGTCAGAATCGATTCGAGGGGTTCATCGCCAAACAGCGATATGACAAGCCGAATCGCGGAGCGGGCGGCAACGTCAGCTACGTGAACAACCTCAACGTCCTGGCCGGGACGCAGGACTCGGATTCTAAGGAACTCGATACGTTTTTCATCAGTCAGCTCTCCTACAACCGCGTCTTGAGCGATCGGATGTTCCTGGATAGCAAAATCAGCTACAACAACACGCACTTCCCGCTGTATCAGAAAACGGATCTGCAGCCGATCGCCGACACCTCTACCCAGGTTCTGTACAGGAACCGCCAGAGCAGCCAGATCATGTTCCGCCGTCGGCTCCAGGTGGTCTCGAATTGGCAATACTACCTGCCGGATTTCGCCTGGGGCCGACACGAGTTCAAGGCGGGTTTCGACAACGGCTACACGCCCGAAGACGTGGATACGACGCGCGTTGGGAACGTGAATGTCACCTACACGAGCCTTCCGACACCACGCGCGACTGCCGTGCAGATCTTCAACACACCGCTGCACCAGGAACGTGCGGTCACGAGCACAGCGCTCTACGCCCAGGACGCGTACACGTTCAAGCGGTTGACGCTGATTGGCGGAATCAGATGGGAGCGCATCGAAGGATATCTACCCGCGCAGCAGGCTCCGGCCAGTGACTTCTTTCCGGAGGGGCTCGTCTTCCGAGGCGTGACAATCGATGGTGTCGTGCAGGACTTCACCGTTCGCAAGTCCTTCGACGCAGTCCATGAGAATCCGCTCTGGTACAACTGGGGCCCGCGGATCGCCGCAACTTACGACATCCTCGGTACCGGGAAAACGGTCGCCAGGGTTTCGTTCGGCAGATACCTCGATCAAATCAACACCGGGACTCCGCCGAACCCCAACGCCAACATCAACCAGACGTACTCGTGGACCGATTTGAACGGCGATCTCGTGTTTCAGCGCGGCGATGCCGCGTGGAACGGAACACAGTACGTCGGTGGCGAGTTTGGAACGCTGACGAACACGAGCAACCTGGCGGTAGCAACGTTTGACAAGAGCGTTCGGCGTCCTTACCGGAACGAGCTGACCGTCGGCGTCGACCATGAGCTCTTCCCCGACATCCTGCTGAACGTGTCCTATCTGCGCACGCGGGAACACGACGTCACAGGTCAGGTCGATCAGAATATCAATCTGTGGGATCAGTTGTTCACGCCAATGGCGTTGACCGAACCGGGACGTGACGGCGTTTCTGGAACAGCCGACGATGCTCCAATCACCGTTTACAACCAGAACAGTACCGGCACTGTGACCTCACCGCGGAACATCAACGACGATCGTCTTGCAACCCGGTACGACGGTGTCGACTTCGTCGTGACGAAGCGATATAGCCGAGGCTGGACGGTGCTGGCAGGTTACACCTACTCACGAACCCGCGTGGATCTCACGAGCCTGGCGAATCCGAATGCGGCGTACGTGAATGCGGCGGGAGAGAGTGGTGGGCGACGCCACAATTTCAAGGCAAGCGGGTCGTACGATTTGCCGTACCAAATCGTATTCGGCGCGAATTTCCGGCTCCAGTCCGGCCTGCCGATCACCCGCACCTGGGCAATCCCCACGGGAGTGCTGCGGCAGGGTGGCGTCACCGTCAACGCCGAGCCGCGGGGAAGCGTGGAGCTCGACTGGTTGCCGACGCTGGACCTGCGTGCGGGCCGGTTCTTCAACTTCGGTGGGAACCGAGTCGAGTTGAGCGTCGATGCCTACAACGCAACAAACGCCAACACCGTATTCGGCGTCCGGACCAACACTGGATTGGCGACCGTGCGAGTCGCGGGCGACCCGTCGAATCCGCCGAAACAGATAGCCGCGTTTTTCTCGCCGACCCAGGTTCTGTCGCCTCGCGTGATCCGCTTCAACATCACGTACGAGTTTGGACGCCGGTAGGAAAAGCGAAGGGAAAAGGAAAGGGAAAAGCGAGAACGGAAGAGCGGAGAACGAGAACGCTTTCCCTTTTCCCTTCTCCCTTTTCCCTTCTCCCTTTTCCCTTTTCCCTTTTCCCTTCTC